>Ga0209611_10010994_pt1 | contig 13176 bp, 8 predicted proteins | sample S1TSphgellanicum_3_FD_187693 | JGI IMG/M metagenome (GOLD analysis project Ga0209611, IMG submission 187693) | Host-associated microbial communities from peat moss isolated from Minnesota, USA - S1T2_Fc - Sphagnum magellanicum MG (SPAdes) (version 2) | ecosystem: Host-associated > Plants > Peat... | reverse complement strand
TAAATTATTATTATTTCATTCCTGGTTTATTTCCTTCCCATTCTTGGTTGGTAGAAAGCTGCAGTGTCAGACTCAGCAGAGGGATGGCGTGCAGCCGGCAACTTCGAAGCTTCCAGGGTGTCCATCCGCATGGACGACCGGACGGATGGACAGAGGGAGGATGACGGGAATGACGGGACGCACGAAGTCAGGGGAAGGAACTTCCTTCCTTTACAATATATGATTCCTCCTCATCCTCTTAACACATTGCTATAAAATACATGATTATAAACAAAGCTTGCCAATCCCCCAAATTGCTATGGAAGCACAGCCCCAAACCTTACTCCATGTTAGGGAATCCAAAAAGTTGCATTACATTCCCTAACCCACACACCCAATTCTAACCTAATCGTTTTTAAAACAATGAATATCTTGTCCCTCTTGTGATCATGAATGCACCCAACAAGGATTATCCCAACACCTAATTCGTTCATGTCTATTGTTACACAATCTTATAACAAGTATTCCAACTCTTGCCTCAACATCCATTCTTCCCCCTCTTACATGTTACATGTCAATTGAAAATTGAAATTGCAATTTGGACATCCTAAGACTTTTTCAATAGGTTTTACATGACCACATCTATATTCTTTCACATCCCTGGCACTTTACATTGGGAAATACAATGAACTTAAAAATTCCCCATTGATAAGTTGGCACAAGACCACTTCAATATAAAAACATGTGGCACAACCATGAGGAGGATTGATTAGGTATAAAAGTATTTAAAGTGGACTTAACCATTTTGAAAAGTATGATTGGGAATAAATACAAGACAAACATCTTGGTAATGCAGGTTCCTTAGTAGTAAGTTTGAATTCTCAATCAGTTGAACAACATGACAACATCATTATATATCTTTATATGCCATGAACTTTTGAAAAACATTTTCTTGAAAAAAGTTCATAACTCAATATTTTCATATGACATCATGCAAATAAAATAAAATAAATAAAAATAAAAATTATATATATCTTTTAATATATTGCATAATTAAAAACAACTCTTTAACAAGTTTAAGATTCAACAATTAAGCCTAATCAAAGTATAATAGTTCAAGTTTTGTTTAATCAACATTTTGTTGTTTTAACTTCAAAAGTCCATAGCTATTGTAATTTTTGTCATTTGGCATAATAATAAATTGACTTATATACATATTCAAATATGTACATACTTTTAAATGAATCCTTGTTGACAAATCTTAACACATACAATAAAATGTATCAATTGTAATGACGCCCACTTTAAAAAACCAACACTATGGCACCAAAAGTGATCCACTATATCATGCATTTGCACATGTTGTAGTTTGACTCTTGAACATGTAGATGAATATTCTTGGGCAGTCTAAGCATTTGGCCCTTTTTCCCTTTAACCCCCCCCTCCCTCTCCCTCAATGCATTTCTTCCTTCGCTTGTTTGGAGTTACCACCAAAAGAAGATGTGAATCAATGGTCCATGGGATTTGGTGCGTTCTCAAACTCCACCCCAACTAGGTTGTCTTGCAAGTCAACATGGTTCTTGGAACATAACCATTTTGGACATGAAGTCTCTATGTTCTCAATTCTCAAATTAATCACCCACAAAAAATAAGATGTACGAAAAGCTTGAGTTTACTTGTACTCAAATGAAAGGGAAAACCATATATGATGATTTTCAATATATATTGAAAGTCTCGGTCTCAAGGTATCCATGCCATTTGAGAAGATTAACAATTGGCAAAGGATATGGTTTACACACAAGCTACTACCGCTTGCTCAACTTAACATGCAAGCCACTTGAAAGTCTCTATTGAAGTGGAAGAGAAAACCATGAGCTCACCAATATTATGAGTACTGATTCCTTAGCTGAACACATTCAACAATTCTAATACATACTTAAGATGCAAGCCACTTGAAAGTCTCTATTGAAGTGGAAGAGAAAACCATGAGTACATCAATATTATGAGTACTGATTTACTAGCTGAACGCATTCAACAATTCTAATACATTCAACAATTTGAACCTAGTGGCAAATTATGATATGAATGTTATTAAACTCACAACACCAATTTGTTTTTCCTAGCTTTTTCAATGGCAGACACAAAGGATTTCTCACTATCACGCCAACTCAAGAATCCATACTCTCGGCTTTTGTTCATGCTGCTCATATTTTCAATTGGCTGGTTAAGAATGATATCAGCAAACCACCATTGGCCAACAAGATCTAGGAGCTTGAGTGGTTGCAATCCATTTTCCTGCACAATTTTGTCCCACACTTGTTCTTTGCCTTTCATCATTTCTGACAGAGATGTTGGCTCGCCTTTGTACTCTGGGACTTGAAGCTCGTACGTTTCCGCCAAGAGGTACCAGAGCCGTTTCCAAGTATAAACATCACCATTTGAGATGTTGAAGGCTTGGTTCTTTGCCTTGGGATCTAGAGATGCCCAAATCTCTTGTTCTGCAATGAGACTGGCATCTGATGCATCAAAAAATTGTTCCCAACAGACACGGTTGCCAGGAAAGATGAGCGGCTTGCCCTCATATTTGCAGATGCTGGCATACACAGCCAGAGTGCCCACCACATTCATCAAACTACCAGCAGTAAAACCAAAGATGACATTGGGTCGGTGTATTGAATAAGTTAATCCCTGCTTCTGCTTCACAGTATCAAACACAATATCTTCCAGTGTGTAGTAGAAATTTGGGCATGGAAGCCTGGGAGAGTCCTCTCGAAAAGGTAAGTATGGAATGGAAAGCTTGCCAAAATATTCAAAGGGGCCCGCATAGTGTTTCTCTCCAGTTTGTAACACAATATGCTGCAGTTGTTTTGCATTTGGCAGTAACCCATCAACTACGTTGCGAAGCATGCCACCATTTGCCTCACAACTCTCTTCCTCGGTATCTCTGTTAACCCATGTGACATAAAAGATGTGGGTCACATCATGTAATGGGGACAGCTTTGTCAAAGTTTGCTCCCGCTCCAGAAGATTGCACTGTATGTATATCAGATTTGATTGATTCAACCAGTCAGGTTTCGGTCTGCGAGCCAAGCCATACACTTTCCAAGGTCCTCCAGGAGCATTGTCTTCAGCTAACTGATCAGCAAGTGTGTTGCCCACTATTCCTGTTACTCCAACAATCAGGGCTACCTTGGGCACTGTCGCCATCTCTTCCCAAGCTCCGTCTGCTTGGCCCTGTATCCCATAAACTCACCCAGAAGTAATTTTTAGCTCTGAAACCTTTTGAAGCCAGAACAGGGGAAAAAAAGGAAGGGGGGTGGGCAATGCAAATGTCCAAGTTCATATCAACTGTGTGGCATTTCCAAAAAAAAGGAGAATGGAAAAGCTCTGCATCATCAGTATTAGCAGTGTGTTAGAAAATAAACAACTTTCTTCAAGTCAAAAACCAAATCAACACACCCATTAGAACTGATGCAGCTAACAAGAGACCATGAGGACTTTGTCCAACTGCGAAAGACACGACATCATTGCCCAGAATTTAATATTTTGAGCAACCCATTTTTTAAGCTCTCTTTCCCCGACAACGGAAATCCAAGTACACAATGTTCCATCACAAGACTCTCTCAACCCACCTCAAATACGTCAATTTGCGAAAAGTAAGAGTAGCAGGCAATTGTGATGACTAGAGTGATGAATCTGCATACAGTCTTGCAAGTGATATTAGAGTTATCTGTAAAGTCACCCTCGGTTTCACGCCCTAAAGGTGCTTTGGCCCCCTATCCCCTCTTTCAGTGATATCGGCAAATTGATGAAATCTGGGTATGAAATGTTTGAAACTCAGCATTTAATGCACAAGGTTCGAGAGTAATTATAGTAGTTGTACAGGTAGGAGCAGTGAAAGTATATATGTAGCAGCAGTGGCGGCGCTCAGGAAAAAGGAAAGATAGGATGAAACTCAGTTTACCACCAAAATTGGTGGAAAAACTAGTTTGGGTCCCAGTTATTTCCTTTTGTAAAATTTTCATTCCCAGTTACCCATTTGATGCCGAAACTGGCCATTCTCGCCCCCTATTCGCCTGACCTTACAGGGATAACTTCTATTGTGCAGACTCCAAAATCATGAACTTGCAGAGTTTTGAAACTTGCCCCACATCAAAAAATTCCTCATATCTAACGAAGTACATACTAACCATAGTATCTAGTGATAGCTTGCTGTTTCAACACGCGTTTGTTGAATTAATTTTGGACATTAGGTGTCAAAAAGTAGAATATTGCTAAATATTTCATAAGATTCTCTATCTTCCTGCACAAAAGCTTTATTATTTGAGAAAAAAAAGATTTATTTTTTTCTTCCAGAAGTTTCAACATTTCTACAAACAATATAATTAGTGTCTTTTTTGTAGAAGCTGCCAAGGCAGTACCCCAAAGGTACTAGGTATGGTATACAATTGTCACAGCTAGTGTCAATGATTGTCAATTGCAAAACAGCCATCCATTCGTCATACCGCAACACAACCAAACCCTAACCAAAGCCTTTTTGGTAATGCACTCGCAAGTTGTTTCTTACCAAAACCTTTTTCACAAAACACTAGAAGAAAGTTCCTCCACACCAAACCTTGCTTGTAAAACAATCTGAATTTTATTTTTTTCCTACCAAAACTGACCATTTCAGTAAGCACTCCGAGAAACTTCCTACCTACCAAACTGACCTATTCGGTAAGCACTCCATGAAATTTCCGCATGTATTTCGGAGGTCACCATATATTCATGAATATCCATCATAGAAAAGAGGATGGATCTTAGGCCCACTCCTAAAGAGTGGAGTGGAGGGATCTTCCACGGAAGAAGCCAAGCACTCCATGAAATTTCCGAACGTATCTCACAGGTCACCATATATTCATGAATATCAATATCCATCATAGAAAAGAGGATGGATCTTAGGCCCACTCCTAAAGAGTGGAGTGGAGGGATCTTCCACAGAAGAAGCCTCCACTTCAACATAACGATACCTAATGTTTTACTCATGCTTTGTGACCAGCTAAGCCCACGGGTTAGGAACTTCCCAAAATGTGCCTTGTCCTATGCCATTTACCTATATATCAGGCTCCCCAAGTTCCCAAGTTATTCCCCAAAGATGTTCCCAATAGCACCTCAATTTTATTCCATTTGGTTTGCCCAAAGTCCAACTCTCATGTATATAAACTGAAAAGGTACTCTAAACTCGGGCACATTTGTTTCTATTTTGCACTGGGGTCCAGAGAGCTGCTTCTATTGAGAAGTGCCCAATGTTCCAAAAAATTTGGTCATGGGCCAATCAATGTGGCTCCTTCGCCAAAAAAATTTCAAAAAATGAAATGTGTGAGAGACCCATGAACTCATTAATATGAATCACACTTTTTGTTGGGTTTTGTTGGCCTTGCTTACCAAGGCAAGGATATTGTGTTTAGATTTAGTATAGAGTATAGTAGCTTAAGGGATTTTTTGGCCCGTAGGTTTTTCGGTTTATTTTTATATGAGGATTTTTGAAAGATGATATTTTGGCTTGTGTTGAAACTTGAGATTAATTATAAAGTTCTAATATCTTGAAGGATTTTGGTTTCTTCTAGAGGATTTTTTGAAGATTAGGTATATTTTTGCATGGTGAAATATTTGAGTTTCCATAATTCTTCTTTTTCCTTAAGATACTTTATACTGTAAATGGCAAGGCCACAGTGTGACACACCCCTTTGTTAGCTTGTGGACATGATGTTCCTGTGCTAATGTTTTCTAGTACATACCCTAGTTGAATAGCAGGTTTGTGGGGGTCTCTGCCGAATTTTAAATTTTTTTCGAAGATTTCATTTTGACAAATAAAGTATTCCCGAATACTCCAAAATATGCTTCATTTTCCTTCACCAAAAAAAAATTATTTAAGAAAATTATTTTCGAAAATTTCAGCATGTCTAAAAATAATATAATTTTTGTTGAACCTACTATTCAACTAAGGTAGTACACACCCACCCATTCTGTTTTGCATAATGTCCTCGTAACCAAGTCATGGGAATTCTGCCTGTCAAATGCTCCTTGCAGAATTCAGCTTGTATCCCTTGTAAGATGGGATTCCCAATAACCCTAACAAAATCTATTAGTGTAAATTGATGCAAACTAGTTCAAGGCAGTGATTTTTTGGGGTGAGTTTTTTGCTATTTTATAGATCTTTTGTGAAAAAACTTTGATGCGAAAACATAGCTATCACCAAAGCTTTTGCACATAATTATTCCTTATTTGCTTCAGAAGTTGATATTTCAACTTTCTTCTACATATTGCTTGTGGACCTTCTTATTTTGTTTTGGTCTATAAGGAATTTCATAGTTATAATATGCAATTGTTCATGACTTTGACATTTAACACATTGAAATGATAAGCATGGGAGATTGGGTTCCTTCTTCAATTGCTTGAATTTACAGAAGAAGGCACTTTGCACCTCAACCAAAATGCACAAAAGCACCACACTTTAAAGATACATTCCTTAAATTTTAAAGTAGTTATGTTAACATTGATAAATGAGGACCTATGAAGTTTATGTCATTAATTCTCAAATCAGTCACTTGCAAAAATTGGATGTATTGCACAACTTACACCTAGTGCATTCATTGCATCTTGTATAAGGAAGCACTGAGGCTCAAGTCCATCACTACCTTGGCCAACTACAAATGAGCATTGGTATTCAAAAGTACCTAGTTAGAATGTGTTCGAACAATGCCCTAGTGATATGAGCAAATTCCCCACCCTTAGAATTGTAGCAATGCATCACTATGTATGAGTACCACCAATATGAAAGCTCAAGTTCTTGAAGCCAATACTAAAGTCAAATGCCCATTCATGAATCAATAGCATGGAAAGTACCATTCACCAAGTTTTCATGTTCAATGGACTTGTAACCACATTGTGAATTTGAAACCATTTTCACAAATTATGTTTAAATTGTTTTATAATTGACACAAAATCACATATAGAACAATGTAGGTATGTCTAGAGGAATATATCAACTAGTTCAACCCTTCAAGCATTGGTATCACATATGACAATCACAACATTGCTTCAAATGTTATTGAATAATTCTTCATTTCCAACAACATCAAAATCTATTTACATCTCGGTATGTTAACATTCATAAAAACAAAAAGGGCACTAGATCTCATTGAAAATTGTAAAAATAATGAAAATCAAATCATTTACCAACGTGTATAGGTAAGTTACTTTAGTAACCGAAATGCCATAATGTTCACAATTGCAAATGCTAGTGACTAGTTATCCACGTTGATATTATGTTCAAAAACATGAAGAAAAAAACACAATGTTGAATTATAATTCGAACAGCCATGCTAAAGGGAATAAGTAAAGTGGTAAAGAGTAAAAACATTTGCAATTATGTTGCATTGATTAAAGTTTTTATGCAAAGTTGGTTTCCAAATGAGGAGAGAACAAAACAAGTACCCCCATCAACATTCAAAGATGCAAGTGGCCATATAACAAAACAAATTTGACAACATCTTTGGAATACCCATTGACCACTTTGAGCAAAAAATCAATCACCAAAATAAGCACAACTAGCAAAGTAGTGGCACATTCGCATTCAATTTAATCCCCATTTATGGTGAGATTAGATTAAGAAAAAGATGTAGGTACTCCTCTTCAATAACAAAAAGAATGTGCAAACAAGCAACACCTAACTACATAGATAATCGATAATGGAATCAAATTCCCATTTCACCAATGGGTCAAAGTCAACATTCACAAGAGTTCAAGCATCGATCCCCAACATGCACAATGGATCAAAAATTTGATTATGTCCAACAACATGACACTACACACAAGTAAGAGGTGCCAAAACCACCTACACTAATGCATCCAAGAGCTAAGGATAAACCAAGGTCTATTGCAGGCACTTCCACAACACATAGATTTGCAATCAATCATTTAGTGTGTCTTTTAATATCTTTCACAAGGTGTTACACTTAAATTAAATACACTAGGTGATGTATTGATGGGAAGAAAAGATTATCCACATAAGTAAACAACTGGCATGTTCCAACAAGTGAAAAAACATAGCAAAAATATGTTTGTCATGTTGTTGGAAATGCTAAAACTCAAATTAATCAACCAACAAATGGTAGAAGAGAAGAGGTAGATCCAAAATTCATTGGAACATGCAAAAATTCAAATCTAAAAACTAAAACATGAAATATAAAACAAGGATAAACATGTGATTCGTATGCATCAAGACTTGTTATTACTCCAACAAAGCCAAACCAATAATGAAAAACACATGCACAAGAACTTGGATGGTTCAAGTAGAAGAAACTTCACTTGCAACAAGAGTATGAAAACAAGAACAAAGAGTATTGGTAAATGAAACAACATCATGATGGCTTGGTTGTTCAATAGGAAGGTTGGCAACATAGTAGCAAGATGGTGGACTAGAACATATAGGTCCAAGTACGGTCGGGGTGTCAAAAAAAACTATCTCGTAGAAATATGCAATGTAATCCCTTAATTAGTCTCATCTTGAAAAATTTGAGGCACATTTATATTGCAAGTTCCATTTGCTTCATACATACACATATTATTAAGGTAATATTTTTTGCATAACCTTTTTAGTTTGAAAAAGTGTAAAGGTTCTTGACAAGTCCTTGAAAAAAATCCAAGACACATGGTTTTTCAATGATGGTTTAAGGACTTGTTGGGAAAGTAAAAATGATTTTTTTTTCCCCAAGCTTTATAGCACAAAAACCTTAGGTATTAAGGTTTATAAAATAGTAAATTGCCACAAGGATCTTGTACTTCTACATTAGATTCCAAACTTTGAAATTTATGGGTCTTTTGGGCCATAGAAAAAACAAAGTCCTAAAGTGATTTAAAATTTCTTTCATAGGTGCAAACAATCTATACTTTAGATGCTAGTAAGAAAAAAGGAAGTATTTATTTCATTTAACAATAAAATGGAAATTGGGGAATCCAAGGACAACTTAGGACTTAATTTTGCACAATCCTAGTATGTCTTAGATTGGAAACATGTGTCATACACAATGTGAGATAAGATCACATAGACATCACCCAAGTAATCCCAATTATTCATTTTTTAAATCGAACACTTACCCTTCATCTCTTTCATTTTGGTGCTAGATTTTCGACTATTGTTATTTGTTCATGCATTGCACCATTCATGTTTCATTTTGGCACTACATTCTCAACTATTGCAATTTGTTCATGCATTGCACCATTCATGTGTATAGTGTTTTTCAATCGTTTTATGTTTTGGAAGAACTATTGAATTTGACAATATGAACTTGAATGACATAGAGGAAGTTTTAGGAACATTTGCACTTAGCATTGAATATGATTACAAACCATCCCAACCCCTTCAACCCAAACCTCATTTTTTATGGGAGCCATTACCTTGGTTTTGTATAGATTGCCTTAATGTAAGAGATTATTTAGTTTATAAAGTTTCAACAAATGCGCATGTCCTTGGGGCATTTAGATGATTTCATATATTCTTGTTTTAAAACATGTGTCTTATCAAGATTATACTTTGTGTGTGCAAAGGCAAGAATGGGCATTTCATACATATTTTTCATTAGCAAGATGGTGGTTTTTAATTAGTGTTGACAAGGACCATATGCGTTCGATTGGCAAGGTTTGAACTATTTAAAACGCTAACAATTTGTTTTTGGGCATATTTATTTGTGTTATTGAAAGTTGTATGACATTTTGATAACCATGTTAATCTAATTTGCCTTGTCATTCTTGTTGTGTTATAGGCATTCCAAAGGTTTGAAAATTATAACATTGGTTATATTCCCAAGTTCAATGGTAGGCATTAGACATAGATTTTAAGTTGATGCATGATCAAGTTGTGAGTGTGAGAATAGCTATTAGCAATCGGCACATGAGGAGTAGAAATGGAGCATTTAAGAACAAAGGTCCAATGGGGGAAGTCACGAAGTTTCTACTAACTTATGGTTTGAAGATCACAAGTGGCGTTCGTTTGTGGTGCTGCTAGCTTAAATGAAGAAAAAAAGTAGCATATATATAAAGGTATTAACTATGACGTCCAAGCCCAAAACATTTAGTTCAACAACATTTGATGAAAGTTTCATTTTTAGTTTGAAGTTGAATTTGAAGGTTTGTAATTTTAGGATTTTTGTCACAAAATAGAAGGTTATGGTTTGTGAGATTGCTTTTACAAACCATAACCCTAATGTTGTCAAGACTTCTAAAGATCATTTATAGTGAAGACCCACAATGGAAGAATATCTTAATATTGTCAAAACTAAAGAGTTCTTGCCTTTGGGAGGCATGCAGTAAGGCACCTCAGGTTCTAATGAGCATCATGATGGAAATAGTAATAGTTGTTGCTCAAGGATTCAATATATGAACTTGTGTTTTACATAGTGCAACAAAAAAGAAGGAACCTTAATGAGCAACCATTGCATAATCACCCATTTTAAAACTAAATCTATAGTTGCTAAAGCTTGGCTTTAATGTTCCAACTCCAAATTCCTACATGTTGCTCTTTAGACTGAATTATGTTGCATGACATATGATTCAAGGCTACCAAGGTGTAGGAAATTCAATTATGTACATGGCAACATTATAAAGTTTCTCAAGCCCCAAGTTGATTATGCAGTGTATCACGTGTGTTTTGTGCAAAATTCCTTACCAAACTTGGGTACTTGAATTGCTTGTAGTGTTACAAATAGGTAGGTATTATGTGGATGCATGCCTAGAGCACCTTTACTTGTAAGACAACAAACCAAAAATAAAACACAAATAAAAAGCTAACAAAAAGATAAAGAGATGTGACAAAAAGAATTTGTTTGTGTTTGTGTGTGAAGAGCTTGGGTTTGATTATCGCTAAAATGAAAAAAACTTTGAGTGCCATGAGTAGTAATAGTTCAAAATAGGAAGGGACTAATTCCAAGGCTCATGAGGAGATAGAGGGGCAAGTGGAAATAAGCAAAAGTTATTTTTAAAAAAATGGTTTTCAACAAGATGCTGTATTTAAAATTAATATAACACAAATGAACAAGAGATGTCTATGTTTCTTTGGAGGTTTAATGGAAGGCCATTGAACCAATGGAGTAGAAGGACCTAAAGCTAGTAGAGACTGGAACTATATGAGGCTAAAAATGTTGTTAAAGAGAAATATTGTTTGAATGTTTCATTGGAACTTATCATGTTTTGGAGATGCATGATGAACTAGATGAAGAATTTTTTGATCCATAATATGTGAATAGATAAAATCCCCACATAAGGAATTCAGTAGATGGAAGAGGAAATCTTTATGGTGTCTAGAAATGGTGTTAAACAAATTGGAACAAAATGAAATTCTTAAAGAACCATTAGCTGTTTTGTAGTTCTAGGAAACAATGAATTGTTAGGGACAATATAAGGTTTGACCATTATATGGCAAATTATTTTGATGAAGAAGGAGGTGATAGCAAGAGTTGCACTAAAAAAAAGGTAGTTGTTGAAAAAGAACAAAGTATCAGAAAAGATGGAAGAGTTAAAACAAAGTTTAGAATAAAAGTTGTTGAAAAAAGGTGAGGCATGTATCTCTTTAAAACTTCATTTTTGTATGTTTGAAAGATCACAAGTGAAGCATAATAGTTTGAATTGTCATAACTTTTTTTGGAATATTTTTTTATTAATTACAAAGTTTACATGCTTAAAATTTGACACAAATAAAAAATGTTTTTGCATGTTCAAAACATTCAAACCTCGAGAATGGATAGTCCTTGTTTTTTTAAAACATCATTTTAAAAATCAAATCTGCACTATTTTTTTTGAAAATTGAAGAGAATTTTAACGTTGATAATTATAAAAGTAGAAAAAATTGAACTAATGAAAATTGTTTTTATAACCCATTGGAACACATTTGGCTCAAAAGTGCTTTTGACCTTAAAAGTTATAGATTTTGAAAATGTGATTTTAACAAAAGTTATTGATATTTATGTGATTAAGGCCATGAATGCATAATATACATGATATAAAATCAAATTGCAATCAAAATGTATTTATATCTAAAATGTAATGTTAAATTGAGTACTTGAAATAAAAAAATTAAAGTTATAAACCAACACAAAAATGACACGTGTAATGTGCAATCTTTGGAAAAAGACTTTTACCTTGGCACCCTTGGTTCCTTTGACTATGTTTTCACCCATTAAGGTATATGCAAGTTAGGGTGCTCAAAAACAACAAAAGTCTTAATCTCAAAAGTCCATATTGTAACATTAAAATGAAAAAAAATTTTAAAACCAACATTGGCTAGGCCATATGTGGTGATTAATCAACTAATCAATTCCATAGGAAAGGTTGCCCATCTAGACAATTTTTTGACATACATGTTAGGGGGGAAAAAATATTAATCCAACAAAAAATGACCAAGATAGGGTCTTTTGAAAATAAAGTTCAAATTCAGTAATTCAAAATTCCATAATTATTTGTTGGTTAAGTTTTTTGTTGTAGTTTTTTCAATCCATTTTTTCCCATCATGTATCATATATTAAGTCCCTATAGAAAATATTGAGATGAAATCATAATTAAAAAATGCATTTGAATGTTAATGTAGAACCCCAACTATAGTCCATATGTCAATTTTAATATGTTTATTGAATTTCACCCCTTAAAAAATATTCTTACTCAAGAACTAACAATCTTAATTCATAATTTTTTTTTTCAAATTGATAATTTTACAATGCATATGTGGCATTCGAATATAATAGATTTTGTAAAAAATCCATAAAGATGCAAAAAACATTGTGAGAAAATTATGTCCCTTGTAACTTGTCCAATGCAACTAAAAAGTGTCCAATAAAATTAGATTACAACTAAATACATTAGTTGCAATGAACATGATTTTCTCATAGTGAGATGAACCAACGTAGCTTGCATCTACCCCATCACAAATCATGCAAAAGTGAAAGGCATCATAAATGTTCAGGGGTTGAAAACATTTCATCGACCCATTTTTGAAAAAATAGAAACTTGCATCAAATTACCTTAAATGAAAAATTATCCTAAAAGAATTTTTTGAAGAAGGCACGATTGGCATAGTGGATGGAAGAAGGGGCTCAAAATATTCTTTCCCAAATAGGAAGTTGAGGTGTCCTGTGGATTCCAAGCACAACAAATGTGTTCCTTTTGTCA
>Ga0209611_10010991_pt1 | contig 13180 bp, 6 predicted proteins | sample S1TSphgellanicum_3_FD_187693 | JGI IMG/M metagenome (GOLD analysis project Ga0209611, IMG submission 187693) | Host-associated microbial communities from peat moss isolated from Minnesota, USA - S1T2_Fc - Sphagnum magellanicum MG (SPAdes) (version 2) | ecosystem: Host-associated > Plants > Peat... | reverse complement strand
GCCAGATAATACACTCTGCCCAATTGACCGGAGCCAATCAATCTGCAGTTACTTGTAAAAATTGAAAAAAAAAACGCTGATCAGAACCCCTTATTCCAAGGCCCAAATGGGTTGTTGGCCAACCAGAACTGAATGTAGAAGCTTGCACCAGTTAATCAGCAAGACAATGAAAACCCGACCAAATTGGTCCACCATGACAGTTGGGGTTGAAGAGATTTTCATACACAATATATGAATTTTCTAGAAATATGCAAAACAGTCCACTAGGTGGACTTTAATCTCACAACCCCTCAAAGGAAAAGTGTATGGTAAGGATTGAGAAGGGAGGGGGGTCTTGGGTCAAGCATGGACTCAAGTGCATGGGTATATCTTATTCAGCTACAATTTTTTGTTCAACGATGGAAATATCAAATTTTCTTTGCGTGAAAACATGTGGGAAAACAAGTAAAAGCTTCGACTCACAAGTGGTTAGGTGACCCAACTCAGGCCTGTGGTGAGCCAGCACCTACTACATTGGTAGGCACCATGGTAAAGACCATTGTTGGCCATGAACAGACCCACAAGGTTATCAAGGTGACTCTTAAGATTCATAACCATGGTTCTCAATAAACTCAATGAACCAATTCTGATATTTGTCAAAAATTTGGAAAATCGAATAACCAGCCATAATGCTGAGGGTTGTTTACGGAGGTTCTTTAAAATCAGAAAAATTAAAGGTTTTTGAAGTAACTGGAACCGATGGTTCTTCAAAATGTCAAATAACCACTTCAAGTGGCACTGGTAAGAACTCATTTTTTTCTTGATTGATTGTAAGCATTATAAATTATTAAATCAGACTAAATCAGGGTTTCTGAGCACAATTTTAACAACATTTCTCCAGATCAAGCCACAGTTAAATCCAGGCACTATAATAAGAGCCCTGATTTATTTATTTGGCAATATCGTGACCTGAAAAATCTGATTTCGACATATATTACATATTTTTGTAATGAAAAAAATCCAAATTTGTGAGATTTTTGAGAAAAAAATGGGCAAAAAATCGCCTAATTTCTATAATAAGTTCCAATAAGTAGCCAACTTGATTATAGAAGGATGCTTAATTTACTGTCATATCGCAGTTACAGTAAAATGTGCCTGATAAAACTGATTTGCGGAATGATTTCCACTGACAGCCAAGCTTAGATCATGGAATTGCAAAATTTCAAGAAATTATTTAAAAATATATTATTGAAAAACCCAAAAAAACAAAGAACAAAAACAAACAAAAACCACACCAGTGACTAAGGTGGTGTGACTAAGGTCAGCTAAAGGTACCAGTGGTAAAGTACAGCGAAGGTACTGGTTCACGCTGCCCGGTGCCCGAAATTGGTCATGCAGCGCCCTAGCGGCTAACGTGGGCCACCAAAAGGACTGGCTGCCACTGGTCCAGTTCGTACACTTCCTGGGTCCCCCAAGACCTCGTCGCCCACTTCATCATTTGCGTGGAACCGGGCCCCGACCTTTGATTGCTAAATTTGGCGCAACTCTCCAAGTCCCACTTCGGTACTTCCCCACATACCGGACGTCTTTTCTCTGCCGGGTGCCCTCTCTGACGACGTAGGGGAATATTCCAGTCGGCCCTTCTTCCTTGCTGTACGCACGCAGGCTGCGTCTACCTTGCTCTCGAGGGCGACGCCCACTCGCGATACTCAAACGCACGGGTCCTCGACGTGTGTGCAGACTTTGTGTCGCAGCCTTGAAGTGTCTGCGCACATCACACAGACGCCTGCCTGCTGCAACGAAGCTTGGCACCAGGCTTCCCTGCATACAAATTTCAAAACACAATTACCAGATCAGTTGCTGAGGTACCTGCAAAGAATATGACCTCACTCCATGCATCAATTAGCCCCGAGCAGCAACTCAACTTCGTGCAGCAGGCTGCGCAAAACCCACAATCAATTTCTAAGAGCCCAAGCATTTATCTACTGCACCATGCGACGATCACGTACTGAACCTAGTTCGATTCGATCTCCAAAATAGTAGTTCGAATTTTTTTAACTTTTGGGTTTCAGCAGTCAAACTTTGTGGCCATTCGTACTCCTGGCTGCTATGATTCGGGAATTACCTGAAGCCCAAGTTACCTTCAACCAGCTGCCATGAAGCTCCTGATCTCCAAGCATAGGTAGTTCGTCCAAGGATCGAAACCTAGTTTTCTTCGTTCCATAAAGCCAAGTTCAGTTTTTGCACTCTTCATTCAATCATTTCTTACAATCAATTTTGGACTTGAACCAGCTCATGGTCATCTAATTTTATAACTGTCAAGCTAGCTCTCCATCGCATAGCTTGCCATTGGATTCTGCACTCTCTATAGCTTATTTAGCCTCCTCAACTTCCTCAAGCTGCTTCTAGATTCGTACTCAGTTTACGTCACATTTATTGGTTTGTAAACTCATCACCTTCATCAATTGTTGTCTTCAGTGTGCAAGTGAACGCGTCATCAGAAGGTAGACTGCACAGTGTCACACTAGAGAAGCTTAACTTAATTACGAATCGCAATGGCCGCGGCAATGCTGAGTTTACGCGCTCAAACTGCTGGGAATGTCTTAGCTTGTTCGAATCTAGTGAGAGATTTAAGCCAGAACTCTCAGAAGAGGGACGCAGAAGCCGCATATATGTCTTCAGGTTCAACCAGCTCATCCACAGCTTCATTCACTAAAGTCGTCTAGTCCTCGTAGCAGTAGTTACAAGCAGGATTCGAGCCGGGAACAGAACTCCCGCAGTAGGATCACGAGTGTTCTAGAAGCACAAGGTAGAAGGACGAGGTCCAAGCATGAGGAAACAATAAAGAACCCAGCAGAAGTTTTGATGGAGCACTTTGGAAATCTACCTTCTTCTGACATCACCCATAGCTCTGTCACGGAATCTGCGGACAGGCTTTTCCTTTGGGAATCAATTCCAAAATTAGGTATGAACAGCTCTCATGTCCGATAGCAAGCCCAATGATCTCCAAACCTTATCTCTGATGACTTCGAATTGCTTGCTTGGGAAAATAACATTCTGTCCAGGTCCCACACAAATCGCCTGTGTCAGTAATTGCTTCCGGCGTTCCTTGCAGCTCCTCTAGTTTTGCGTGTGGATTTTAGAATGATCATAAACCCAAGGATTTCATGTGGCTTTGCTATTTTATTTATTTTTCCTTTCCAGATGAGATTTACACATGACCGAGTGACTGACTGAGTTTCACTTAATTGGGATGTGTGTGTGCAGCTGAGGCGCAAACATTCAACGTGTACGAGCTGAAAGAATTCGATAGTGATAGCCCTGCGTTTCTGGAATTTAGCAGACAGACGGTGAACTAGGTGGATCCCGACACAGGGGGGCATGTTCACGCTCTGGGCGACCAAGTCCCTTTCACTAACAAGTGCGTTTTAGTTGCAACCACCATTTGCCGCGCGCAATTTAATATCTAGTCCACACTCATTCGATTACTCATGGTTTGCACTAGGCACTAGTGAGGTTCCTGACATGAGAATGAGTAGCTTGTTTCTTGAACCTTGATTTCTATCGGTTTAGAAGATTACAGAAGGCCGTGCTCGATCGACGATCTAGCTGCGTAACAAAAGTGAGCTGTTAGCCTGCACGGAATAGACAAGTTTCGACTCAGTCGCGAGGTGTGTGTTGAAGTGTGGGGTATGGTCGTTTCTGCAGCTGTATGATGGGTCGCTGAAGCTGAGGCTGGGAATCACGGCTGGAATCTGCCTCCTCATGAAACATTACCCAGGAATGGGCACCCCGGAAATGAAGAGGCAACAGTTCTTCTTTCCCGATCGTTACGAGACTCTGATGACATGGTATTTTGGCGATTTCGGTCACATCTCTGGCCAGGTACGTCCGAATAGCATTTACCCAGTGCACATTCCATGTTGTAATGCTTTTCATGGTTTGCACAGTGGCGTGGGGATTTTAAACAATTTGTAGGTCAGCAAGGGTTTAACCATCTGTCCATCGTGCCTTGTAAGGGGACTGTAAAATAAGCAGAAAAGGTCACCTGAAAATCATTACATATTATGGAATCTGTCGGGTACAAATCATTGTGTCCGGTAAGAGTCATGTAAGGAATTTGGGCACTAGTAGTGTGAGCCAAAATGTTTTGCACAGACAGCAAAACAGGCATAATTGGCCTCGACCCAGGACGTTCCAGAGTGTAATGGGTTGTCATGATTTTGCAGACGTGACACATGGATTTATAGAATGGGCACATGGATTTTGAACAGTGGTTAGGTCAGGTAGATGCAAGAAGTCTCCCTGTCCATTGTTCGTTGTAAGGGACTCAAAAGAGCCAGAAAATTAAGGCCACATGGAAACCATTAGCTGGGTCATTGTAACATGAGTTGTGAATTCGTGTTTGGTGGATGCATGCAGGGTCCGTTTGTGAACTACCAGGATACATCGATGAGCGTCACAGGAGGAATGGGTTTCTTCAGAGAGGCAAGAGGAGTAGTCCGCCTACACAACATCTCTCCATTCAAATTCTTCTACACAATTTACACCCACTGGCATCCCAGAACTACCAAAGCATCTAACTGCCTCAGTGGTACCGCCCTCAGAATCCGCAGCTACAATTCCCGAAGCCGTTGCTTGCCATCCCCTCCCTTCACATTACCCAATTTCTGGAACTAAGCTAGTAATTGACTAAGGAAGATTTGATCAGTCCACAGTGCCACAAAAAAATCTCGCTCTCTGTCTGTCATCATTAGCTAATAATAAATGTCGACAACGAATTCTACAAATTCGACTTTAATTAGTTCTGCATGAAATTTGGGCGATATCTTAAACCATGGTCGCCCAAATTTGTTAGAAATACATGACTTGAATTAAAATTACAGCTCAGTTCTGAAGCTAGCTAATGATCTGGTCTAGGTGCCACTTGTGACGTACTCCATAGCCCTTGAATGCAATTATGGAAGTAATTCCATACAAAAAGGATACTTTTTTTTTGTGTGGTCCTTTCGTATCTGGGAATTTCGAAGTATATTGTGGTTCCTTTCTGGGAATTCTGGCGTATTTTCTACCTACCCTTCTTGGAATTTGGATTTCTATGGGGGTGTTTTGATGGTTTGGTGTTGGTTTCTTTTAGTTTGTGATTTTAAGAATATGGATTTACATCCCCCCGCCCCCTCCTCCACCCCCAATTTGGTTGAACTTCCAATCTAGCTTTCTTGGTCTACACGCATACCTATGGTAGTAGAGGGGCTGAAGATTTAGCACATGTTTGTTGAATAATTAATTAATTTTGAAATTGTCATTTTGAAAATTTGAATATTCTTGAATATTTCAAAAGATTCGTCACAAAAATTTTGCACTTGATGTCAAATTTCAGCATTTGTAAAATTAATGTAAATTGTGCAGAAGCCACCAAAGGTACCAGTGTGATATTATGTCAACAAATAGACTTCTTTCTTAGAGGTTGAATAATATTTCAGCCAACATGAACTCGCACCTACAATCATGATTTCTTCAAGTGAAAAGTTTCCGACCTCTTCTTCGAGGCTATATTAAAGTTGAATAATGTTGAATTTGGATTGAGAGAACTTTTTTTTATGGAGTACACTAACTAACACTAACTACCCCTAACTAGTTCTATGTAGAGCTTTGCCTAGGCACTTGTCAGCCTAGTTGGCCCTCGTGTTGCATAGGTGAGCCCACCAGTCATCATCATCCATAGAAAGAAGGGGCCAACTATGACTTTATGGTATCACAACCATCAAGTTTCAAGACAATGAACAACACTTTTACAAAAGACTTTTCCCCTCAGAAACAATTTATGAGTACAATCTCCAATTGGTGTAGTATTTGAAAATCTAATTCGATCAGCAAACATTTGAATTTTTAGGTGTGCAATAAATGCATGGGAAGGAAGTTCCAAGAATGTGTAATAAGAGGGGTTTTCTCAATAAGGAACCCCCAAAAAAATATCAAAGTAGGTTTGTTTTTGGGGGTACTTTGATACCTTTTATTTGATTTCTTTAATAAATATTTGATTGGGATAGTTAGATTCTTTAGTTACCAATTTTTAAAGGTCAGGAACATGTGTTTTGACGGGGATGATGGATGTTAAGAACATGTAAATGTAATTATCGAGTGCAAACAAAATAATAGAAGTCAACCTTGTCACTTTTGGTGATTTTCTTTTGAAATATTTTTTAAATAGTGAGAGTTCATGCAAGGATGATGTGGTAGATTGCAATTGGTTGCAAAGGTTAATGGATTAGAATTTCATGATTTTTATAATTGTCAACATACTCATGGTGAAAAAAATGTCAAACTATATTATTATCTATAGGTGTGGATAATTGTTGTACATGATCATTTTCAAGACATTTAAAATCATTTAAAAATTAAGTAAAACAACAAAACAGAACAAAAAAGGCTACATTGCTTTAGGAATGATTTGATTATTATATACTCATTAGATTCATTCTAGATTATTCCACACATTTTGATAATGTATTAAAACCATTGTCATTTAAACACATGATAGATGTGCAATATTAATATAAATTTTGACATTAAAATATGAAAAAGGTCAAGCATTGATTACACTTGTTCTATGATGATCTAATACCTCATTTTTCTTTTTTCTATTTTAACAAATATTTAGGGCCACAACCATGAAAAAAATTCTGTGTAGGTGCAAATACGTTTAAAGATAAAAAGTCAAAATTGAGTTAGGAATCAAATTTCTTAATTTGCTAATTATATGTAGTATATTAGGTTTCTAGGTGTGTGCATATGTGAGAAGATATATTAGCCCACATGGTGCCGTTCAATAGACAAATAGAAAAATAGAAAAAATTCAGTTTAGTTATCTTGTGGTAGCACCTAAACCTTCTTTCCCCCAACTTAATCCATTTTGTTGGTGGTTGCATTTCAATGGGTTGCCATAATCTTTCTCAACCATTCACCAATTTTGGAACCTAAAAAGTTTTCACAACTGTAAGAAATCTATACATATGAACATAAAAATGTTGTAACATAATCTACTTACTCTAAAGTTTTCAAATGATTTCATATCTTTTTGCAAATATATATACACATGTTCATATCTTACAAAAGGGTTCATATATATTAGCCAACCGCATCTTTGGGATTTTGTTAAGATTCTAAACCAATCAAAAGATGAAGGAGATTCATCTAAAGAAAGTGTTGTGAATTTTGTGAAAAAGAAATTACAAGTGTTAGCTAGATATGAAGGAATTTATAATCGTTTTTCATGACATGAATCATTATCTAGAGTCTAATTGTAATGAGTGTGCAACATTCTATGAGTGTTTCCGAATCTTGAAAAAGGGATAATATTAAAAATAATGTTTCTTATGCCAATCATTTCACAATGCAATCATAGATTATATATAACATGTCCAAACAAGTGAATTAGTATGTGAGCAAGATTTAATTTTCCCTTTGAAAGTTTGCTACAAACTCATTTGTATACATTTAATGTAAGCTATACATTTTTTCTTTCAAAAACCACCTTTGACATAACCATTGTTTGGATTTGGAGGTTTTATATTTTCAAAATGAATGCATTGTTAGAATTTTGTATTTTTTTGCATGGAGCTTTTCATTATGTATTATGTTGTAGGAATCAAAAGTAACAGATAACAATAATAAGAATAAGGGATGCAAAAACATAATAATATGTTTGTAACCAATCCTTTCGCTATTTAATGAACTTCTAAAAGGTTTTGAAATTTTTATTTATGACATATTTATGAGAATGTTTTAAAATTAAACTTTCATATAATAATAATGCAACATTTTTTTGACAATTTGTAGATCATGATTATAATAATATTCTCTTAAATTAACCAAACATATTGTGCCACATCAACTTGATTGTTTCATCCACTCCTTGTAAGGACTTTGTGAAATTGGCGCTTGTGGCTCCTAATTTAAAATTTCACCCAAAGGTGTATACAAGGAACTTAGTGTATTTTGACCACATAAACACATGACATGTTCAAACCATATACTATTTATGCAAGGTTCAATTTATAATCTTAAGTATTATATGAAAAGGTGGAACATGAATGTAAATGAAGGAATGTTTTATTCAAATAACAAAACGAATAAGTGAGTTTATAGGTTGTTCATGATTTGTAAAACTTATTTAATATGCAATGTTTTGCCTTTGCCAATAAGAATAATGTTGTAATTAAAAGGTTCAATTTTTTTGGTAGTGTTTTCTGGTCAAAATGTTATGCATTTGTCCAATAAAAAAGACTTTCTACAAACTGAATTAGCAAGGCCTAGTACTAGAGCTACAAGGATTCCAACACAATTTATAGGATGTTGTTGTATGTACCACAAATTGATGTTAAAAATATTCATATAAATAATGCAAGAAACCCAAGTTGAAAAAGACTCATGATAAATGTTTTAAATTTTATAAAAACTTTATTAATTCCCATGGTTTCTAGTTTAAAAACATACATTTAGTGGAATTGGTGGAGCGTTTGTTTTAACACATACATGCACGATATTGGGCGTGATAGCCTTAAGCCCAATCCCACTATAAATTGTTCAAAAATCATAACTTCCACACACTACTTCAAAATTTCATCAGTAGATGAACAACTATGAGTTTTGATTTTTTTAAATATACATTTACTATCTTTGTATGTTTGTACCAAATTATAACAATGGTAAATGCATAAAAGAAAACCAAAAATTCACCTAAGAGTGGCTCTTCAAATATCATGGGGACAGAGCCAATTTGGAATGCATGGTCATCAACCTAATGTATTGGCAATAGTCCAATTAAATGTGCAACCTAGAAAAGCCACTTGCTAGAATTACATTGACAATTATTTCAAGATCACCATTAGCTTATTAAGGTTTGAGAATCCATAATTAATATTGTCAAAGATATCCATATCCCACCATTTCATCAGGCCCTCCCCCCCCCGCCCCCACCCACACCCATCATCATTAAAATGATTGTAAAATCATTTCAACATGACTAACATACCTAATTTTGTCTATTTTGACCAACCCAAATTTAGTAACAATGTATGATTTGACTAAGTTACAAAAACAATTTAATCAAAATATATTGTTATTGACATGTGGACGATGCAAAGTCCATGTGGAGATCATATTACTACTCTTACGATTGGATTTAGTCATAAGAAAATGACAAGAATGGTGATGTGTCATCACCATGTATGAATGTTGTGACTAAAACATGCTACTTGTGTCAATTTTATGGGCATAATATATATAATGCCCTTAAATTTTTAATCAAAGATAGCTTATAATAATTATGTACTTCATATGTGAACTGAAATTAATTTCATCGTGAAATTATATGCTTACTCTATTGTGACTAAAGACATTACATTGGAAACTTTGAAATAAACATTTTAATTCAATGCCATGTCCTTAAATTTTAAATAAAATCCAAACGTAATTATTAATTCATATATATGTGAAATTGATTACAAATTGTCAAGCATAAAATTTGTTTCATCTTCAAATTTAAATCTAAATTCATTATATGATCAATTGACACATTATAAAAATTGGATTAAGTGTTCATTTTTTTGAAAACCTAGATGTAATTTAAATTATTATTTTTGAGTTACACTTATTACCTATCACCTAATATGTACCTATCACCTACATACATACCACCTATTACTTACCATCTGTCTACCTATCCAATAAGTAACAACAAGCTAATTACCTACACATGAAATTAATTGAATTATGGAATCAAATTATTAATGTAATAACATTTTAATGCTGAAAATTCAAAATATACATGTGTTGGTGTGGTTACACTATTTGTCATCACATGATGGGATGGTTCAAAGATTAAACACTTGTCTTGTGGTCATGGAGGTGAAGATTCAAACCTCATTTTTCACATCCTATAATTGCGATTAAAAATAGTCATGTTACAGGTGTGATTAAAGTTTGTCATGTTGACATACCACCTGTAATGATGAATTAATGGGTAGCCCATGTGTAGGAAGGCTTACCTGACAAATGAAACGAAATAATATTTTTCCCATTTTCAAAAGAAATAACCATCATAAAAATTTGTATTAATTTTTTTTCAGAATTAAATAATATATATAATAATTTTTTTAAATAAAAAATATATTGCCACACAAATAAGCATTGTGGACATGACATGTTTTAGTCAAAATAGACACTATCAATTTTAATTATGGTCAATTGCATGATGATGACAAAAGTGTTAGGTAAATTGTTGATTTAAATGAATAGTCTTTTTTTTTTATAGAGCCAAAAAATTTGGCATGTTTATTTTGAATAAAATTTCAATAGAAAAAAATATTAAAAGGATAAGATTTGTTGTAAGGATTAGATATAATTAGAAAGAAAAAATTGAGCACAATTCAAAAGCAATGTGCAAAATTGGAACAACATTATGAAACTATGAATATTGTGGTTGGTATAGATTTTTATGCAGTAAACCCCATTTTTAGTCATGTTTTCATTTGTGTCACACATTTTTTTGGTAACTATTTATTTTGATAAGAAACACCATTTTTTTGAGTCAATATCACACTCATTAGTAGCACAAAACATTTCCAAAACTTTTGTTTTTGTGAATGTGATTACAATGGAAGAAATTTAGAGTAAATATTAAAGTTTTGTAAATTGTAATTCCTTTTGACAATGTTAGTATTGCTTTGTGTTCAAGTTGTGCAAATTAACAACAATAAATCCTTTTGAAGGAAACGAAAGAAACGACTTTCTATTGCAAACAAGCAAAAGATATGCAAACTTGCCAAGAAAGTAAAAATGTTTAATTAAAAAAATCTAGTTGACAAAATACACAAGGAGTTCAAACTCAATACAGATCACCATATTAAAATAAGTAGAAATCACAACTTTCTTCAACTTTAATGATGCATAGTAGAGCTTAGAATAACTCTTGCAGGAAATTTAAACAATTGGCACCTAAATGCTAACGTAAAAAGACTATTTCGCAAAACAATTTTGCTTGTAATCACAATTTTGTTAAGGTTTGTATGGAATGTGACTATACATATTTGAATCACAATTCATTAGTGTCAAAAAAAAAAGTGGTCAACAAGGGCATGATTATAAAAGGGGTTTACTATATTTTAGAACACTATTTTGTGCCGAAATTTGAACTTGTAGAACGATTGCAACATTTTGCAATATGCAATGCTTTCGATTGACTTTGAACGATAGAAGGAACTTAGTTATGGTGTTGTGGACACTGTAGGGACAATGATGAAGGGTACACTTGCTTGTTCAACATGGAGGGCCATCTAGTATGACAAGTGCCTTGGTAGAGCTTTACTCAAAGCTTTTAGAAGATATTTAATGTCTCACTTGTTTTATTTGATGGATGGTATTCATAATGTATATTGCAATATAGGGGCAGTTTCCGTGAATGTTCCAAAAGATTTTTTATTTTCTTTCATAGCTTTTTCTTTTGGTGTGTGTGTGTGTGAAGAATGTCAACATTCCTACAAATAATATAATTAAAGGTACTACGGAAAAAGTAATCCAGAAAATCTTTTACCATAGAATCAGTGTATGTGCTGGTTGCCACATGGTGAATATTATTGTATAATTTCCAAGTGATCATTGTGATATCTTAGTACATAAGGAGAAATTTTGTTGTTGTTGTGAGGGTACATGTGAGGGGATGAGGAATTGGGGGAATTAATGTCATTATGTTCGTTCCTAGTTTTAAATCTTAGAGTTATGTCATTTAAAATTGGTTGTGCTTTTCAACAATTTAACTACACTAGTAGTGTGTAATGTTTTGGCAAGAGATGTTAACAACTAGCAAAAGAGGAAGAACAGGGGTTCAAGTAAATTTATCTTCCTTTATGAATCTAGGATGTTCTCAAGTCTTTGATTTATTGCTATTTCAAAAAGCATTGTAGATTTCAAAACCCTTAAATAGAGTTTGTGGGCTTGTGTAGCATTCCAATCCAGACCACCCAGGTCAGCCCATCATTAAACATCAGAAGATCATGAGATGGTAGGAGTTTGGTGGGACTTTTACACCTCTAAGTAGGCATAAGATCACTCTGCATCCCGAAAGTGTTTTTTACTTAATTTTTCTTCTAAGAATTGGCAATTGAAAACACACTAAAAGATCATTTCTTGGATTTTTTAAAAAGAATTGCCACCAAAAAAAGGAAAGAATACCACTTAAATGGCTTTAAAAAATACATTTTTGGATTTGAAGACTTTGTAAATTGATGAATGTCAATTACTCTAGGGTCAAAACCCAATAAAAGGAGCCAAGAGGGTCACATTTGGTTGAAATTTTTTCCAAGAATTGCATTTGACACAAGACATTCATTCACATGTTGATTTATGTTTGTTTTTTTCATTTCTCATACCCAATTTAGCATTGTGTGTTAGATATAACTATGTTTTGACTACAACTTATTATATATCATATACATTTTATATTCATGTTTTGTACCATTTTAAGGATGAATAACTTTTATTCAAGGCACATTTTTAGAATTCATAAGAATGAGTTTTATCAATTTTAATTTCTGATGTTTTTTTACTTATCAAAATTATATGAAACTTTCAAATCTTCAAACTCAATGTTGCATATTTGATTTTTTTTTTAATTTAAAAGAAAAAGACTATTTACACTTGAATTTTGAGTGTTTTAAACATGCACAATAATTTTTAAAACTTTATCAACAATTTTGCATCAAATTTTGATCATTGAAACTTTCATAATAATGGAGCCTACTGAAAAAATAAATAAATAAATAAAAATCCAAATTATTGTGTTCATATGTTCAAAAATACAAAAGTACATTTTTAAACATTATCTTCACCCTGCTGTGATACATATTACTATGATGACACCCCCCAGCCCTCTCATGCACTCTCCCCCACAAAAAAATATCCTCCTTATATACTACATATCATACAATCATCACTTCAAAATTATACAATAATCTCTCAATCTCCTCACGTGTCCATGATTTTCACAGAACCATGATGTTTTTCTAACAAATTTGGTCTCCAACTTAAATGTATCTAGATCTATTTAGATCAATAGTTCATCATGTAGGCCTATGCAAAATTCGTAAAACCTATCTATTATTGTTTCATGAGAGACAGGAAAAATTTGTGAACTGGATTAATT
>Ga0209611_10010990_pt1 | contig 13183 bp, 9 predicted proteins | sample S1TSphgellanicum_3_FD_187693 | JGI IMG/M metagenome (GOLD analysis project Ga0209611, IMG submission 187693) | Host-associated microbial communities from peat moss isolated from Minnesota, USA - S1T2_Fc - Sphagnum magellanicum MG (SPAdes) (version 2) | ecosystem: Host-associated > Plants > Peat... | reverse complement strand
TGAGATCTTTCATACACAAATATTACTTAATCCTTGTGTAATAAGGATGAGCAATTGTATGGCACACTTTGGGACAATGGGCATGAAACAAAATATCACCACAAAAATGAATCAAAAGTTTTATGGCGAGTTATTTAGTGGTTGTCAAGAACATACATACAAAAAATGGGGGATTTGTAACTAGCCTTGCAACTCGGTTTTTAAATTGCAACGATCATTTGCCACTCATTGCAACTTAACATATTTTTACGGGCATGACTATTATCAAACAAGTTGCACATGAGTTGCAATAGATGCAATTTGTATACATATGCAATTTGTGCAACTCAATTATAATTATGTAGGAAAAACTATTGTGTAACTCAAATGCAAGTAGTTTACAATTACCATGTTAATGTTATGTTGACATCATTTTTCATCGATCCATCGAAATCTGACATGTAGCACAATCAAAAGTTGCCATGTAGCATATTAATTGAATTTTGAAAGAATTTTTTTAAAATCTATTTAAGTAGCTAAATATGTCAATACAAAGGCATAGGTAAAAAATAGGACTAAATACTTACTTACCTAAATAGGCAAGTAGATAGGAAGGTAAAAAACTAGGTGAATTAATTAGTAGCCATGTAATTATTATTATTATTATTAGTATTAGTATTTAACGGTTAAACTTTTTTTGAGCTCATCCCAAATTGACACATGTATTTTAATGTGAACACACAAGAAAAATAAAATAAAAATTATATAATTTATGAGATGAAATTTAAAGATGAAACATATGGGTTAAATCTTTTAGTTGCACATTAGTTGCAAATTGGGCTTATAATTGTTTTAGAAAATTCTCGCATTCTTTTTCTAATTTTTTAACTATACAATTAAATAGGTAATTATTTGATAATTATATGTGAATCAATTATCTAAAATAGTCATTGGAATTTTTTTGAATTAGTTGGTCTAATTTAACTAACTAATTAGTTAGTTATCAAATAATTGATGATTTAAATTTAAATAAAATTCAGATAATTAGCTAGTTAATGAATGTAGATAATTAATTTTTAGATAATTAATTCAGAAAATAAATTATTTAAAATAAATCAATATTTAATTATTTGAACTAATCATTCCAATTGAACTAATTTTTAATTAGTTATTTAAAATAACTAATTATCTGAATTCAAATAATTAGTCATTTATTTTCTGAATTTCCATTTTTAAAAAAAATAATTTTCTAAATTAACTAAGAAACTAATTATCTGAATTAGATTAATTAATACTTAGTTATTCAATATAATTAATTAATTCATAATAATTAAATAGGTTATGTATTAATTAATATTTAATAGTTAATAAATTACTGAAAAATATTCAGTATTAAATATAAAGGCTAAATACGAATTTTGGTAAAATACATACTTATCAAATAATTAATTATCTAAATTTTTTAATTGAATAATTAATTATTTGAGTTTATTAAAAAATAATTTAAAAAATTGGATTGGTTAATTCAGATTAAATATTAAATAAAATTTAATAGTTCATAAGTTACTGAAAAAAATTCATTATTAAATATTAAAAATTAAATATGAATGTGTTTCATTATTAACTTATTAACAATTGAACAACATTCATAAAATAGTGAAAAAATAATATTTTTATAGTGGCACATTGATTAGTTATATCAAGGGGAATCAAAGTTGACAACTAATTGCAAATGTTATATTTAATGGGTAGTGAAATTGTGCACATGTGGCATGATCATATGTGTCAACAGTGTACATTAGTTACAACATAATTGTTGATTATATGTTACATTTACATTATTTTATGATGTAGCTGCAACATGCAATTAAAGTGCAACTTGCCTAAAAATCAAACATGATTGACTATTTCCATATGTATGATGCATACATTACATTGTATAAATATCCCATTTGTAACTATAATAGAACTCCTTGATTTTTTGACATGACATTTTATTTATTAATTGTCTTTATTTCTATGCTTATTTGTAATGTAGTTGTATATTAGTTGTTTTGCAACTTTAGTTGCAAGGCAATGTGGTTTTGACAAACAAGATTTCTCATAATGCTATGTGTGTGAGTGTTCACAAACTAATGTGCCATATGTGGAATCCATCTAAGATGGAATTTTTATATCATTATTATTACAAATTGAAATGACATTAATGTAAGCTTACCTTCTCACCACATCTTACTTCAATGTCAACTTGAAAGAATTCATAGAAAAGTTCATATTGTGGAAGGGTACATAAATGAGGTTTAAGGAAAAATCACAACTTTGCATTTTATTTGATAATTTTATTTTATTGTTCTAAGGTTGAATTTATTATATATATATATCAATTAGGTAGTTGCAAGTTAAGGTGGATAATTTTGTGACATATGACATTCCATATATACTTGTCCATTTTGTAGTGTTAAACTTGTAGTCTATTAATGGTACTCTTGCTTAAGTGGGGATTATGTGATGGAAGTTGAATAAATTTAATCCATTGACAAAACCACAACCTAAACACCTCTTTAACAAATATGTCAAGAAAACAATAATAATAGTCTAACCAAAAATGATTGGTCATTCAAAAATTCATAACTTGCTTTATGTTAAGGTTTTTCTAACAAAGTCTTTGGATCTAGTTTTGTTTTTCTTTCATGTATCAAAATATATTAAATCCCTATACATTGTTTGGATTGAAAATGAAAATAAAGAAAAATAAAATTTAATGGAAAACCAAGATGTTGATCATCCATATCTAGTTACTTCAAGAGTCCATTATTATTTGTTTGGTGTATATTTGTTTCATAATATTGTTACATATGAGTTCAACTTCAAGTTAACATTTTGTAATCACTTGAAAAAATGAAAAATTCATGAATTTGTTAGAAGTTTATTACACATTTCAATAAATTGCATGTTGCAAAAAAATTACAATGGGAAACAAAAAGTTATTCACCCTAACTTGCATCCACCCAAATCATACACATGAATTGACAGCCTACATTAACACTTCTTCAAACACAATTGTGTAAATCTTTTACTTGCATACATACATTATGTCTAAATTGGTACACAAGTTCTCATGATTAAATAGTGGGGCACACTCAAAAGATCACATAACTCTAAACATTTGAAAATGCATAATCTTTATATGAATTAAAAGGTGTTGCAAGGTTAATGGAAATGAAGATTTTGGCTGCTAGGTTTAGCATGAAGAATTGGACCCTTTGGTTTTCCAAAGGCAATAACTCCATAGGGTCATGATGTCTTTGAGGATAACACAAGGCAATGCTATCATAATTTCAATGATAGTACCTTACCTTGTTAAAATTGACACATGTAAGTGGTTACAGGCTATGGTGATTCATTTTGGCAAATAAAACATTCCTTAAATGACGTGCTCCCAAGTTCCTAGTTAGACCCAAGATGGGCCTAAGTTATTCAAATAACGGAATTGTGAGAAACTTGGGGCATGTTCCTAGCTCTAAACACTAGAAGGGGTAAAAGGGCGTGCTGAAGCTCCGAGATGGGATTAGGAAGAGTGAAAAGCTTTAGTTACTTATTTGAACCTGCATGAAACCAACCAACAAGTTGGTTAGTTCACTTTTTAGAGCACCTTTAGTGCTAGGACAAGCCATAGGCAACTCTATACTCACAAGATTCACCACAACCCGAACTCGAGGAAGCCACCACCTTCCCCCATATAGTATTCTCTATGTCTCTTTGTGGCACCTACATTCGAATGGTTTTTTGTCCCGGGATTCCCAAGGAGGAGTCTCGAAACTGTCCCAATTTAGACTCCCAGGACTTTACAAGGTCATAATTCTTTGCTCAGACCTTCAATTGGGATGAAATCTAAAGCAAACTTGTAGTTCTCCTCGAGAGCTTTCAAACGGTGTATCGCACTCCACCTGCACGCATCAAAGCCGGGTTGATTCCCGACTTTTAGTGATCGGGAGTCAAATTGCCAATTTTGATTCCCAACCTTTCTTTTTGCCATAACGTGTGCTGCAGATGTCCAAATGGCCCATGCAAGCCCATTTTCAACATTTACACTTCAATAGTTTTCCAATGATATAAAGAACACCCCAATGCGAGGTGTTTTGACCCTTGCAATCAAACTCTAAAATTTCGGGAGTCTCGAAGGACTCCCAAGTCCCCATTTCAAGAGTCCCGGAGGACTCCCAAGTTCCCATTTCGGGAGTGTGAGTTTCATTTTCACACTCTCTCAAAGTAGGGTTGCGACATTAAAAGTCCATGTGATAGTGTTAAAATGACAATTTATTATAATATCATTGGTTAAATGGGGAATTACATAGTGGTTAATGAACTAAAAAACTCCATATGAAGATAAGCCAATTTAAATAACTTTTTAATATACATGTTAAAGGAAAACAAATTCAAATCCACCCAAAATGAATATGTTATGGACTTATGAAAATATGGTCCATTTCAAATCATTCAAAAGTTCAAATCTTTTTTTTGGTTAAGTTTTTATAATAAAAAAATTCCATCTATGTTCCTTTTGTTATAATATATAATATATTGAATCCTTATAAAATAACCCAAATAAAAAAATCATAAAAATGCATGTATAAAAAACCACAAACATAAAACCAATCCATATTTTTCAACTTAAAAAAACAATTATTATATATTTGGTGCATGTATATTGCAATCTTTTATTATAGATGTTGTTTTATTAAAGTTGAAATTTTAAATCTAACCACAAAATTGACATTTTTTTATGAGATGTTAATAACATGTAAATGCACAAGACTTTGCAAAAAGCTATATTGTGACACAAAAAATGACTCATCTTATCTTGCAACCACCCACCCATGTCTATAAAGCAATTAATACTTTAAATTATTTTTGAAAAAAAATTATAATTCTTTGAAAATCAATATTTTCTTAACAATTTTTTTGTTATTTTAAAAAATTAAAATATTTTCATCATTCTTAAAAACAGTTTACTAATGTCAAAATTGCAAAGGTAATAGGGAATGTAGCCTTTTATTTGGACTTATACCAAATTTTGGTTGGGGAAATCTCAATGTCAGATTCAAATAGGTTTTAACCCTTGAAAAACCCATGGAATTCAATCTTTTTCTTTGATTTTGGGGCTGGTATATAAGCTACCTTATTTAATGTTAAAAGGGGCCCTCAAAACATAATTTTGGTGGTAAACTTGCTAGAGGAAATTTGTTTTTTTTTTCATAACTTCCCTTCTTCAACTTCCCAACCTTTCTTGAAATGCATGTACATGGGGTCATTTTCTAACATTTTTTAACATGGTGGGTGTAAGCAAGGTAAATTGAAATTTTGATATATTTTGGCAAAATTACATGCAAATAGATGTAAAGTACAACAACACATTCCCTCATAAAATTGTTAGAAATTTATTTATTTTAGTTCAATTATCAAATATAAAATATCGGTTCATTGATGTGCATTACTTTTTTAATTTTACATTTTAACAATAGGTTTCAAGTAAGTGCCAAATAGAGTTTAACAAAGGGAACATAATTTTTTAAATTTATGATTCTTTTGAATATATGGCAATCTTCATATCTTAACCTAATACATCTTTATTTCATTCAGCTTTGTAACATTAAAATACATTTGAACATATATTATTAGTCAGTGTGTTTCAAAATATTGTTATCTACATTTTAATCTCATTTTCTTTAAAAAATAACTAGATTTTTAAAAACCTAATACATGGTCGAAATGGAACTTGACATATATTTTTACCCAAGTTAATGCTATTTTTATAATTATATGCATGACTTCAAGATTTGAGTGGCTAGTCCATGGAAACGTCTATTTTTTTCATCTACTTGACCATGTTTTAATCGTGCTACCATTTGTATTTGCTATGGGCTTCCAAAATTAGTCTATGACATACATATATATGAGGAAGTTATCACCTTAATTTCAATAATGTGCATCACTTGTAATTGGATAATTCCGGACCATATATATATATATATATTCCAATATGTTCCAATAATTTTACTTGTTCAAATATGCTAGGAACATAAATTCTTTCAATTAGAGATCATGAGCAAACACATCTCCAAGACCATTTGATCCACCACTTGACCCTTGATCTCCACCACTATCGCATGTATTGAGCTATTAGAGACTACATAACTTTTTTTCACTATCATAAACTAGCATGTCAATAACAGACATGTTTTTTCTTGAGCATATTTTGCTTCATGAAAACACAAAGTAAATCAGAAAAAAATATGTTTTTCCCTTTATTCCATAAAACCAACAGGTCCAATCTTAAGCTATTGATCACAAATGCGGGCCTTGCTGCATTAAATCCAATTCCAATTGCTAAAGTGCATGTAGCTCTTGCTGAAGCATTATTGCCACACATGATTCGTAGCTGCTGATCACAAATGACCTACTATAAATCAAATTCCAACTGCCCCAAGTGCACATAGCTTTTCGCTGAAGCATTTCACACTACTTGGACTTCAAGAGCGTTTCTAGGCACTTTGGATTGGCATCAGCATAATTTTTGTTACCGATTATGTGAATGTGATTGTTTATCAAATTTTTAATCTATCTATCACACACTTATGGTCAACCAATCCAAAATATATATCATTTGTGATGTGAAAATTGTGAAAGTTATTCATGCGATTCACAAACATGGTTCAACCATTATGAGATCATATGGTTTAATAGAGATTACAAATTTTATAGAGGTTGTCATTTTTATCAATTTCTTTTCAACCATATTTTTCATCTTTCAATACATTGTGATAGGTATTTCTTCACAAATCTATTTTAACATCACATAAAAAAATTTAAATTAAATGAAATTTCTTCAACAATTAACTTTTTAATGTTTTGGGCTACCATAATATGTGGAAACACATATAAAAATTCCTCTTAATGTTGCATTGTTGAAATTACTAAACAGCGCATCCAAGAAAACGATATTTGTGACAGCATTATTGTATTCTTTGTAGCATGCTTTCACCACCATAACACAAGGGCCATTTTACATTTACATCCCATGTTTCAAGCTCTTTTCCGCTAGCTTCCATTTTCCAAAACTTTGTTGACAGTCTGAGTTGCTTCTGGTTGAAGGCTTCTGCATGTATGGTTGCAATGTGACAATACATGTCTAAAATCAGTCAGTGATGTTTTTGGGCAACCAAATTTGGAGCTGAGAAATCTGGTTTCAACTTCTACAAAGATTTTTTTCATGGAAAACTACTTACCTAAATTCACCAGACTTCCAGAAAAAAGGTTCTAAAAGGCAAGAATTTCATTATACGTTCCAGTAGGCAGCCAAGAATAAAGAAGAATTCTAAACCCCTTTTTTTCCCCCTACTTTCATATCTGGTTTATAGCCAAATTTGGTTAAGTTTCCTTGGGGATGATCATCACTTTCACTACATCACAAAATTGGACAAAAAAACCACTGAAATTAACAGGATTGACACAGCTCCAAGAGATGGTAAATGGGTATGATTCGGTCTGAGTTTTGACATGTGAAACACAGACCTTTTCTTCTGTCCACTGATAAGAGAGCTCAAGCTTTGGGGAGCTATTCTTGATAACCAGGAGTGTTTCTTGCAATGCGCTTCTCACTCAGAGTAAGTCTCAAGATAGAGGCCATGGAGAGAATTTAACACATCTAACTCATTAAATCCCCTAGCATGGAGACTTTGAGCCAAGTCTTGCTGGAGAAGTTTGACAGGGAGAAAAAAGACATGCTGAGGAGCATGACCTATGCAACAGTTCCAGTGTAGAGTAAGGCCCACCAATGCCACACAATGATGGCAAAGTTAAGGCAACTAATACACAAGGAAGGCAGTTGCATATGGTGAAGCTGTCCTCATGACAGCCAAAAGAGTAAGGAAGTACTCTACAAGATTGAAACTCTTTCAAGTAACATTTCTTGAATCTCTGAGGCAAATGTACAAGTGCAATGGAGCATTTTGGGATAAATGACACTTCTTGGAGCAGCTTGACACAAAGATGGGTGGTAGTGAAGCATCCTTGACCTTGTCAAAGAGCTTTGTCAAGTCATCATTTGTTTCTCACTACAGAGGAATCAGGAGTTTTTGTTGTCTCAACACATGAAGAGTTGTTGCTTTTGGCATCTGTTGTTAACCCCCCACAAAACACTTCAGTCCTAGATTAGACTTGCAGACAACATATGAACCTAATTGCTCCCTAATGACGAGAGGTCAGAGCATGACAAATTTGTGTATCTCACTGATGATTCTTGTCATAAAATTGCTAGATGAGGCAATCATCATGTGAAGAAGGATGCAGCACAGAAAATGCAGTGACACTGTGCATCTACCTGCTGAAGGGGCAGGGGATATTTATGTGCAAGTTGCTGTGAAATCAAGAGCCCTGATCCCAATCTGAGAGTCCCCTTTCCCAAGAGATCTCCTTAGTGGGCCAGTGAAATACAGGGCTTTTGTAAACATCTCTGTCCACTCAATCTTCAGCAACATTTACAAATTCAATTGAGAACCTCTTGCAAACATGCCTGCCATTAAGAGTACAAGAAATCAATCAATATGGAGAATTCTACTGCTGCAATAAGAGCAAGAGATGTTGGATGTTTGACTTTGTGTACCTTATGACCGTCCATCATAGCTGCTGAATAGGGGTAAGCGGGTCATAAATCAACTTCTATGAACAACCATTTTCAGGCAGAAGCTTGCAGAAAAAATGTTGGAACTCTGCCATAGCTTGTTCCTCAGTGCCTGCTCTGAACAGAGCTGGGTAGAACAGCCAAATCGAGGAAAAAAATAGGAAACACAGAGTGATGGGTATGGAGACAAGTTTCGTGACTTTGAGATGAAATCTGCGTCGAATGAAGACCTCTAAAGCAGCCAGAATTCCATGTAAAGTGAAGAAAGCTGTCACTTCCCCTGTTGGCCATGATAGTGAAATGTAAACAAAGAGCAATTCATGCATCAGGCCAGAGACCACAAAGCATGAAAGCAGAGCTAGTGTTCGAGGCCATAATGGCACTTGGGAGAATCTCTGAGAATCCAAATCTGTGACAGCAGAAGAAAAAAATTTAAGCATCAATCAGGTAGGGTACAGAGCACCATGGTGGACAAGAACAGAAAGATTTGCTACCATGCTGTATCCCTCTCAAGTCTTCACCTCTATCTATGTTGTGACAGAATCGAACAGAGAATGGAACTGGTTTTCTTCAGTTTTTGAGTGATATTTGTTGCCTTAATGTGCTTCAACTGGTTGTTTGCTGCTGGAGATTCAGACCCATTTGCAAAAATGTGAAGCATGATCATTGCTCAGCTAACTCGCCAAAGGAAGGGTTTAAGCGATAGAAGCTGACCTGTGCGGGAATGAAGGAGACCAGAAAATTCAAATCGTTCAGTAACAAGAGCATCAGAAGGTTTGTAAGATTCATTCAACACTTTTGCCTCCACTCTGCTTGCAGGAAATTTCCCTGAGTTTGCATCTTGTGCAGCTCGCAAACAAACATACAACACAGGTTCATATACAGCAGTGCGCATGAGATTGCTAATCAGAAGATTCCACCTCTTTCCCCAGAATTCTGTAAGAGAGCTTGACAAAAAAGGCTTGTTGTATGCTGGTTCAAGTTCTATAGCCGTTGCTGCTGACACGATCGTAGCAAGGCCATCAAATACCAGGCTGCATGAGACATAGATGTGAAAGCTGTACATCATATAAATGAGCCACCCTTGCAACTGTATGCGAAACGTATATATGCTACTCAGCAGTGCCAGAAAGAGGAACTTGAGGAACAACCTCAGCAATACAATGTGCCATAGCTGAGATTCATCCAGAAACTGGATCAGATTCCTACCACCCAATGCTCCTTTCCCAGTCAAATGTGAAGGTGGTGGTGTTGCCTCAGGATTCTTCAGAGTCTTGGAGCTTTTGTTTTCTTGCACTTCCCCACTTGACCTAATTCTCTTCCTCTGAATGCTGGAGGTCTTGACCCCAACATCCTGAAGAACAGAAGGCTGGTGATTGCGGTCTTGGATTTTTTTGATGCCTTGGTGAGCACCAGATCCTCCAGCTGCTCTAGCTTGGGATGTAGATTTGGTCTTCAGCTGCAGAGAGAGGCTGATGACAGCAAGAAATCTAGGGAAAGTAGAAAAAGCCCAAGGGTCAGCTGCAGGACCAGCATCCCAACACAAGAGTAGAAGCTTGAATGTGGTGAGCCAAGTGAATAAGAAGGATACAAATCCCCTCTCAAACACAGTTGCCAGTTTCAATGGCATGTAGATATAGAATGCAATCAAAGGCAACAGTGCAAACAACCTCCACACTCCTTTGGGGAGCTTCATCACTCCATAGTACACATACACCATTCCTAAACTGCTCACAGCTACCACTGCCAAAGTTGACCAAGCCATACTTCAAGCCCCCAAGCCTTTGCAGAAAAAAGAAACACCACCCTTGTTCAGAGACAAAAAAATGAAACTTGAAAACCAAAGAAAAAAACACACCTAAAGCTCATCAGATGCTACAAAACAAAACAAAACAAACCCATCTGCAAAGGAAATGTTGGCAAACAAGTTGGAAGAAGAAATATACAACCTTTATCACTTGGGTAACTTGCAAGAAACAACACTCCTTGGGTCAGCTGTGGAAGCAACAACAACTTCTTACAACAGCATTCAAGCAAGCATTCAAGCAAGCAAGCAAGCTAACTAGCTGAAAAACCCATTGTCAAATTCAGCTAGTTTTAGGTACTGTAATTTTTGAACACCCAAGTTCTCTAGTCAAGTATTCATCAGGCATCACAGATCTGCATTGTGTCAGCATTTGCCTCAAAGTCCTGAGCTTTTGGAGTTCCAAAAACTAAGCTTGACTGACAATATGTGGGCCTCATTTGTGTTAACACTTTTTAACACTCTTTCTTTCTCTCTCCCTCTCTAATGAAGAGTCTTTTTCTCTCCATACTCTCCATGTGGCATGGAGACCTATTTGGCTATCTGGTGGACCCTTTGGGTAAGTGTGTACTGGATAGCCCAAGGGTGAGTGGCATTCTCTATCAGAATACAGGGCCTTGGACCAGGCCTAGCCAAGTGCAGGCCCGCATTTTGGGACATGTCCCCAACCCTTGGCCCTTAACCACCCTAAAGCAAAAGGCCAAGTCCAGCCTATCATTTTGGGACATGTCCCCTGCTCTTGGGCCTTAACCACCCTTAAAGCAGAAGGGGAAATTTATCATAAGTCTGAACATTTGTTATTCAGGAAGTAATAGGAGTCGGAGGGATCTTACACCTACTATTTAGGTGCGGGAGAGGAGTTAGACTAAAATTTAGGTGGGGGAGGAAAGTTAGGTGTAACTTTCTTTTCACTCCTAAACAGGAGCCTTAAGATAGCATAACTTCATGCAGACTCTTCAAAGAATGGGCATCATCAGATCCCTCCTCTTTTGTCCAAGGGATATTCACAGAAATATATGTAGTGCACACCAAATACACTTAGGAAATTTCTCTGAGTGCTTTACTTCAGCAGTTGTGAGTTTATGGCAGGCCTAGACTTGTCCCCATTGTTGGCTACTTTGTATCAATTGTCGATATCGGTCCACAAATAGGTGTGTGCAGAATATAACCAATCCAAGCAAAGAAGTCTGTTGTGTGAGCTCTCCAATGGATGGATCACACATCATTTTTCAGCACATTGGTTATTATGCCGCCACAAAGTGCACATTCAACAAGCCACAAAAGACATGAGTACCATCAATTCAAAAATTCAAATAATGCAATAACACAATAATCCCTCAAGAAAAAAATGTTATGAACCAAGATGACAATTCATGGTACGCCCACAAAATGAAGTACCATAACTGGTACAAGAGAACAATACTTGCACATAGTATGCATAATGAGAAGCAAACCAACTTTTTCACCTCTCAAGTTTTCCATTATTATCAAGGAATTTTTCAAAAAAGTCAAAAACTTTTAAAGCAACATTGTATGAATACGTAACTCAAGATGGGTTGTCAGCCGATTACTAAGCTCGCTTTTCATAAATAGTTGAGTGTACTCACTCGACCTTCTTGAATTAACCAAAGATTGCACAACCACAATTTTGACTAGTTTGATGTATTTTAAGTTTTTAACATATTGTGCATCTGGGATGTTGTCAACAAACTCTGTATAAACTGAAAGGGTTATTAGTTGCAAGGTTCAACCATAGCAATCTTGGAATTGTTCTTCACTGCCAAGATGTATGAAGAGCATTCCGTATGTATAGAGATCATTGCATATTCAAGGTTGTGGGGTTAAACCATAGGTGGGATTGTACATCTATATAGGGTCACATTTCATGCCTATACAATACACAACTCTGATTAGCATCTTAGTTACACACAATACAATAAACATTTACCTCTACCATTGCCTTGGCATAAATCCTTTGACAAGGAAAGGAAAAGAAAAAGCAACATCAATGGCTTGGTCCTTTTACATTACCTTTCCTTGGAAATATAATCAGCATTGAGAACAATTTTACCTTAATAAAGAAATCCAAATGTGATTCAAATGAAATGTTGAGCATGCATAATCTGGTGATTGAGACATACATAATTGCGTCAGTTATTACATATTTGAAGTCTATTACATATTGAAGTTATTATTATTTGAAGTATAATTAAAGTATATTTAAAGTAACTTCAACTAATAATAACTGGTTCAAGATTGACTATGGAAACACAAAAATGGCTCTAAAAACAATATCATTCTATAAAAATTTGTCACAATTATGTCAATGATATTCATCGTGTCCTTATCATCACATTGTTGAGACATAAATGCCAAGTGGAACCACCCACTAATAAAAACTCCTGTTGATGTTAAAAGCAAAAATACCTAATGTGTGATCTAATCATAAATTTACACCAAATTGCTAGGTTTGGAAATCTCTTGACTTTTTAATTAGTCAGATATGTAAACGATTTTGTGAATGCTTCAATGTTAACTTACAAAATGTGCATTCATGTTGGAGTAGTAATTTATAGAATCTACAATACCACCTGCCATGTCAATATACTCATCCCCTGAAGTCTTGCAGTTTCACCCGTTGTTTTTCGGATAATGATGGATTGCAGGGAAGCTGAAGTCAACCTTAAGCCTTGTCACATCTTACCCTCAATTTGGAGACT
>Ga0209611_10010989_pt1 | contig 13183 bp, 14 predicted proteins | sample S1TSphgellanicum_3_FD_187693 | JGI IMG/M metagenome (GOLD analysis project Ga0209611, IMG submission 187693) | Host-associated microbial communities from peat moss isolated from Minnesota, USA - S1T2_Fc - Sphagnum magellanicum MG (SPAdes) (version 2) | ecosystem: Host-associated > Plants > Peat... | reverse complement strand
ATATCAACAAAAGCTTGAAAGCTATTTGCCAACTTGATTGCTGCCGTAAGCCAGTCTTGGGTGCTGCAGCCGTGTATGATTGCCTCTGCACGCTTGACTATCCGGTAAAGTTCCAGTAGAGCTGCGCCTTGACAACACTGTTGGAAGAGCGCTTGCTTCTCAGGAGGTGGGGAATCCTTGTCGACTTGTGATAGAAGAGGCGTCACCGTGTCTTGAAGCTTCTGCTTCAATAACCGGCACTGAATTTCATTGAATTGCAGCGGCTGGTTGTTCTCAGCTCGACCCAGTGCGTGCACGGCGTCTCGTGCGAGGTGGAGGTAGTTTTCCGGCATGATGTTCGATAAGTTCAAGATCTTGTATCCCTTCACAATGGACGCGGGGAAAGAGAGATTTCTTTTCTGGAAGGAGGATACGTTCACAGATCCGTTCCCTCACAATCTGCACACCAATATAAACCAAATCAGCGTTTTTCTCTCACTCTGACCTAGCAAATAATGTCCAGTAAGTCCTTATCCTTAGCTCTGATCCTTAAGTCGGATTGCCTTCTACCCGGATGTTAGAAACCCACTACAATCTTTATGCTCTTGCGAGAAAACTACTTGTATTTGTTAGCTGTCTGCTACTCTTGGAGGAGCAATAACTGCAACCGATATCCCTGCGACGACTAGTTACGAAGGAGAAACACATTTTATGAAGACCGTCCATCCAAAACCCGAAACTTACATTATGTACAACATCTCATCAAATATTTTGGTTTGAGACCATTGCCTAGAGACTTACCTCGCACTGCGCGAAGTTGGCCGATGTGACAGATAGAGGCCGGAGATCGATTCGGTGTGGGATGGTGTGTGTGCCAAAGCAAATGGACGAATTGCATGAGAACTAGCTATCTGGGACACAGGAGAAGGGAAGAGAGCTCGACAAGCGTTAAGAGCTCTGTCACATCTACCGACGAGGGAAACCTTGAGTGACTGAGAACCTGCTGCTATGCTAGATGCTTAGCACACAAGCAGCACATCGTTAAATGCGGTCTGTGGTGTTAAGTGAAATACTTCTCCGACGAATCATAACTCAGACCACATTATTATCACGCGTAAACCACGTCTGTCAATTTCGCAGTGTTGAAATATTCCTTAATATTCATTATTATCCTTCACATTATTTTCTGATTTGGAAGAAATAATTTAAAAACATTTCAACGTTTCTGAAAATAATATAATTGGGGTGGAATGGGCCAAGGTACTAGGATAATCTTCTATCTTCAACGTTTTTGATGGCATCTTGTACACATTTACAATTGATCCCCTCCACAAACAGAAGGCACGTAATTATGCCTACACTCTGGTGTCAAATATTTTATATCTTCAATTGCCCTATCCCACTAGTGGTGGGCAGATGACCAAAAACACAGGAGCCCCATTTGCTGGCAGGCCCACACTTGCTTGGCAAAATGCAGGACGGCCCAGCACACGAATGGAAATATCGGTCAGCTAAGAACACCTGGTAACTAAGTTTTCACCCAACAAAACAAAAAAGAAAAAAAAGAGAGCTACGTATTACACATTGAACTGTTAGTTCAGTCAAGATGATTCAGAAAACATATTTAGACCATCAAATCCAGCAATAGGAGCATGGTCATTGGTCTTAGAAAAATAATCTCCAGGCTTACACACAAGCTTACTGTGTTTAGCATTAAAAATAAAATGATCATTTTCAATCATTTCCATCGATCCTCTAAAATTCTCAAAAATCCACCAAACCTTATTACACATTTAACTGGAGTGAAATGGTAGTTCACTCCAGATAACTAAGGAAAAAAAATTCATACCACCAAATCCAGCAATTTTATTGGCCATTACATTTTTTCTTCACACCTACACACAAGCCAATTCAAAACACTTTTGTAATTTAGCTAGTACACCAACACTATAAGCCTTGTCCGAAAAGCAAATAAACCAATCACAAGCTCACTCTGTGCCAGTTTCCAGTATTTGGTGCCTGACTTCCAGAGCAGACCTTGTGGATCGTTGTCTCAAAGACCTGCAGTGCCACTGATCATTCTTACTCTGAAAAATTTCCAAATTTTCCAAACCCTAAACCTAGGTAAAAAGCCTATGGTTTACCATTGTAAAGTGAATGAAAAGGTCAAGCAAACTTGTGGTCCACTTCCACCCAGTTGGGGCATGCATTGAAATTCAATGCTCAATGATCGCAAGGAGCTAACAGTGGGCAAATTCCGGTCACGAATAATCAAGATTGGTATATGAGAGATTTTTGAAATCCTGCATATGGTCATCCATGGACCATTCCAAAGACAATCTCAGAAATAACTATCTCATTTTCAAGCTAACTATTTTTTTTTTGTAATTACTTCTTTTTTATTAAATTTTTAAATAATTACATTTGACTTTTCTTAATAACTACCTAAATTTTATAACTATCTCACTCTTTTTCCCTATCTACCAGCATGGATATGAAAAAATAAATTGCCATGTGTCTTCTCATGTCCATGAAAGGTATCTTAATTAAAATTAAATTTTACATTGACATAAATAACAATGAATTATTGAAAACCATATGAAAACATAAGGAAAAAATAAAATAATTGATGGTGACTTGGAGTGTGGAGTAGCGCAAAGCTCAAATTTGTCAATGTACTTGGTCATATGCCTAAGGTTTCCCTGGTGCTTTACAAGAGAAGGCTTCAATGGATGAGGGACATGTTCTGAAAATGTGGGGTCCCATGCGCTCATCTTAGCCCCTTTATTTGGGAAATCCTTTCATCCGAAGGCCTTACCATACACCGTTTCAAGTTTCAACCTTGCCCTAGGGATAGGGCAATTCTGAAATAATGGGCCCTGAGGCCAGATCAAGGGCCTGTAATTTGGGGAACATCTCAGCCTGAAGCAAAAAGAAAAATAAACAATTTGTATGTTAAATTCCTTTTTTAGCATGATACCTGATGGGTACTGACTGGGTAACCACAAAATTTTAAAAACTGATGAGCACTTTGTTGCAAGAAAGTGAAACAATGAGGAGTGGAAAATATTTTATTTTATTTTTAGAACATAACATGACCCCCAACAAACAAAATGTTGACAAGGAGCTGAAATCAGGCCTAATGTCAGACAGAAAGAGATTATAAATTGGAAACCTTTCTTGCTTCTCCATCAAAGTATGTTGTTTTCATTGACAAAATCAGCCATGGTGGCCTAAGGTGAACCTGCATCAATACACGCACCTTCACCCTTTTTGAACAAGGCCACTTAGTGGGTAAGTACAGGCCTATTTGCCCAGCACATGTTAAATTTTCAAAATTTCATTGGCACCCCGAGTCAGCCTTATGAAGGCCCCACAAAATTATAAGAGAGAGGAGGGAGGAAGGGTGGCACATAAGTGGTTAGTTTACAGATTGTTCGGGCAGCCATATATTTTCAAGCATGCCCAAAAACATGGCATTAAAAAAAAACCTAAGTCAAGCCTGGAGGACCCGGCCCCCTTATATATTTCTCAAGGTTAAGTCCTCCCAAAGTTCCAACATGGGTATAGATTTGTTCACCTTTTACATAAGACATGACATGTGAATAAGTGACATGCCTCCCAAACTCAATTAGGGCATGTCATTGATGAGCATATTCACAATCTATTTATTAAGTTATTAAGTATGGTTGATTGTTTGTTTGTTGATCACATTGAGATCTCTCAAACCATGACACTCTTCATTAGGCTCTTTGTCTGGTTGGGCAGCCCTCCACAAGTAGGGGTGCACCAAGGTGATTTCATACTGTTTAGACCTATGGTGCAAGAGTTATTGAATATCAAACTATTTTGTCAAAGAAAGTTTTCTAAATTATTTTTAATTTTTAATGAAAATTGTGACAAGCTCTTGATATTATTGGAAAGCCTTTAATGAACGGGATTGCTTGGAGATGATTTGATAATTGTTAGACCTAATTTGGGGGACATATTAAATTTTAAGTAATTTTAATGACTGTAAAATAATTAAAAATAATATTTTCACAATTATGCTTTATAGTCAGTGTCTTGGTCACACTTGAAAAACTTGCATAATCACACTTGGGCTATCAGCACAAGCCATCTGCATGAGCCTTACTATCCAAGAAAAAACACATGGATGATTCAAATGGCCAAAGTTTCAATCCCAGACTTAGTTATTTACGACCTGAATTTTTTTAGCTTTCTTGATCATGTTTCAATGGAGCCATATTTTTATGTTTGTAAAGACCAGTGGTGGCCGAGTTGGGGCTTTTTAGAGGGAATGTCAAGGTTGGGTCTTATTGTTTTCTAAAATGGATGATCCATTTAAGGTATATGTTCAAAGGCTAAAAACCCATCAGTTTTGGGGGCCATATCCAATCTTTTCTGACGGCTGGCTCTGGGGTTTGGGGGTTAATGGTTCTAAACTTTATATAATCCATTGATTTCAATGTCAAGCCAAAGTGTGTTCTAGACCTTTTGTGGAATTTCGGAACGTTCAAAAGAAAGTTTCCCCCTTGTTGAGAGTGATGGTGGAAGGAATGTTAATACCTATTCTATTGCTATTCAATGTATATCTCATGATATACGTAAATTTGTACCCTACCAGGGCGATATTGGAACTCCAAAGATTTACAATAGCAATGTATATATGTATATTTGCATTATTAGGGAGAATTATTCTGGCAACTCCCTCAAAGCAGTGAATATTTTTTGACAAATGTTTGCTACTTTGCAATGTTTGTGAGAAAAGAGTTGAACAAGGTGTTCTTAAGTGTAAAATGTGTGTGTTCTGCCACTTTTGTGAAATCAAAACTTTATTATAAAAAACTCTGCCTCTATTTAAGTGTGGAATGACATCTATCAGGTAGCAGTTGCCGACTCTTTTCATTCAATGTTCTGTTTTGCACATACATATCATGAAACACACATTTTTAGAGCTTATAAAAATGAACATTTCCATATCACAAGATTTGTTATTGCTCACTCCTCAATATATTTCAAACTGGACTTGGAATGACAATTTCTTACCATTATGCATGCATGCTTAATATGATGAAGTCACCACATGAATGATTACAATATTTTAATTACAAGAGAAATTTAAAAAGGTTCTATACTTGGGACCTGACCAGTGTTGGGCATACATCTCAAAAATTTGGATATCATTCCAGATATCTTATTTGATATCTATTGAATATCACAAATTGTGATATTTGGGGGTGATATCTTGAGTGTCAAATCTAAAGTTTATGAGATTTAGACATGTAGTATTTGCATTTCAATCCTGATATCAATTTCTTGCCCATATCTAGATATCATGTTAGATGGTTAGGTTTGAGTTTCTTTATTTATTTATTTAAATCCAATTAGGAGTTAGGTGTTTAATTTTTCAAACCTTATGCATCATGCTATTGCTTTACAAATGACCTTGGGCCACATTTTTTTTAATAATATTTTTTTTGTGTTGTGTGTTTTTGCATGTTTGTCTCTCTCTTTGTTGTTTGCTTGTCTTTGCACGTGGTGTTAATGCTTACTACTATTTCCTTTGCATTGCTACAATTTCCCTCCATGGTACTGTTACCATTCCTTTGTGCAATTATTGTTACATGCTTCGGGTACTTGCTTTTTCACACTAGTATTGTTATTGTGGTTTTCCTTTATGTTATTATCATTTGTATTGTCTTCACTTTTTGCATTTTGTAGGTTGAGGTTTAGAATTTGGGGCTTTCCTTGGTGATAATTAATAACATTTTTTTGTGATGTAGTTTTTTTTTCATTTTGTGTGTGTGTGTGTTTTTTTTAAAATTATTTTTTAATAAAATAATTAGTTTGTTGTCATGATTTTATTTTGTAGGTTTTGTGTATTAAATTTTATTTTTTCACATCATTCTTATAATGAAAAGTGAGTAATAACTTTTCTTGTAAATGATGTAAATTTTTGCATCAGTGTTTTTTAGGCATTCATATTTCACTCTAAACCCGAAATCAAGACATTTTGTTTACTTGAGTTTCTCCACCGTTAGCCTTATTGAATGTAATGTGAAAAATGGAAGGTTCTAGTCAAAATAAAAATATATTAATTCAAAATGAAGGATGTGCAATGTTTTTGAATGAAGTTAAATGTGAAAATGAAATAATGAAAGAAACTCAAGAAAACCGAAATTTTAAAACTAAAGAAAGTAAAATTCCAAAAAATATGAAAAAAATGAATAATTTGGAATTATTGCAAATTTCTTCAAAGGAAAATTTGAAGTCCTCATAATAGAAATGCCTTTTGTTTGCCACTTTTTTGTGTGAATGACAATTCAAAAGTCATACTTGACGTGCTTCAAATCATGCATTGTATGTCAATGTGTTATATTCCAATTCTATGCTTTCTTTTAACCCAAAAACAAAATTAATATTACATATATTTTCATATTATGTGAACAAAACATCTAATATCTTGTCATAAGACTAATGGAATAACATGTTAAAAAAAACACGTTGCTACATGTCATTTAGAAATTTTGAATTTTTTTGAAAAAGAGGTCAATTTTTTAATGAAAGGAAGTTTTTAAAAATAACTTGTTTAAAAAAAGCATAAATATATCAAGTTCATTCATTTCTACTTTTTTTACATTTGAAAACCCTTTCAAAAAGGATAATGCAAAGCACAAAAAATTTGGAGAATCTTGCACTCTTGCTTGTAAAAACCATTTTTCCTTACAATTTTTGGAAAGTGTATGGTTAAAGTGTTTGATCTTGAATTTTTGTATTCAAGTTTAATTCCCTTCATGAAAGTTTTTTTTGCACGATGTTTTGCCTAACACAGTGGAAAAAAACCAAACAAACATATGTTTTGCCTCCCTTTGAAAAATGTTATTCTAGCATGACTACTAATTTTGATCTCTAGATGTCAAAGGGTGCTCATAATGTATTTGCCCCAGTTATAGGTTTTTAAGAATATGATTGTAACTATTGATTTATTTGAGGCTTTTCAGATTCCATGACATTCACTAGCAAAAAACTTGATTGATCTTTTGAATGAATATGACTTGAGAAATAAGATTATAGCATCTGTTAAAGTTGAAGGTTTCAATTTGAACATAATAACAAGTGTTTTCATATATATTGTGAAATATTAACCTTTAGGTTTAGAAGACAACTTTCACAAGACATGTTTTGAACGTGTTTTTTTGAAAACTTGTCAATACTTATGCCACCAATGTTGAATTTTTTTATAATAGTTTTAAATATGTTTTTACATAGTCCACACAAGCAAATTTATAAAAGTGCATCACTTGGCCAAAAAAAGTTAATAAAAACTAGCAATAGTGGAACAAAGCTTGCATTGAAATTGGTTTCAGGTTAAAAAAATTAAACATTCTAATGAAAACTATGTCAATTTTGTTTTCAAACATTGTGTGTTTTGTCTTTATGTGTGTGATTTTTTTCTTGTGGAATGTGGAAATTATTTTGTTGATACTTGATTTGTTCCTATAAGTTTGCAAATAAAATCATATTGTTCTAGGAATTATTACAATTCGAAACAACAATTGTTTTATGTTTCAATTGCCAAACACTAGTGAGGATTATTGGTCATGTGTTTTCACCTCTAATTTGGAATATTTTTCAAATCATTTTTGATATTTTTTTTCTAGTTGTGAGTGTTTATGTGTTTAACCAATCCCATGGGCATTGTTTACTTTCTGATGCCTTGCATGTAGCAATTACCATGGCTTTGAAACTAAAAACAAAGTTGGAATGGCACTGTATATGACTAATTTGATGGAAAATGATATAACTATGGTTTCAAAGTTGTCCATGTAATGTTTTAGATGGTTTTCTTTCATTTTTAACAAAATATAAAAAGAAAAAAACCCACAACATGTTATTTCTAATGTTAGACCCAAGATTCAAGAATTTTAGGTTGATTTCTCCTTTTATTGGTTGAAAACAAGTTGTCTTTATGGTGAAGGATTATGATAGATGATCTTTGTTTCAAATGTTGTTGAAATGCTATCATGTAGTTCACCCTATATTAGAATTTGAAGTTGCTATAAATTAGTCAAAAGATGGATATTTTTGTCTTGAAATTTTTGAGATGACTGTTAAAACAAGTGAGCTACCTTAAAAGGTTGTGAGTAGAGAATTGCAAATGTTTTAAAACTACCAAGTTGAAAAAAAAACATTGAATGTCCTTGGGAGTGGTGAGGAAAACATAAATCTTTATTTCCAACTATTATTTTCCTCACATGTTAGATCTTGAAAATTATGGGACCCCAAATTGAAATTGAAAAGATTTTTTCCTTGGCTAAGATATTGATGAATTTGAAGATATGTAGGCTGCGAATAGGTTATTTAGATAAATTAATATTTACAAGTAAGCATTGGCAAAATGATCCTAAGCTGGGTTGTTTTTCGCCTTCTAAGTCCTTGGTAGAGTTGATTGAATCACCTTTGAATGAAATAAGCTTTTGCACATGTAATTTGTAGTTTATAATTTCATCCTTTTGTATATAGGTTTTGTAATAAATTTTTTTAAACATTGTCATCTGGGTTGTGAAAGTCACTTTGAATATTCAATGAATGTTAGTTATTAGGCTATTCAAATGTGTGAATCAAGATTTTGACTTTTTATAAAAAATTTGATATCCTTGACAAATATTATAATTGAAAAAAATAAAATAAAGATCCCACCCAATTCTTAAAAATCATTTAAAAGACTAGAACCACAAAATATTTTTTTAAAAAAAATATTTGGGAAACATTAAACCTGACCAATGTTTTTTTTAAAAACTCTCTCTGGTAAAATTGAAAAATAAAAAATGTGAAAACATTATTCTTGGCAATGTTATTTTTTCAATTTTGTGGTGTTGCCACAATAACCATCATCCGTAAGGAGATATAACCATGGTTGATTATAGACCTCCTATGAAAGTAGAAATTTACTAAAATCCTTTTATATCCTAGCTGCTTGCTGGAACAATGTGTAGAAACAAGGCAATTTTAAAGATTTTATTTTTCATTTTTGACAATTTTTATTGAATTTTGGGAGTATTCAAAAAGATATTAAGTTTTCGAAAAAAGATTCTCCAAATGACGAAAAATTTTCCACCAAAAAAAACTCTGAAATTCCTTGGTGGTTTCAATTATCAAAGTTTGAGAAATAAATCAATATACCATTAGATTTCTATGAGGGTTTTATGTTTAAATTATGTCATATCACAACCGGTTATGGTGTGTAATTGAGCTGCTTTTTCAATAGGTTTTCTCAGGTAGGATAGGTAACTACTTGCTGTTCCACTGTTGGTGTAGTCAATTTGCCAAGGGCAGCACCGAATTCTGGTAATCTGCCCATCCAAGGGTCTTACCATGTGTAATGACCATGTCCAATGAAAAAGAAACAATAGCAGGCTGTTACGAAATGTAAGAGCCTGCCCAAAAATGTAAGATGACCTCCCCTTATGGATTTAAGGTGCCCTCCAACTACACTATAAAATCTCTTACCAAAATTTCTTACAGGTCACTACGTTCTAGAGCATGCATTGTAAACCAATTGCAACCTGCAACCTTACAAAATGCCACTCACACTCATGAGCTTGTCTCATTCCTAGATGGAATTATAAACCAGTGCCATAGTATATAATATATTCTGTTCCAATTGAGTTTTCAAATATTTCTCATACATAGTTGAGAAAGCTTTGCCTTTGTAATTTGTAGGGATTGCCTAACTCAAGTAACACATGAGTGATCAATCCTTTACAAGAGATGAAGACAAACTTGATGACTCTAACTACCTAATAGCTAGAACTAGTGAGGTTCTAGAATGAATTAGCACCTTAATGAATCATGTGGATAATTAGAGTTAAAGATGAGAGTTCTAGTGGAAGTGGCAATTAGCCCTAATGAATGTACATCAGAATGAGATGACATGTCAAAGAACATCAATAACTTGAACACTATTGTTGCATGCAATCCAATTTAGATTGAAAAGATTTTCCATGTTGTTGCTATCTTCTACCGCACATCATGCATTCTTACTGAAGCGAGGCCTTCTCCATCGTTTGTAATGCTGGCTTCTGCACATCACTTTAAGTCATAATGTATAGGGGATCAAAAACAACACAGGAGCCCGTTTGCTGGCATGCCCCAACTTGCTTGGCAAAAAGCAGATTGGCCCAGCACATGATGGCAAACAGGGATCGTGATCAAAAACACAGGAGCCTGTTTGCTGGCAGGCCCACACTTGCTTGGCAAAATGCAGGTTGGCCCAGCACACGATGGCAAACATCGCTCAGCTAACAACACCTGGTAACTAAGTTTTCACCCAAAAAACAAAAAAGAAAAACAAGAAAGCTACCTATTGCACATTGAACTGTTAGTTTACTCAAGATCATTCACAAAACATATTTAGACCATCAAATCCAGCAATAGGGTCATTGCTCTGAAAAAAATAATCTTCAGGCTCCCACACAACCTTACTGTGTTTAACACTATAAAAGAATGATCCTTTTCAATCATTTCCATTGATCCTCTAAAATTCTCACAAGTCCACCAAACCTTATTACACATTTAACTGGAGTGAAATGTTAGTTCACTCCAGATAACTAAGGAAAAAAATTTCATACCGCAAAATCCAGCAATTTTATTGGCCATTACATTTTTTCTTCACAACTACACAGAAGCCTATTGAACACCCTTTGTAATTTTTTTAGTACACTAGTACTCTAAGCCTTGTCTGAAAAAAAAAACTCCAATCACAAGCTCACTCTGTGCCAGTTTCCAGTGCTTGGTGCCTGAGTTCCAGAGCAGACTGTGTGGATCGATGTCTCAAAGAGCTGCAGTGCCACTGATCAATTTTACTCCATCATTTTTACTCTCAAAAACTTCAAAATTTTCCAAATTCTTGTACTGAAAAGCCTAAGGTTTATCATGGTAAAGTGAATGAAAAGGTCAAGCGAACCTCTGGTCCACTTCCACCCAGTTGCAGCATGCATTGAAATTCAATGCTCAAAGACCTCGAGGAGCTAACAGTGGACAAATTCTAGTGACGAATAATCAAAACTGGTATATGGGGGGATTTTTTGAAATCTTTCATATTGTCATCCATGGACCATTCCAAAGACAATCTCAGAAATAACTATCTCATTTTCAAGCTAACTATTTCTTTTTTATTGTAATTACTTCTTTTTTGATTAACTTTTTAAATAATTACATTTGATCTTTCTTAATAACTACCTTCATTTTATAACTATCTCACTCTTTTTCCCTATCCACAAGCATGGATATGAAAAAATTAAATTAACATGTGTCTTGTCATGTCCATGAAATGTAAAATAATTAAAATTAAAATTGACATTGACATAAATAACAATGAATTATTGAAAACGATATGAAAACAGAAGGAAAAAATAAAATAATTGATGGTGACGGTAGTGTGCAGCAGCGCGAAGCCCAAATTTGTCAATGTACTTTGTGGATTTGTCCTTATTTGCCAATGCCTACTCAAGAAAATGTGTGGTCCACTTCCACCCATTTGCGGCAAGCATTGAAATTGCTCAAGGGGCCAACACTGCGCAAATTTGTCAATGTACTTGGTCATAGGCCTGAAAGCACCCCCAACTAACAAAATGTTGACAATGTGCTGAAATCAGGCCTAATGTCAGACAGAAAGACATTATAAATTGGAAACCTTTGTTGCTTGTGGGTCCAAGTATGTTGTTTTGGTTGACAAAATGGGCTATGGTGGCCTGCAGTGAACCTGCATCAATACAGGTACCTTCACCCTTTTTGAATGAGTCCTCTTAGTGGGTAACTATACAGCTCTTTGCCCAGCACATGTTACGTTTAAAATTTGATTGGTACACCAATTTAACCTTCTGGAAGCCACACAAATATATAAGAGAGAAGAGGAAGGGAGGGGCATAAGTGGTTAGTTTTTACAAAGTGTTTGGGCAGCCATAAATTTTCAAGCATGCACAACAAACATTGCATTAAAAAAAATCCTTAAGTCAAGCCTGGAGGACCTGGCCCTGTTATGTATTTCTCAAGTTTAAGTCCTCCCAAGTTCCAACATGGGTATAGATTTGTTTACCTTTTACATAGGACATTACATGTGAATAAGTGACATGCCTCACAAACCTAATTATGGCATGTCATGGATGAGCATATTCACAATCTATTTATTAAGTACTGTTTTTTTTTTGTTTGTTTGTCACATTGAGATCTCTCAAACCGTGAGACTCTTCATTAGGCTCTTGGTCTCACTGGACAGCCCTCCGCGAGTAGGGGTGCACCAAGGTGATTTCATAATGTTTAGACCTATGGCACAACAGTTATTGAACATCGAACTATTTTGTCAAAGAAAATTCTCCAAATTATTTTTTATTTTTTATGAAAATTGCAACAACCTCTTGATACTATTGGAAAGCTTTTGATGAATGAGATTTCTTGGAGATGATTTGATAATTGTTAGACCTAATTTGGGGGACAGATTGAATTTAAAGTAATTTTCATCACTATGAAATAATTTAAAATAATATTCTCACAATTGAGCTTTATGGTCAGGGTCTTGGTCACACTTGAAAAAGTTACATAATCATGTTCACCTTTGGGCTATGGGCACAAGCCATATGTATACCCTTACTATCCAAGAAAAAACACATGGATGATTCAAATGGCCAAAGTCTCAATCCCTGAGGTAATTATTTATGAACTGAATTCTTTAGTGGAGGTAGGCCTGAGGCCTCGAAACGCAATCTAAATTTTCAGGGCGCCACATGGCATCAATTTTAACACCTTCAAAGTAAAGATTTTTTTTCACAATCCATAATTATATGCAAGGTCGATCGCAACTGAAGCATGAAAAAGAAGAAGAAAAAACCAGATTTCTCTAGAACCCTGAAATCTATGTGGAATTCTAGCAGCACATGAACAATCCTGATGCCAATCAAATATTAAAACATATCTTCCTGCAAAAGACAGGAGTTTGTTTCTGAAGCAGAACTCCATTGTTGTTACTAACGGCAGTAGCCAGGCTGATCAATTTGAGAAATAGATACAAGAAAATTCTCAAATGCTGATCCCAGGAGCTATGAATGACTTAGCCATGCACAGGGTCTTAGATTGATCAGCCTATAAGATGGTGATCTCGGGAGCTAGGAATGGCTTAGCCATGTACAGGGTCCTAAACCCTAGA
>Ga0209611_10010987_pt1 | contig 13184 bp, 21 predicted proteins | sample S1TSphgellanicum_3_FD_187693 | JGI IMG/M metagenome (GOLD analysis project Ga0209611, IMG submission 187693) | Host-associated microbial communities from peat moss isolated from Minnesota, USA - S1T2_Fc - Sphagnum magellanicum MG (SPAdes) (version 2) | ecosystem: Host-associated > Plants > Peat... | reverse complement strand
AAAGGACCTCGGTTGGAAAATGAATACCTAATTTTTTGGAAAGGTTAAAAAAAGAATTCACAAAAATTTGGAAAGCCCAACCAAAACGGGTTGTATTTTTTACAAAATTAAGGAAAATCATTAAGTTTTAAAAAGAATTTTGCAAGGGTTGCAAAATTCTGAAAAAAGGAGTGTAAGCTAAAACAAAACTTGGAATGTGTTGAAAATAGCTTGCAAGACATGGTTCAAGACGAAGGGTTACAATAGCAAGTGAGTACCCTCCGATTGAGAATCAAGGAGCTAGAAAATGTGAAAATGACTAAACAACGGATTAAGGTGAGACTCACATGGAAACAAAAGGATTGCATTATAACCAAGGATTTCTTCACAACCATTAAACCAAAGCCTAATAAAATGGGAATTTCTACCCTTAAGGATGATATAGAAGCAATAGCCACAAATCAAATAGAAATGGAGAGCATTGCTACAACTTTTACATTGAGTTCTATAAAACCCAAGAAGATCATCTTGGGAATGAAAAACCACGACATAAGGTCTTGGATTTTCTCCCTAGAAAAATTTCTAAAGGGAACTTAAAACAACAACAAACTCCATGGAGAGAGGAAAGGCTGAAGATCTAATGGCATGGTGGTGGAGTTTTACACCTTATTCTAGGATCTAATTGGCATAGACTGCTTCCAAATAATTGAAGTAGTAGTCAAGGATGGTGGTTTTCCCATTGGGGCGGACAAAAGATTGATCACCATGTTCTTCGAAGTTGGAGATAAAAAGAATCTTAGTAATTGGTACCTGATCACCTTGCTAAATGCATCCTACAAGATTTTTGCAAAGACTTTTCAAATGAAATTATAACCAATCTTCATGGAGGTAATAGATAGGGACCAATTTGCATTTTTGTCACTCAGATTCATCTTGGACAATGTTGTCTTAACGAATGAAACACTAACCAACCATTGGTTATGCTCAAGTTGGATTTTGCAAAAGTGTATGACAAAGTAAATTGAAGTTTTCTATTTGATGCCATGGCAAAGATGGGAATGGTTCAAGAATTCATTAAAATGGTAAAGATGTTGTTGAAGGATGTTGCAAAGCACTATGTCTAAACGGGTGTATCATGAAATTGTTCAAAATAGATTGTGGGTTAGGCAAGGGTGCATGAGCTAGTTCCCTACCTCTTTTTTATTGTAGGGGAAGTCTTGAATTTCATGTTCAAAGAGGCTATCAAATTTGGGGACATTAGAGGAATTACTCTATCAAAAGGAATAATGCAACAAACATCTCATTATATATTGATGATACAACCCTAATTATCTAGGGAGAAAAACAAAACTTGTCTAATCTTGTTAATGTGCTACAATTTGCTTTAGACATAAATGGGTTGGGGCTAAACAAGGAAAAGTCCATGACCTATTGGAATCAGAAGCAAAGTTGCAAGAAATCGGCATGGATAGAAAAGTTCAAATGGAGGTGGGCCTTTAACGATGAACTATCCAAAATGTTCAACATGCCCTTTGGGATTGGTTTGGATGGCAAAAAGGTGGACACATTTTTTATTGAAAAGATCCATACAAAGTTAAAATTTTGGAACATGGTCCATTTACCAATAGTGGGTCGAGCCATAATTGTCAATTTTGTTTTGACATCAACCTTGTGGTTCTTCATCAACATATTGAAGGGTACAAAAAAATCAATAAGGAAGTGTAAATATCTATTTTAAAACTTTTTATGGGCTAGCGGTAATCAACGCACTAAAACTATTTAAACTAGTTTGATTGTTGCGTGACTAAAGGTATTGAAGGTCTTGGCCTCATTGACCTAGAAAAAGCTATGGATGCCTTGCTATGTAAATGGGTTATCAAAGCCCTAAAACAATTTAAACTTCAAACTCTTATTAGGTTTCAAATTTGCAATGTGCAAGCCTTCATGGAATGGGGCTTCAAAGTGAATTGAACTCGGTCGAAAATCACAATCCATTTCCAGGATCAAAGGTAGGGGGGAAGACCTCAAAGGCTTGGAAATGGATGGTTGAAATGTTGGACTTCTCGCCACCGCAAGTAGCTAAGGCCATAAAGAGAATAAGCATATGGTGGGGCTCTAATTTTACTGGGTTGAAATTTGGACTGTCCATTCCTAAAGCTCAAAAGTTGTACAAGTCTAACTTACACACTTTAAGAGATCTATAGAGAGTTGAAACCAAAGACTTCCATTCTTGGGATGAATTGAAAATGATTTCCTTTGGAAGAAGGGGAATATTGTTGTTGGCAACGGCTGATTAGTAGCTTGCTTGAATGTTGGATCAAGGAACTGAGGCAACCAAATCTTAGATCCTATGATGAAGAGTGGCTAGGTCTCCATAATGATGAAACTACATCCAATCCAATCAAGGTTTTTGCTATTACTTGAGGGTTCCAACCATATGCTAACAATTCAATTCAGGAGGAAGTGGTCATTCCAAAGGAGGTCCAAGTATTCATGGTTGGAGAAGACTCCAAAACACTTTAGTTGTTACCTGACCCAGGTGTTTAAAGGGGTCTTTACAGGGGTCTTGAGGAGAGTCCAAGTTTGCACTAGGATAGTGTAAGGAGGGCAATGGTGAAATTGCTTTATGGGCTTTAGGTGCTCTCACATTTGAACTTGGAAATTGGAAGTGGAATAAGCAAGTGTAGCTACCTTACCACATGGCCAAGCAAGGGAAACAACTAATTAAATCTAAGAGATTTCTTGCCCACGATGTGTCAAAAAAATTCCCCCAAAATTTCAGCTAAATTGGAGAGATGCTAAATTGGAGAGATGTCTAAAGCAATCGTAGATCCAAGAAAGACTTAGGTTATTGTGGCACCAAGTGTTTGTGATCAATAGTTGGCAGGCCAACACTAATCACAACATCCCAACAGATTGCTCATCTAGAATTCTCACCTGACTAGTTGTGGATCTTTGTGTTGTCTAGAAACTGTAGGGAAAAATTATGTGTGTGTGTGTGTGTGTGTGTGTGCATAACTATCACCTATAGAATCTAGACAACCAAACTTGCCACTCATTTTTAACCTTTTTTTCCTGTGATACCCAGCACCAAGCACCATGACAAAATATTTGACCAAAATCCATTGATTTTCACACCATGAAGGGCCAGTTGTTTCAAGACCAGCCCTGACCTCAAATTACCCTAAACAAAACACAACAAACAAACTACCTCCCTTTATAGTAGGATTTTTTAATTCCTTCATGTCAACTGAATTCTATATAATTGTCAGAGCCTGTTCCCTGATCTAAATCCTCCACAGAAATCACATCAGATTCTGGGATTACATCAGATTTTGGATCATTTATTATTTGGGAAATAAAGAGTAATATGACATATAGGAATGTATACATACTAGATGTTGGGAACATATGTAAAAGCTTGATAAGGTTGGGTTGGTGCAAATTTGGCAAATCTACTTCAAAACTGTAAACTTTTTCCTTTAGAATGCCAGGTGCAGAATAGCCTATACCTACATTGACACATCTTTCATAGAGTGATGAGCACACAAATGTTGTCCACTGGCCTCCCTTTACCTTCTTTTCCACAAGCCCATTATCCCCACCCAATCCCCCAGACCCTCCAACCCTTCAACATTGAGTGCCGGCAGCAGAAGAGCTGACAGCAAAGCAAGAAATTGTACTGAGATTAAAAAGCTGCATCATCAGCAGAGAGAACCACCACCAAGGAAGCTCAGCAGCAGCCTGGGGAACTCAACAAGCCTGTGGAATCCTACTACCTTCACCACCACCTCATCTCTCTTCCTCATTTGTAAGCTCCTTATGCATAACCTACATGTCACACCCTCCCTATTTTGCACTGCACTTACAAGTGTCAAGAACCTTGACCAACATAATGCAAATTCTTTCTGAGGGTCTTTCTTTTTTGTTGGCTGTGACTACTATGACCAAAAAGCACACACTAAGTCTACACAAACCTAGACAAATTTTTGCATGTTCCACCCTTAACATTCAATTGCAAAACAATACACGCAAATTACAGATACCACAAGTCAAGGATATATTGATTACTCTGCATCCACACTCTGTACTAATGCAGGCTCTATCAGTTATCAGATTGGCTACTAGTCAATTGATGGCAGTTGTTGGCCGTCCTGTGCCACGTGCCCTACTGTAGCCAGTTCCCCTGCCTCCATGAGCCCCACCATACATCCCACCCCTGTATCCACCACGGCGACCACCTCCTCGGCCACCACGACCACCATGAGACCACAGAGGAAAATTACCAAAAGTCTGTCCATCACAAATGCAACAACATCAGCAGAACTTAACTTCTCACAACAAATGATAGTCATTATGACATCAATCAAAGCCAACACAAAACATAGCCCAAACAATAATAAATGCACTAGAGCTGCAAATGCTAGTCCACATCATGTAAACTGCGTGCCACAATGAACATTGAACCTCCCACTCATAAGGGATCTCTGAGTGAGATGCCTGAAGACAGTGACAGGTCAGGGTGCACCTAGCCAATACACCCTAGGAATGCTGTACATCAAAGAGAAGACAAAGCACACAAAGCTCTTGAGCCACCTCTGTGTCAATCTTGCGCTGCTCAGAAAACCTGGTTCGTTCTGAACGACCTTCTTCCCGATCAAGAGCATCGCAAGAGAGCGAATCAAAGAAGTCATCCTTCACATACATTGCCTGAAAGCAAATGTCAACCATGAAACAAAAAATCTTGATCACCATTTACTCAGAAATAACTCTGACATGAAGATTGTTAGATAGATGGATGTGAATAGATATAGATGAAGACAGCAAAACCATCACTCTTCTAACTGAAGCAAGAAAGGTCCCAATTCCTTGTTGCAAATGAAGCTTGTTGTAGCATAATAGTGCAAACCTTCTTTGGAGCATCTGACAGTGACTTGTTCAGAAAAGCTACATCAGAGGTGTCATCATCAAGGTTTCCATCTGCATATTCATCTTCCTCATCTCCACCTTTCTCGCCTTTGCCTCCAAGCTCACCCCAAACTTCATCCTTGTTGAATTTCTCATTCATTGCTGTGAAATCAAAGTCTTCAGTGAAATGTTGAGTGGGATGTGTAAGCTGTGCCCACAGATGTGTCCACCAAGCAACTTTTCAGAAAATTTATCAAAAAGCTACACAAAGGACCCTAGTGAAGAATGGTCCAAGCAATCAGCAAACTCCAAATGCTTGTCCGGCAGCCAGTGAAATGTACACATTTTGCTTGTATTAGAGCCTTAACACCTCAGTTGCCAACAGCAACCAAGTTAATCTTCAAAAGTGCAAAGTTTTACGTAAACAAGCCTCAGATAACCACAATGGGACTCAAAATGCATACACATGGTGGGATCAACAGAAAACTTGGATAGGTACTGAACATGAACAGAATCTTAGACAATAATCCTCTCAACTGAAATGTGGTTCCAGGGAATGTATTTCCAAAATCACATGATTAATGCTTCCTTGCGTAATGTGACAAGATAAGATAGCTCCATAACCACAACCTTGGCGAACACTGGAAAACTCTTCACTGTCAGGGTACAGGTCAAAGTTACTTACTCCAATGCCCCTGCCACTTCCACTGCCTCTTCCTCTCCCTCTCCGCGTGTGATTGTTGTTCCCAGTAGCACCATTGCCCTGCACAGACTATAACACTTGAAAGTCTGTACAATGTCACCTGTTGAGGACAAACAAGATCCCTACAATTTCCTGGATGGGCATTGAGCAATACAACATCGTGACAACAGTAAACTACAGATCCTTTGGCCAGTCTGGAATTTGGCTACAAATTGAGTTAAGTGTGTGCAGCAACTACAACATCTACATGATAAAAGCAAACTGATCTGGGACTTGTGGTCCTTCAGGATGCCCATCTAAGAAAATACACCAAAGAATGTACTTGCTTGTACATTCTGCCATTGCAGCAAAGCATCACGTACAACACATTAAGAGTCCTATAGCTTCAATGAAGCCCACTACAAGATAACTATGTGCAAGTTACCTGCCACCGATTCCTTTGGCCCACAGGTACACCATGGCCTCCACGTCTCTGGTACCATACAACAAGATCTGAGCAAATTTTCAACATGAAGGCAAAACTTCATACAGACTTCAGATTGTTGTGTAGCAGCCATGGAGCCTGATGAAATAACAGACTGTGGCATCGCAACCTTAGTAACAGATGTTGACTCCAAAGAGCTTTTGTTTGCATCAGTTCTTTACAACCTAAAGGAAAAATAACACCTATGCCCTAAATGCTTATGAATAGTGCAAGAGCATGCAGATGGAGGAAAAGGCCACTCATGACCTGAAATGGCAGTTGCTTTTGTTGAGATGGGGGTAGTGGAAGCAGAGGTTGGGTAACCTGCTGCTGCTGAGGTGGCTGTGCTGCTGAGGTGTGGGATTGATCAGCTAACTTCACTGGTTCATCACTTTTTTGCTCTGATATCAAGGGTGCCTGCTGAGAGGTAGATGAAGGAGCCTTGCTGGGTGCAGCAAGCACTCCTGGCAGCTGTGTTGTAGCTGTTTGAGACTTTACAGCAGCTGCTGTAGATGGTAGACTCGTCATCCCAGGGGCCTGTGTAGAAGAGTTCCCCATGGTGTGTTGTGGTAAAGGCTGAGCTGACTGGTAAACAGATCCCACTATTCTGCGAGGGTTTTTGGCAGCAGGTGTGATCACAGCACTAACACCTCCCTGCAATGATGATGGGAGACTAGTTGCAGCTGACAGTGGAACTGATAACACAGGTGCTGAAGTTGAAGGGGCTGCTGTGGTGCCAACTAGTGACATAGCAGTTGCTGACAGAACTGGTGCCTGTGATGCAGGCACTGTCACCAGTGCTGCTACTGCTGCAACAGTTGTTGTTGGTGCTGCCAGTGCTGCCGGTGTTGCCACAGTTGTTGTTGGTGCTGCCAGTGCTGCTGGTGTTGCCAGTGCAGCTGGTGCCGCCAGTACTGTAGGTGCTGCCAATGCTGCTGATCCTACTGATGTGGCCAATGCTGCCTGAGCTGCTCCAACTACTGGAGCTCTTAGAGCTCCTGGAGCTGTTGGAATTGTTGGAGGGATATCAGCTGCTGCTGAAACTGATACACTGATACCAGAGACACTACGGGGAGCTTGTGCCTGGGCAACGGAGGTAGCTGGTGCTGCTGGGAACACATTGACTGGTCCAGAAGGCCTGGTTACTGGTTGCAGTTGTTGGTGAATATGCAAGGGCTGTGGCTGAGTTGGTGGTGGTGGTGCTAGTGACAATGGTGGTTGTGGTGGAATGTGCTGCTGCTGCTGCAAGTGTGCAGTTGGACGGTAATACCCTTGCCAGTACATAGGCGTTGCCAAGCCAGTTCCATTTGGCCCTGGTGGTGGAGGTGGCGGAGGCCCCCATGAGCCAGGAGATGGGTATAGAGATGGAATCCCACCCCTATAAGCTGGTGGCAATCCAGAATATGGAGGTGGTGGGCCATTTACCTCTGAAGATGACCCTGCTGAGGGTATACCACCAACATATGGCCCAAGAGGGGATGGTGGCAGGTATTGTGACTGGGACTGCTTGAACAGGTGGTTGACAATGCACATATTAATCCTTTATCCAATGAAGTTGGTGGTGATAATTGTCTTGGGAGCATATTTAACAAAAAAAATACAAGATGAATTCTTCGACAAAGGATAGAAAGGGAGAAGCATCTGACAGCTAACCTGAAGTGAAATAATTGCAGGATCAGTAGGTGGCTGTGGCAGAGTTGGGGGTTGCAGCGGTGGAGATGATTTCACTTGCAAGTCCTGCTCAGACCATATTGACAACAAAGCCCGTCACCATCTAACTGAAAAAAAATCCTGGTAAACACATGATTCTGAACCTTCAGCCGTGAGAGAGAAAAGCAGTGACATCTCCCTTCCTTTGAAGCACCAACGATTGTCTCTTCAACTTGCAACAGTGACATAAGAAATTGAAGTCTGATAACCACCTTGATGTCTGAACCTCTGAAAATGATGTAATCATAGACTTTGTCACTAGTTGGGATCTGGGGGCCATCCTTCTTTCGACCCTCTGTTCCAAATGATCGCACTGCAAGCCTCTACCAAAGGTCAGTACACTGTACATTAATAGATAAATTGAACTGTGAATACATGAAACCCCATCTCATAAGGACAGATATAACACTCCCACAGGAAGGCAAATCATGCTGACCATAGCCTTTTTTGTTGCCCTCAGGAGGCATAGAAGTATTGCAACTGACTGAGATAACTCCAAACTCCAAAATCACTATGACACTCTTACATTACATTTCATAGAGACTGCATGGGTAGCAAAGTCTTGAATGCAAAGAAGCGACAAAGAAACTGACAACACACTGTATGAACCAGCAAAGCAATGTACAGCTAATATCCTTTTATTGTTAACTGTACCTATTGCTCCTGATTCTGCTACTTTCTTTACAATCAAAGACACACACCACCCCCTAACCAAAAATCTCACCACTGATAAGAGCAAACAACAGTAATGAACTCTGTAACAGACCTTGCCAGGAGCTCTCAAAGAATGGCATTCTTCTCATGACTATGTGGCTAGAGGTTGAATATGCCCTACTGTTCCTCCTTCCTAGCTCATCAAGCCATCCTTAACACAGACGCCAAGAGGCATGCTGATTAAAGAGTTCTGTAACAATCAAACTATGCTCTAGCACAATGGTTCAATACAAACAAATACAGCAACCATTCCCAAGATTTACATGTTCCAAAGGACAGATCATCCTTTCTCTAGCAGTTCTTTGTGTACTCATAGTTTGCTGGAACAGTTTGGGATTCAACTTGTGCTCGATCAGAGAATGATGCACAATGTGACTCACCACTCATGTGAAACACAGACACATCTTGTGGAAATATTGTGATTTCTATGAAGGTCATGTGCAACTTATGTTCCAAGACCACACATACATGTCACATCATGGAATCCTAGTTGTTGACTCAATGACCTCCACCCCCTAATTGGTACAAACTCTTGGTCTCAATAAAAGAGATTCCTGAGCCATATACCCCAAAATGCTTTCCACAACCCGAACAACGCTCAACCACACAGCATGCACACAACCATTCCTTCAAGCCAGGAAGAATGACCAAAACCCTAACTCGATTCAAACCCCGGCTGACCGATTGTCCAAACCAGAACGAGAAAATAACCCAGCCACAAACCCTAGTATTTCATCCAAAACAACAATCTCTCTCCCCGGGCCCCCGACCATCCCCGCCACGCAAGCACTTACAATTCGACACTGCAAAGGAAAAACAAAACAAAAACAGAAGTTGAAGCTTAAGAGAGAAACACACCGTTTTGCAGTGCGATGTTGGAATTATCAGTGTCGACGGTGTACAGAATGCCCTCATAACGAATCTCACTCTTGGAAGTGAGACTAATGAGGCTACCGATATAGGAATCCGCCGTGTTAGGCCCTTGCCCTCGCCCCATGTTGTTCGAATCAATCGCCACTCTGCCTTTACTCCCCTCCTGTCTCACCCACAACTCCCGGGCCCCCGCCCTCTCTCTCTGTCTCTCTCTCCCCTCCTCACAAACAAACTAGCGCACAGAATGCACGCTGTGGCTTTCAAACCCTAGACCCCATGGCAGTGCACGCAAACACACATCTTGCACCATCTCTGTGTTGGGAACGATGTGTTGTGTGAATGAGGCGCATGCGTGGGTACACACATAACGAGCGAGACGGAAGAGAGAGAGTGTGTTTTGCTGGGGCGGGCGCTGCTTCTGGCGCTGACTCCCTTTCCTCCTTTGCGCTCTCATGAAGAGATTCAACACCCGCTGCTATGTTGCCTGGAAATAGCACACTGGCCCTTTTTGGGAACAACTATGGGAACAACCATGCAGCTCCCTACGTACCTACCTTGCCTCTGTTGTATAGGTATCAAGATCTTATCAAGTTACTTATTTTTAGGTCCTTTGGAATATGTATGGTTTTTTCAGTTTGGAATTGTGAAATGCATTTTTTATATACTAGTTGGGATAAGAATTTTTCTTTTCCAAATTTTAAATGTGCAAAATTTGGTGGAATTTTCCTAAATTTTAGTACAAATTAGTGGGCATCTACACTTGCAAGAACCAAAAAACCTCTGGAAAATTCCCTATTTTTTGGGTTGGAAAATGACAAAATTTCTCGAAAATAAATCACTGGTTGGGATGTCTATGATTTCAAAGGGGGTAGCATAATGAAGAGACACCTTAACAAATGACATGAAAATCAAAAGAGATCAGGTTTAAGTATGTATGCAATTTAACATGTTTTATTTCACTCTTCATTAAAAAGATTGTTAGATTGAGGATGTCCACTCATTCCAAGAGAGGCGGGTTAAAGGTGCAAAATTAATTCTCTATTAATTCCAAAAGAGAGGGTGATTGGAAATGAAAAGAAATGTCTACCCATCCTAAAATTGCACTAGTTAGGAGCAATAAATCAAATATGCTACCATTCTTGACACTCATTTAGGACAAGTGCTCAATTGAAAAACATTTCTTCAAATGTTTTCATTGTATTTGAGTTATGGTGTATGTTTTAAATATCAATCATATCCCATATTTTTAAAATAACAAAGCATCATGTACTAGTGGTTAAGAATCAATTTTTTGAGCCCAATATTTTGGGTTCAAATATTTTCCTCAACAACCATCTTCTTCTCAAATGATTTCGTCAAACATCTTTCATCCAGGGAGGAAAAAGAAATTAGAGCAAGTTTTAATTTCATTCCAATTTTCCATTAATAATATAATTTCAAATTTTCAACTTTTCAACAATTGTGTTAATTTTCAATCATTATCCAACATTTTTCCCCAATTTTTCATTAATTTCGTATTTTTTATTTTAAAATTTTTCATCCATTAAAGTTTTATGTAAAGTATGAAAAAGAAAAGGTGGGAGCCTCATGTTTGTTGAAACATGGGGTGTAGTGAAAAAAACATAGGGCAAAGAGGGGACAAAGGAAAACAAATGAGGTGAAACTTGGAAATGCATCAATTTCAGTGCATTTTTGAATTTTGCCTCATCTTTTTTTGGTTTTTTTTCTTGTGTGTGCCATTTGACACTAGGAAGGACTATAAAATAGAAATAGCCTTTGATGTTTGCATTTTTTGTGGAAGGAGCAAGCAAGTTTGAAAAGGAGAGGTTGAAGTTGTTGTGAAAGGAGATTAATATTATTTTTAACACTAACAAGGTAATGTGTCTCACCACCAAAATGCCACAATTTTCTAAGGTTTGTATGAATGTCAATAAAGCTCAAATAATAGGGTTTTTTAAATGCCATAAGCAACCGCTTATTTTTAGGTTTGTATGAATGCCCACATAGTTTAAATACATAGGTTTTCTAAAAACCACAAGGAAGCAATTATTTTAAATATGAATACAAATAGAGCTCACTTGAAAGAAGAGGTCATACACTTGAAGGAAGACATCGTGCACTTGAAGGAAAAGGTCCTCTACTTAAAAAAAAAGGTCACACATTTAAAGTAGGAGGTCATGTGCTTAAAAGAGGAGGTCACACACTTGAAAGAAAAGGCTATCCTTAAGAAAGGTCGATCACTAAACGCATTGATAGAAATGGAGGAGGTCAAATATTTTAAGAAGGTCAGCAAATAATCGTTGTTTACAAGGCCGTCATTTTTTGGATTTGAACAATGTGTCAAACTATTGGTGAAATGCAAGCCTTTTAAAATCATGGTAATAGTAGCAACACATTCTTGTCAAAATGATGAGGTCTTTTACAACTATTTGGAAAATTTCACAATTATATATGTGTGTGTGTGTGTGTGTGTGGTCTTTTTCCACCCTTGTGTGACCTCTTTCCATTATTTGTTACAAGGTTTATGAATTTGCACAAACTTTAGTTGTTTTTAAAAAACTGAATTATGTAAAGAACCTCCTTTGTACTTTCATGTACAAACAAATCTTCCACCCAAATCTCATAAACTTGCATATATTCAAAACCCTAAATAAAATTGTGCTTGAAAAAAGAAATGTAGCTTGTTGTTTTCTCTCCTTGATTATATTGTTATGCAACACATTTTCACCAGTTTGCTTTTGACACTTTCAATGTTTTATCATCTTTGTCAAATGAATAAAACATGGTTTATGGTTGTAAGCAAGAGTCTTCCTTAGAATGCATTAAAGGTAGTGAAAGTTAACAGTAGGTCCCACCTTCAACCTCTTCCCACTAATGGTACTCCAAGGTAGTCACTCCAAATGCCCTTTGAGTTTGAGCTGCAAACTTTGAAAATGTGTTTGTTACCCATTGATCTAGTTTATCCCAACTTTTATGATTTAGAAAGTGTTTCTTTTGATGTCACTCTATGTAATGTGGAACAACTCCCTTAGTAGATTCATGTTGTGTTTTTCCATCATTGTAAAGTTTTGAACAAACACAATTTTGATACAAAATTTCAATTGAAATTATTTCATTTACTTGCAATTTTGTTATCTTTTGAATATTGTTTCATTTGCTTTGATATGCTTTAAATTTGGGTCCCATCTTGTTGAATCTAGAATTTGTAAATGCTTGTCACTATCACTTTTTTTTACCTACAAATTTATAAAACTTCATTGTGTTTCATTTTTTTCTTCCTTCATTTTATCTTTCTATCTTTATTTCTTTAGTTTTATAACACATCTTTTTTCTACTTGCAAGCAATTACAAATCCTTAGTTTATTTCTTTCCCTTAGTTGATCTCTCTTTGTTTCTATCAAACCTTTTTAAAAATTCTCACTTTCTTTTTGTATAGTTCCCACTTTATTTCTCTAATTTTATAACACACATTATTTTTACATGTATGCAATTAAAAATCCTCACTCTATTTCTCTCCTTCATTCTATTTCTATCAAACCCTAAAAAAAAATCTTTCATTTTTTGGTGTATAATTCTCATTTTATCTCTCTAATTTTGTAACACACATTCTCAAAATACATGTAGGTAATTTCAAGTCCTCACTTTATGTCTCTCCCTCACTTTGTTTCTTTTTATTTTTGTCAAACCCCAAATCTTTTTCCCTCATTTTCTTTTTGTGTATAATTCTCACTTTGTTTCTTTATTTTTGTCACTCTAATTTTGTAATGCACGCACTCTCTACTTACATGCAACTATGAGTCTTCATTTAATTTATTTCTTTCACTTTTTTGGTTT
>Ga0209611_10010986_pt1 | contig 13186 bp, 12 predicted proteins | sample S1TSphgellanicum_3_FD_187693 | JGI IMG/M metagenome (GOLD analysis project Ga0209611, IMG submission 187693) | Host-associated microbial communities from peat moss isolated from Minnesota, USA - S1T2_Fc - Sphagnum magellanicum MG (SPAdes) (version 2) | ecosystem: Host-associated > Plants > Peat... | reverse complement strand
GCCCGAGGAGCACCGCGCAAGCGGAAATCGCCGCGAATCGATTCAGGGAGCGGCGGGCCGCGCCCGCGCGGTCGCCGATTACATTGCCGGGATGACCGACCGCTATGCCATTCTGGAACACCGACGAATCTTCGATCCGAGCGAGAGAACCTGACGAACTGCGAGGGCACTCGTCGAACCCCGAGAGAACTTGAATGAACCCACCCCTGAAGAACGATCTGCTGCTGCGTGCCCTGCTGCGTGAACCCACGCCGCGCCGGCCGATCTGGCTCATGCGGCAGGCAGGCCGTTACCTGCCCGAGTACCGCGCGACGCGCAAGCGTGCCGGGAACTTTCTCGCCATGTGCACCAATCCCGAATTCGCCTGCGAGGTCACGCTGCAGCCGATCGCCCGCTATCCGCTCGACGCGGCGATTCTGTTCTCCGACATCCTCACGATTCCGCACGCCATGAATCTCGGACTGGAATTCGAGACCGGTGGTGGACCGACGTTCCAGCGGCCGGTGCGCACCGAGGCGGACATCGCGGCGCTGCCGCTGCCCGATCCGGGTCATGAGCTCAAGTACGTGGTGGACGCGGTCAGCCTGATCCGGCGTGAGCTTGGCGGGCGCGTGCCTCTGATCGGCTTCGCGGGCAGTCCCTGGACCGTCGGGACTTACATGGTCGAGGGCGGCGGCAGCAAAACCTTTGCCTGCATCAAGCGCATGATGTACGAGGCGCCGCATCTGCTGCACCGGCTGCTCGATCTGCTCGCCCGCGCGACGATCCTGTACTTGAACGCCCAGATCGCCGCCGGCGCCCAGGCCGTGATGATCTTCGACACCTGGGGCGGGATACTCACGCCGCGGCAGTACCAGGAGTTCTCGCTGCAATACATGGCGCAGATCGTGGCCGCATTGACGCGCCGCGCGGAAGGCCGCGCCGTGCCCAACATCGTCTTCACCAAGGGCGGCGGTGCGTGGCTGGCCTCGATTGCGGACATCGGTTGCGACGCGGTCGGCGTGGACTGGACCACCGATCTCGCCGACGCCCGGCGCAGCGTCGGTGGCCGGGTCGCACTGCAGGGCAACCTGGACCCCGCCGCGCTGTTCGCGCCGCCCGAGACGCTCGTGCAGGAAACCGTGCGGGTGCTGGACAGCTACGGCGCGGGACCCGGGCATGTCTTCAATCTCGGCCACGGAATCACGCCCGAGGTGGATCCGGAGCGAGTCGCGGTGCTCGTCGAGACGGTGCGCGGCTACGCGGTGGCTTCCACCTGAAGATTTCGTGGTGGCCACGCAGTGGCGTCCAGCTTGAAGATCTCATCGGGCGCGGCTACGCGGTGGCTTCCACCTGAGGAGACTGCGCGCGGTGCGCGGCGCGCAGCTCGTCACGCAGCTCGCGGCGCAGAATCTTGCCGACGTTGGTCTTGGGAAGCTCGTTGCGGAAATAGACTCGTTTCGGGACCTTGTACGGCGTCAGCTGACGGCGGCAATGGGCGAGCAGCGCCTCCGCCGTGAGCCCCGGGTCCTTCTTGACGACGAACAGCGCGACCACTTCGCCCGCGGCGTCGTCCTCCTCGGCGACGGCCGCCACTTCGAGCACGCCCTCGTGTTCGGCCACCACCCCCTCGATCTCGTTGGGGTAGACGTTGAAGCCGGACACCAGGATCATGTCCTTTTTTCGATCCTCGATGAACACGAAGCCGTCGGCGTCGATGCGGCCCAAGTCCCCGGTGCGCAGCCAGCCGTTCACGAACGCCTTTTCTGTCTCGTCGGCGCGGTTCCAATAGCCGCGCGTGACTTGCGGACCGAACACGCAGATCTCCCCGACTTCCCCGACCGGCAGCTCCCGGCCGTCCTCGCCGATGATGCAGACGTAAGTGGAGGAGATGGGCAGGCCGATCGACCCGTTGAAATCCAACCCGATTGGATTGATGCAGGCGGCCGGCGAGGTCTCGGTCAGACCCCAGGCCTGCGTCACGATGCACCCGGTCACCGCCTTCCAACGCGCGGCCACGGCCGACTGCACCGCCATGCCGCCGCCCAACGTCACGCGCAGGCCGCTGAAATCGACGGAGTCGAAGCCCGGCGCGTTGAGCAGGGCATTGAACAGCGTGTTCACGCCGCTGATGAAGAAAAACCGGTACCTTTTCAACTCGGCGACGAAGGCGCCGAAGTCGCGCGGATTGCTGATCAGGATGTTGCGCGCGCCGAAGTGCAGGAACACCAGGCAATTCGCGGTCATCGAGAAGATGTGATACATCGGCAGCGCCGTGATCACGATGGGCCGCGGGACGCCCCGCGGGGCACATTTTTCTATCGTGGGTTCGAGCCAGCACGCCGCCTGCATGAGGTTTGCCACCATGTTGCCGTGGCTCAAGATCGCGCCTTTCGACACGCCGGTGGTGCCACCCGTGTACTGCAGAAAGGCGGCGTCCTCGAGCGTGGTCGCCACCGGCTCGAGCTTGCATCCGAGCCCGTCGGACAGCGCGCTCTTGAAGCCCAAGGCGCCGCGAATATCGAACGGAGGAACCTGCTTGCGCACCCGGCGCAGCACGAAATTCACGAGCGCGCCGCGCGGGAAATCGAGCAGATCGCCGACGCCCGTGACCAGCACGCGTTTTACGCCGGTGCGCGGCAGGACCGCCGCGAGCACATGCGCGAAATTCTCCAGGATGACGATGGCCTTTGCGCCGGAATCCGCGAGCTGATACTCGAGTTCCCGCGCCGTATAGAGTGGATTCGTGTTGACGACGACCATGCCGGCGCGCAGCACGCCGAACAGCGCGACGGGGTATTGCAGCACGTTGGGCAGCATCAGCGCCACGCGGTCGCCGGCCAGCAGTCCCGAACGCGTCTGCAGCCAGGCCGCAAAGGCGCGGCTCAGTTCGTCCAGTTGAGCGAAGGACAGATCGGTGCCCATGTTCGTGAATGCGGGCAGGTGGCCGTACTTTGCGCAGGCCTGCGCGAACACGTCCGTGATCGAGGCAACCCTTGGGGAGTCGATGTCCGCCGGCACGCCGGGTGGATAGTGTTTGAGCCAGATTCGATCCACGCGGGATCACTCCTCGACCTTGCCGAGCGTGGTATAGCACCGCTGCGCCCCGCCAGCAATGTTCCCCGCGCCCACCCTCCGCTTGGTATGCTTGCTCCGGCAAGGAGCGGCGGCAATGCGTATGGCGCGGATACTCTGCATCATGGTGTGCGCGGCTTTCGGCGGCTGCGTGTTCGGCAGCGGGCGATGCTTGTTTCTGCAGCCCTTCAAATCGAACCTGACCGGCACGCTGCACTTCAAGACCTACCCTTTCGGCGACGGCATGGATCAGGTCCCCATTCTGTCGCTCGACAAGACCGCCTACGTCTACGACCCGGCCACGAGTCACCTGTGCATTCCCGCCAACGACGTGCAGCTCGTGGGCTGGACCGAATATCCGCCGAACCTCGTCGATCAGGCTCACCTCGAGGTCAGCGGCGCGCTGTTCGAGTCGGCCACCGCGCGGCAGCACACGCGCTTCGCCATGGACGTTCAACTCGTCTCGACGCTGCCGCCGTTGGCACCGGTGCCCGGGTCGCCGGCGGCGGCCGAGGCGCAGCCGTCGGCTCACTGAAGCATGCGATGGGTTCTGCGCGCGTCGGCCCGCGCGTCTGAAGCCTCCGCCCAGCCTGCGTCGTGCCGGCCTGCGCGTCTCAGCCCGCGCGCCGCAGCAGCGGCGCCAAGGCGGCAAACACGTTCTCGAGCAGCCGTGGCTGGCCGAGTTCATTGGGATGGATGCCATCGGCCTGCATGAGATCAGGATGCAGCGCCACGCCCTCGAGCAGGAAGGGAACCCACGGGAGCCCGTCGCGCTGTGCGAGTTCGGCGTAGACGGCGCTGAACTGCGCGGTGTACTCGGGGCCGTAGTTGGGCGGAATGCGGATCCCGAGCAGCAGCACCTTGGCCCCGGCGGTACGGCACAAGTCGATCATCCGGCTCAAATTCTCGCGCATCGCGGGAACCGGCAGGGCCCGCAAGCCGTCGTTGCCACCGAGTTCCAAGATCACGATCGCCGGATGATGCAATGCCAGCGCGCGGGGCAGCCGCTCCAACCCCCCGGCGGTCGTTTCACCGCTCACGCTGGCATTGATCACCGCGTACCCGTAATCTAGGGAATTGAGCTTAGTCTGCAGCTCGGCGACCCATCCCTTATCGACGTTGACCAACCCGTAGCCCGCGCTGATGCTGTCGCCGAAGACCAGAATCTTCTGCTGGTCCGCGCGCGCCGCGAAGCTCGCAAGCGTCAATACCCACAGCACCCACAGTCTTTTCACAGGCGAAGCCCTCGATGCCAGAATCCCCAGAGCCGAAGGACGTCGTTCTCGAGGCCCGCGACGTGTCGAAGACCGTGGCGAGCCCCGAAGGATCGCTGACCATTCTGGCGCATGTCAGCGTGAGCGTGCGCGCGGGCGAGACGCTCGCGATCGTCGGGGCGTCGGGGGCGGGCAAATCGACGCTGCTGGCCCTGCTTGCCGGTCTCGACTCCCCGTCCTCGGGGCGCGTGTCGATCGCCGGCATCGACCTTACCGAACTCGACGAGGATGGCCGCGCGGCGATCCGCGGCAAGCACGTCGGTTTCGTGTTTCAATCCTTCCATCTGATTCCCTCTCTGACCGCGATCGAAAACGTCATGTTACCGCTCGAACTCGCGAACCGCCGGGACGCGCGCAACCTCGCTGCCGCCGCGTTGACCCAGGTCGGGCTCGGCGCACGCCTGCCACATTATCCCAAGCAGCTCTCGGGCGGCGAGCAGCAGCGCGTCGCGATTGCGCGTGCCTTCGTGACCCATCCCGCCGTGCTGTTCGCGGATGAGCCCACCGGCAATCTCGACACCGCCACGGGCCAGCGCATCACGGACCTCTTGTTCGAGTTGAATCGCAGCGCGGGCAGCACGCTCGTGCTGGTCACTCACGATCGCGCGCTGGCCCGCCGCTGCGGCCGGGTGCTCGAGCTCGAGGCGGGTCTCGCGGTGGGGTCGGGCCGGCCGGCCGGCGACGCTGCGGGTGATGGCCGCGCGGTCGGGATGAACTAGCATGCGCGCGCTGCGATTCGCCCTGCGCAACCTGTGGCGCGACCTCAAGGCTGGCGAGCTCACCGTGCTGCTGCTCGCCCTCGTGGTCGCGGTATTGTCGCTGACGGCCGTGGGGTTCTTCACGAGCCGCATTGCGCAGGGCGTGCGTGCACAGGCCTCCGAGGTCCTGGCGGCGGATTTGCGGCTGGAAAGCGGCAATCCGCTGCCCGCAGCCTACTTTGACGCCGCCCGGGCGCGCGGCCTGAAGAGCGCGCAAGTCTGGTCCTTCGCGACCGCGATCTTTCGGGACGGCACGAGCCAGCTCGCCACCGTCTACGGCGCCTCGGCGGGCTATCCGCTGCGCGGGGCGCTGCGGGTGGCCGATGCGGCCTTCGGCGTCGCGCACGCGACCGATCGCCTGCCCGGGCCCGGCGAGGCCTGGGTCGACGCCCGCCTGATCGCTCAGCTGAACCTGGGCGTCGGTGCGCGCTTGACCATCGGCAAGGCCGGCTTCCGGGTCGCTCAGGTGCTCGACTACCGGCCCGATCAGGGCACGGGCTTCTCGAGCTTCGCGCCCGCTGTGCTGATCGATCTTGCCGACGTGGCGGCCACGGGACTGATCGAGCCCGGCAGCCGCGTGACCTATGCGGGGCTGTTCGCCGGGCCGCCGGGCGCCGTCGCTGAGTTCCGCGACTACCTGCAGCAGCACAAAGATCCCGGCGAGCGCATCCGCGAGGTCGACGACTCCAGCCGGCAGCTCAATTCCGCCATCGATCGGGCGAGCCGGTTCTTGAACCTCGCGAGCCTCGCCTCCGTGCTGCTCGCCGCCGTGGCGGTTGCCATGGGCGCGCGCCGCTACGCGGCCCGCCACATCGACGGCGTCGCGCTGTTGAAATGCATGGGAGCCAGCCAGCGCTTCGTGCTCGGCATCGCGGTCATCGAACTGTCGCTGCTCGCGCTCGGCGCGGTCCTGTTCGGCAGCGCGTGCGGATTTCTCGCCCAGTCGGGACTCTCCTGGCTGCTGCGCGACTTCATCCGCGGCCAACTCCCGCCGGCCTCGCTCGAGCCGCTGCCGATCGCGCTCGTGACCGTGCTCGCCATGCTGATCGGCTTTGCGTTACCGCCCCTGCTCGAACTCAAGAACACGCCGCCTGCGCGGGTGCTGCGCAAGACCGCCGTCGCGCCGCCATTGCGCTATGGCCTGAGCTACGTGCTCAGCGTGGCCGCGTTGTTCGCGATCCTGTGGGTCATGGTGCGCGACGCGGAACTCGTGGTCTTCGTGTTCGGCGGCGTGCTCGTGCTCGGTCTGGTACTGGCGCTCGCAGGGTTCGGATTGGTCCGCCTGACCGGACGCCTGCGCGGTGGCGTGGGCGTGGCCTGGCGCTATGGTCTCGCCAACGTCTCGCGCCGCGGCAGCGGCAGCGTCGTCCAGATCGTCGCCTTCGGGATCGGGATCATGGTGCTTTTGTTGCTCGCCGTGGTGCGCGGCGACCTGCTCAACGATTGGCGGCACAGCCTCCCCACCGACATTCCCAATAATTTCCTGATCAACATCCGCCCCGATCAGATCGGGCCTCTCGACGCGTTCCTCAGGGCACATGGCTTCGCCGCGCCCACCATGTACCCGATGGTGCGGGCGCGCATCACGGCCATCGATTCGGTGCCGAGCGAGCACGTCGAGCTCGAGAACGAAAGCGGCCGCTCGTTCCTCGAGCGCGAGCAGAATCTGACCTGGTCGGCCGATCTCATGCCCGACAACCAGCTGATCGCGGGTCGTTGGTGGACCGCCGCCGACGCGGGCAAGCCGCTGGTGTCGATCTCCTCGGAGTATCAGCGGGATCTGCACCTCAAGCTGGGCGATCACCTGCGCTTCGACATCGCGGGCGAGCCCCTCGAGGTCGAGGTGGCGAGCATCCGCAAGGTCCGTTGGGACAGCTTCCGCCCCAACTTCTTCCTGGTCTTTCCACCCGGCTTGCTGGATGGAGCCGCCGGGACCTACATGACCAGCGTATACATGAATGCGGCGCAGCGCCCCGCACTCGCTGAGCTCGTGCGCGAATTTCCCACCGTGACGGTCTTCGACGTCGATGCGATCCTGAAGCAGATTCGCGACATCATGGATCGGGCCTCCCTCGCGGTTCAGTACGTGTTCCTGTTCACGCTCGTCGCCGGCATCGTGGTGTTGCTCGCGGCCGTGCAGGCGACCCGCGACGAGCGGCGCTACGAAAGCGCCATGCTGCGCACGCTGGGGGCGAGCCGGCTCACCGTGCTGCAGGGCGTTGCCGCCGAGTTCTCCGCGCTCGGGTTTCTGTCCGGCACGCTGGCGGCCTTGGGTGCCAGCATCGCGGGCTGGCTGCTCGCGCGACGCCTGTTCTCGCTCGACTACGGCATCGATCCCTGGGTCTGGGTCATCGGTCTCGTCTGCGGCACGGCGCTCGTGGGCCTGAGCGGAACGCTGGCGACACGGCGGGTGGTGAACACGGCGCCGATGTTGAGTCTGCGCGAGGATTGAGGGACGCTTTCAGTTGTCTCCGGGTCAAGATCGCGTTGTGATCGCGTCCGCTCCGTCACCTGAGGGAATAGATCGCGGATCTGCAGCCAGGGATTTGATCATCGTGATCCTTGTATTCGCGTCTGGTTCTCTGAGTGTTCCGTTCTTGAATCCGATCTTGCGAAATGGACACGGATTGAAGATGGTCTTCGCCGCGGCCGCCTTTCAGTTCTTGCTCGAGGGATTGGCGCCCCTCACGCTCATGGCACTGCGCCGAGAACCCTTTTCCGATTACGGACTCACTCGGCGAAATGTCGGGTGGTCTTTGGCTCTCGGGTTCGCGTTCGCTCTATGCTATGACCTCGTGATTTCGTGGCACGCCGGGGCCGCACTATGGGTTCCGCTGCAGCGTCAACCGGCCTTTCGTATGTCGGTAGCTGCCGGCTTCCCGCTCGGCGTCGCGGGTCTGATGGTGACTGCATTCACTTGGGGATTCCTCGAAGGCTTCTTCGGAATTTACTTTGCGAGAAAGGTGAATATGATGATTGGCCACAGTGGATGTGGTTGGCTTGCCCCCGGCGTGCTCGCATTCGCCACTTTCAATGGTGGCGTTCACCTGCTCGTAGGCCAGGGCTTGGAAGGCTTTCTTACCAGCTTTGCGTCCGGCTACGCGATCGCTGTAATTCCGGCGGTCACTGGAAATGCCTGGGGCGGCACTCTAGTGCAATCACTCACCAACGCTGTCGGTCGCCTCTGACCGTCGATGGTCCATGCTCGGATCAGCGACGCGGAGGTACTGCGCGACGCGGCGAAGTCCCCGTTGCTGGCAGGTACTTTGCCCATGCTATGTCGGCGTCGGTGCCTTCGACGGCGGCAGGGTCTTCGGGCCGAGATCATGCGCCTCGCGTGCAAACACCGCTGATTTTCACCAGGACACGGCCTGACGACGTTCTGCAAATGAACCGACTCGTTGTTGGCCCATTCATCAGGAGGATTTTGACATGAAGATTTCACTCGCACTCGGTCTGGCTGTGACCTTGGGGACATCTGCCCTGATGGGCGCGGTCCCGAATACCGCGCACGCGGCCAATGGCAACCATTCCGGTACCATCTGCAAAAACTATAATGCGGGGCAGGTCAAGGACATCGACTACCTCACCAACGGCACGCGGAATCTCAACTCGAGTTCGCGTTTCGTCATCTGCCCGCTGGTGACCGCAGGCACCGGAAACGCCAACATGAGCGTATTCGTGGACGGCTACGCCAACTCCGGCCAGACGATCACTTGCACGCTGTACAGCTACGACTTCCACGGAAATTTTCTGGGAGCCAAGTCGTTTCCGTCAGCGCTGACCGGAAAATTCGACGTCTATTTGAGCGTCCCCAACGGCACGATCTGGGGCGGCTCGAGCGTGCTGTGCCTGCTGCCCGGTTCGGCTCAAGGCGTCATCTACGACGTTGACGTCGTGCAATAACGTCAGACCCCATTCGTCACATTTTGAACAACTAATTACTAAGGAAAGATCGCCATGAACTTCCGTCACGCAACTCTGATGGCGGTGCCAGTACTCGGTGCCGTGACGTATCTGACGTATCTGCAACTGCAGCCCGGGGAGGTTACGCCGCATCATGGGAATGCCGTGTCGGTCGATCATGTACCCACGGTGACGACGATCCAGGGAGGCCAGGCGACAAACCTGGCCGATCTGGCCGCGTTGACGGGAGAGATCGATGCCCTCAAGGCTGAAGTTCTGGCGCTACGGCATCAGCTACCCGCGCAGTCCTCGTCTATTGCTTCCCGAGCCGATCGGCCGCCCGCTCCCGATGTGCGCTCGGATCAAAGCGCGCGCGAGGAGGAGGCCGCGACCCGGCAGGAGGAGGCCGCGACGCGGCAGGCTCAAATGGAAAAGATCGATGCGGCGTTTCGCAGACAGACCATCGATCAAAGCTGGTCCGCGAACACGACGTCCGCCATTCACGACGCGCTGAACAGCCCGGAGGACGGCGCCTTGCAGGCTGAAAACATCGACTGTCGTTCGAGCAGCTGCCGCGTTGAGTTGCATGACGACGGTACCGGCCGCTTGAGCAAGTCGCTGCCGATCGTAGCGCTGCAACTCGCTGGATCGATGCCCACCGTGACGGCTGACACCATCCCGCAGGAGGACGGGACATCCAACGTGGTGCTGTATATGTCACGCGACAGCGGCGATGCGGGGCCTTCCAAATGAGTGGTCCGGGCAATGCCGATCGCTGAGGTTGCTGTAGGGAATGGTACCGTTGACGCGACCCCCTTCACTGCGCCTCGATGGTGAGCCAGCCCTCGGCGATCGGCGCGCCGCGCGGCGGGACCCCCTCGATGCGCACGTCGTAGGAACCCGGCGTCAGTCCCGAACTGTTGAAGGCCAGCTTCACGTTGCCGTTGGAATCCTTGCTGAGGTTATCGACGATCAGCGCGCGCCCCTGATCGCGTTTGTCGACCACGAGTCGGAACCTGTTTTCGCGCACATAGTTCATATCGAGCTGTAGCTGAACCAGCTCCGGACGGGTGTGAGTGACTTTGACCCGCGCTCCGGCGAGGCCCGGTCCATGATCCGGTTCGAGTCGCACGGGCCGCTCGGCGCCCGGGGGCGCAAGCGAACCCTGTGTGGCGATCTGGCGCGCATCCACGAGCTGCCCGCTGACATACCCGTATTTTCCGTATGCTGCGAAAAAGCCGAGCATCGACACCAGGGTCAGCACACCGAGTCCGCTCGTGAAATACAGCGTCTTCCACCACGGTGTCCCGGGTTCGGTGAGATCGGCGGGGCGGCCGACGGCTTCGAGCAGGCGCAGCGAGGCAGTGGCGCGTTCGCTCAATTGCAGTTCCTCGAGATACTCGGGGTGATTGCGGCACCAGACCTCGAGTTCCACCGCCCCTTTGAGCGGCAGCTTGCCCGCGAGGTATCGGTCCACCAGGCAATGTTGCTCGATGAACTTGCGATCGAAGCGCAGAGCGCCCGACGCGCCGCTCGCCTTGGCGGGAGGCGCCTCTGCGCCGGACGGAATCGCGGGTGGGTAAGGGGCGTCCATTTGGATTCGTGCGCTGCGGGCCTCATTGTGCCGGTTCAGGCCGCCCCGATATGTGAATCGGACCGCAATTGCGGCCGCGGAGCGGGCGGTAGCGGCTCTCCGCAGGCCATCTCAGCGGTTCAGCTCCGCGAGCGTGAAAGCCCGTTCCGCCGCGGAAAGCGCCCGCCATTCCAGTTTGGGTCCATCCATGCGTCGCAGATCGACGTCGTCGATGCTGTCGGGTGTGCCGCGTTGCGCGCGCCAGCGCCTCGGCAGCGCGCTGCTCCGGCCGCGGCGGACCAGGTCGATGATCGTGCGGACCACGGCATCATTGCTCGGGAGATGGGCATGAGATTCGGCGGCGTAATAGGTCGGAACCGTGGGCAGCCGTGCCAGCGCCACGGGCACGGTGCCGTCGCCGCGAAGCCCCAGGTCGTAGCGGAAGCCCGTGTCGCAGCGGCGCACGGCGATGATGGTCTGGCGGTTCACCCCGATGATTTGCGCCATGCGCGCATCGGGCTGTGCGAGACCGGCGCGCACACCCGCGATTTGCGCGAGCAGCACGGGATTCGGCTTGGGTCCTTCGGTCGGCCAGCTCGCGGGCCGGGTCAGGTCGAGCCCATCGCGGCCGCGCCGGGTGGGCAGCAGATGATAGAGGCCGACGAAGGTGTGAAACACCGTCTCAGCCAGGTACTCGGCCGAATGCTCTGCGTCGAACATCGCGACCTTGCGGACGAAGGGATAGGTTCCGCGCAATGCCTGGACCGGCGCGAACGCGCCGAAATTGGGAGTACCGACCATGACGAGCTTGCGCACCGCGCGCTTCGGCAGCCGGGCCACGGCCATGCGTGCGACCAGCCCCCCCATGCTGTGGCCGATCAGCGTGACCGGTCGGCTCTCACACAGAATGCGCTCGGCGAGTCCTGCGCCGAGTTCGTCGAGACCGAGCCGCCAGTCATAGGCGTGAAACCCGGCGTCGAAGCCGGCGATGCGCAGCTGCAGCGCGAGCTTCGCATACCCGAACAACATCACGCCGATCGGTTCGAGCCGGCGGCCCCTGGGCAGCGCGAGTTCCGTGAGGATCCCGCTGCCGATCGTCGACGGATCGATCCATACGACCCTGGAGCGGCCGTGGGCGCCCGCCGGTGAACCGAGTTTCGAGCCCATGATGCCGGGCAGGATCAGCACGCGCGGTTTGCCCGCGGCAGTCTGGCGCGCGGCCGTCGCGGGCCTGGCCGCGGCGTCCGGACAACGGGCGGCCAGAGCATGGAGCTCCGCGAGACCCGCGGCGCCGAAATACTCGCGCAGCGCCGGCTCATGGGCGCCGACGCGCAGCGCGTGAAAAATCGCTTCCTCATCGGCTTTGAAGGCCCAATCGGCACTTCTGGCCGCGCTTCTGTCGGCGCGCCCGAGCGCGGGCCCAGCCGGTCCCGCTGCGCCATTGCTGCGTCGTCCCCTTGCCGCCATTCTCTGCGGCCTCCTAGGACTTCACGGTCATGACGTTCTCGACGACCTTGCAGAGTTCGGCAATGGCCGCGGTTCGGGTGCTCGACTTGCGCCACACGGCGCCCACCGTCCGCGTCGGCTCCGGCTTGGCGAAGCGTCTGATCGCGAGACCGCGCTGCGAGGCGAACGGAGCATCCACCGCGGACTCCGGCAACAGTGTGATTCCGAGCCCCGCGACGACCATCTGGCGCAGCGTTTCGAGGCTCGTCGCGCGGAAGTCCTCGGCTTCGCGCACGTCTACGCGGCTGCACACCTCGAGGGCCTGATCGCGCAAGCAGTGACCGTCCTCCAGCAGCAAAAGGGTATGCCCCTTCAAATCCTGCACGCGAACCGTGGTCTTGTCCGCCAGAGCGTGGTTGTGCGGCAAAGCCAGGGTGAATGCTTCCTCGTAAAGCACACGTGACTCCAGGCCTTCGTGCTGGGCGGGCAGCGCGATGACGCCGAGATCGATCTCACCGTCTCGCAGCCTTTTCAGCAGCGCTTCGGTCTGATATTCGTACAGCATCAAACCAAGCTGAGGCAAGGCTTTGCGGATCTTTTGCATGACCCGCGGCAGCAGGTAAGGACCGATGGTCGGAATCAGCGCGACCTTGAGTTTTCCGGCAAACGGATCGGTGTTGCTGCGCGCCAGGGCGACGATTTCATCGCCTTCCTCGAGCATGCGGCGTGCGCGCACGACGACCTGTTTGCCGACATCGGTGAGCTGCACGTTCTTCGGCTGGCGCTCGACCAATTTCACGCCGAGGTACTCCTCGAGCTTCTTCAACTGGGCCGACAAGGTCGGTTGGCTCACGAACGTGCGCTCCGCCGCCTTGCCGAAGTGCCCCGTGTCGGCGAGAGCGACGAGGTATTTGAGATCTTTCAGGTTCATTCGAGCGTCACTCTTCGATAGATTTCGTCTATCATGCCGGGGATTATAATCGGTACCGGTGTTCGAGGCACTCGCCGCGCGTGCAATTCGCCCGGGTGCACCGAGCGGCGCACGTTACAATATGCCGCCGAATTCTTGCCAGGACGGGACTTCGCATGGTTGTCCGGACAGGCCCAACCCGATTGTCCGCCGGTGTGGTCGTGGTAAGTCTGGTCGAGCGCAAGCCGAAGTTCCTGCTGCTGCG
>Ga0209611_10010984_pt1 | contig 13189 bp, 11 predicted proteins | sample S1TSphgellanicum_3_FD_187693 | JGI IMG/M metagenome (GOLD analysis project Ga0209611, IMG submission 187693) | Host-associated microbial communities from peat moss isolated from Minnesota, USA - S1T2_Fc - Sphagnum magellanicum MG (SPAdes) (version 2) | ecosystem: Host-associated > Plants > Peat... | reverse complement strand
TTGCTTTAGATTACACCTTAATCGGAGGTCTGCTCGCAAAGTTATGAGGCTCCAAAGTCGCGGGAGTCCCATTTGGCGCGATTTCGGGACTCCCACTCGGGAGTCTCGGGAAAAAGAGCCATTTGGATGTAGCCTCCGTGGAGAGCTACAAAGTATACTATAAGGGGGAAGGTGGTGGATTCCCCCAAGTCCGGGCCGTGGTGAGTCTTGTGTGTCCGTGTTGCCCGTGGTTCATCCTAACACCAAGGGTGCTCCAATTATGCACTAACCACTTGTGTGGGTTGTGTACAAGCCCGTGTGAGTGAGTGAAGCTTGTCAACTCTTCCTAATCCCATCCCGGAGCTCTAACACGCCCCTTTACCCCTCAAAGTGTTATGAGCTAGGGAGCGTGCTCCGACTTTTTCCTCTTCCGTTACTTTTTACTTGAGCTCACATTTGAGCCCTTTAAGGAATTGAGAGTGCATCATTCAAAGTCTATCATAGTTCAACCCTTGGGCTGTCATGGGCATGAAAACAAACAAAATTATAAAATTTTCCAACTAAAACAAGAACAAAATAGACGTAGTTTTAAATCCAAATCATAAAACAAAACAGATAAGAACATGACACATACAAAATAAAAATCCAACAACATTTTATTGCAAAGAAGAAACAAAAACAAAACAAGGTTATGACAAGAAACATACCCAAAATTCATGTTGAACAAACTAAAGGTAATAAGAAATTCTACCTCTATTTATACCCCTTGGGCACTTAATTCAAAGAAACTTTTCAAAAAGCTTCCAATGTACATGTGGCCCATGTTCACCCATATGTGCCCATGTGTGAATTATGAGTGAATTAAGATTCAACTAAAAGTGAACTAAAATTCAATGAAGAATGAACTTAGACTTAATTGAAGGTGAATTAAGAATTAACTAAAAGTGAATTAAAAATGAACTGGAAATGAACTGAAAAATGAATTAAGGTTTAATTAAAAGTGAATTGAAATTGAACTATAAATTAATTACAAGTGAATTACAAGTGAATTACAAATGAACTAAGAATCAACTAGAAATGAATTATGATTTAACTAAAAGTGAATTAGGACTTAACTGAAAGTGAACTAAAAATGAATTAAAATTTAAATGAAAATTAATTAAAACTAAATTAAAACTAAACTAAAAGTTAGGTAGAAGTTTATTATAAGTCATGAATGAACATTCAAATGATTGAACTCCATGGTATTGACACTTGTGACATTCAAATGATTAAACTCCATGGCATTGGCATTCATGACATGGATAACAAATAAAAGACAATAGCAAACTAGATGAATTTTTTTTTCTAGTTTTAAAAAACCTTTACAATAACAAAATCAAGAATTGAAAGATGATCCCTAGCAATGAAATTTTTTTTCATTTCATGCATGCTAGCTTTTAAGATCGAAACAAAAAAAATTGATTACTACTATTGGCTTTGAAACCTTGACTTTGCACAAACATATTGGCATACTTAAGCAAATTATCAAACTTAGGCATGAGCAAATTTTCCTTCCCCTCAATGTTTGTGCAAATTGCACACCGAACTTGATGCAAGTTACTTATTTCATTTACTATTGATTCTACCCAAGGAAGCTTCATAGCCCATCATTCTTGGAAATGGCGAATACCTTCATGATTGCATTTCTTCTTCTTTGCTACTAGACTAAGACTTTGGGCTTGGAATAATAGGTTTTTCTAATTTAAAAACTAAATTAATTGTGTCATAAATTAGGGTTTCAACAACCATCTCAACATCTACACTCCTTACGGTGGTTGTGGCACTAGTAGGAAGAGGGAAAAGCGGTTTGAATTTAAAGTTCTTGGGGATAGTCAGAGGAGCCATGGATGATGGCAAACATAACTAATAAAATCAAAAGACTAAAAATATCAAAATATCAAAAGACCAAAATAAGATCAGATGAAGATCAAAAGATCATAAGAGGATTAAAATAATATGTGTGCAAGCATAACAAAATGCAATGTGCACACACCCAATGCTTGAGAGCCCAAAAGATTAGCCAATTATACAATTTGTCACCAATCACAACTTATAATAGGAAAATATTAAATGAAAAAATGAACACATTGATGAGTAGTTGAGTTTCATTATATATTGAAACTTAGTTGCTTGTTGTTAGAGCTTGGAGTTGCAAGTTCCTCTCTACTCTATTGTGTTTGTGTGCATTTTCTTTTAATTGAAGCTTAAAGAACAAGGTTGAAATTGATGTAGCCCCCAAACTTGAAAATTTTGAAGTACACAATGGCACAAAATTATGGGATCCATAATGAAATTAACTACACTCCTTAATACATAGTACATACTAGTGGCAACAAGTTTCAACAAAAGCTATAGCAATGGCGAGAGGATAAGAGGAAAATGTAAGTAAGTAGCGAAAAGTTATGGTAAAGTGTATATAAGTAGCAAAAAACATTGGAGTGGAAGGAGATGGCTTAGTAATACAATCACAAACAAACAGCATAGCACTCCTATTTGTCACTTTGAAACCCTAACTTTTGGAGATTTTTTATTTTTTTTTCATTTTTTTTGCCGCATACATGTTACCTACCTTTATTTTGTTTTGCCACAAAAAAACGTTGGACAAGAGGTTCTTCATAGGAATAAAGAATTACTCAAGGCAAGTTATGTTGCTTGAATAGTGGATTGATGTTGGCTTGAGTTCCCATAATCAGAAAGAAAAAAATTAGTAGAAGTTTTGTAGTTTATGTGAAGGGTGTGTTACTTTCATCCTAGATGTTTTTTTAGTGCGTTCATAGGTGGGTCTAAATTCTTTAAGGTGTACCACTAAGGACAAAAAGGACCTAGTCTTTAATGGAGTCTTTTTTTGTCCTATATTACTCTCATTTGTCATTGATGACATTGCGACCTTATTAGGTAAGTAGATAGGTAGGTAGGGGTGCTCAACGAAATACCAACTTCATGTGTATTGCACTATGTATGTTCATCCGTTGTTGACAACATTACGACCTTCAAGGTGGGTCTTGTAAGTAGGCAGATAGGTTGGCATGCAAGTAAGGTAAGCCGATATGTCAGAGTGGTGGACATGTTAGTTTTTAGGTAGGGGCAAGGTGGTAGGTAGGTGGGCACAGTTGGATTTGGAAAAGTAACAAATTTTTTTTTCTAGGGATGGGCAAGATTGAGCCTTAAATTTAAAAAAGTAAATTCAAACTGTGCTAGCTTGTGTGGTTAGCACAAGCATTATTAGGAGCCAACAAAAACTTGGTGCCATCCAACTACATACATCCCCGACTGGTGCAGTCATGGGGCAGGTTCAATCAGTGACCATCCAACCACATACATCCCCAATTGGTGGAGTCATGGGTCAGGTTCGCTCTGGCCTGATTGTTGCAGTCATGGGGCAGGTTCAATTAGTGACCATCCAACCACATACATCCTTAACTGGTGGAGTCATGGGTCAGGTTCGCTCTGGCCTGATTGTTGCAGTCATGGGGCAGGTTCACTCTGGCCTGTTGGGCGGTTCTGTACTTTTATGAAGAAGACCTTTGTTTCTGAAAACACAAATTTAAATGGCTCTAGGTTCAGTTTTCTTAAAAGAAAATCCGGTTTTGGTTTTAAAACTCAGACCCAGTTCTGGTACGATTCTGGGCATTGTTTTTTTTTGGGACCAAATTTTGCCAAATTTTGAACTGAAAAATATTATTTTGACACAATGGATTTTCCATTGAAAAATGACCCAAATTCGCCAGTTTTCGAATTTTTTTTCCCCAGATGGCCAGATTTTTATGTCAGTTCCACTAGGTAGCCAAGAATATAGAAGGCTTCTGTTGGTTTTTTACTTTCAAATGTAGTCTGTAGCCAAATCTGGCTAAATTATCTTATGGATGATCGCCACTTCAGCTACATCGCAAATTTGAGAAAAAAAAACCCCTGATTCTGGGTAAAGTCGTCAGCCTGTATGCTGATACTCCTTGGAAGAAATCAGAGCACAGCTTGGGGGTCTGTAGATATGCTGAAGTAGGGGATCCCTGAGTTGCAAAGTCTATACAGGCTTCGCAAACTTAACAATCCAGAGTAAATGTAAATGAACATTTACCTTGTTAAAGATGTAAATATTTTCATTTTTTCCAACATTTACCTGTTTATTTAGCCCCCACATTGACCTTATTTCCCTCATGGAAAATGGTATCAGAATAAAGTAATTCCATGGGTACACAGTATATACCAGTATTGGTCATGTAGTGATTTTGAACATATCAGCCTGGCTGTGGTATCAGATTTTATTTTATTTTATTTTTCATACTAGGCTAGTATTTGTATTGGGTATTTAAAAAAAATTCATACCAGTATGTCTTGGTATTGGTTCCAAGACTGATTTTTGGCTGGTATGAAGCAGATTTATACATGATTTTGAGACTGGTATTAAACTAATACAGGGCTGGTGTTACCTCAGAACCCTACTGGGCTGGTATAGGTATAAGGCTAGTATTGCCTCACTCATAGTGGATTGGTAGGGTCCTTGCTACCAGTGCTGATACCAATATTGATACCAGACGCAAGCGCTATATACCGGACCAACACTTGTTATATACATTAATAGTTTTGCCTTGCAATAGATCCATGTAAATAATGAAAATAAGATGAATAAGCCAAAAGTATGATCCCCTAGTCAATCACCATACTTCAAAGCCCATCATAACCAAGTGCAACAAAAAATAAAAACATAGGACAATATTCGCAAAAAACTTCCTGTCGCCTGCCTCAAAACAATCACCTGTCGTCAAGTGAAAGGTAAATCTCATATGGATACCAGCCGGATAGGATAAATATAGAGTCGTCTGAAATGTCTGAAGTGTATACCAGTCAAATAAAGGAAAGGAAATGGTAGGATAAGTATTTACCTGCAAAGTAGGTTATACTTTTACCCAAGTATCTACCAATGGGTACAACCTAGTAAACGACTGTAGGACTGCAGGCACCAGAAGTGGAGACGACAAATTCAATGAGCTGGTCGGGAAACAATTCTGCCCCTTTCAGCTGTCCAACATGAGTCCAAAGCACACTAAAGTAAACAAAGCATTCAAATGAAGTCACCAACTCAGCTATACGGCATGCCAAATTCAACAAGTTCCAAGCCTCTTTGCCTTGCAGCTACTTTGGTAGTAGCACTGTAAACTGTTCAGGTTTTTCGGGTGACGAATTTTCGCCATTTCGCGAAGAAAAAAGGGTCTAGCAACATCAACAAAGATTTTTTTGAAAGTTTTGACCTAAATTCGCCAGATTTTCAATTTTAAAACCGCCAGGTTTATACTAAAAAAAATCCACTGTCAGATATACTCTATAGCCAAATCTGACTCAATCTTGTTGTTTAATGCAACATCACGAGTTCACAAAAATGGGGGGAAAACAAAAATCATTGCACTTATTCCCTTGATTGTTTTTCACAAAAATCGCCCTTTTTTAACAAAATAAAGACAAATTGAAGAAACAGTAAATCTTAGCTGGTAAATTCTGGAGTTGACAAAGAAAATTACCAGGTCAAGCAGTAAAATGATAAAAATTACTTGGTCAAGCACTTCACTGAAGAAAATTACTCGCTCGCGGAGCCGCCACGGTCGGTTTGCACTGTGTCGTGCGCATGTGCCGCCAGTATTCTCGGCACCTAACGAGGCTCGTGAGAGTTCCTTGTCTCTTGCGAGCTCGATCTTCGATGGTTCGTTCCCATTTGTAGCCGGGCTGACTACTCCACCAAATCCTCCGCACCAAAAACAGAAAGTAAAATTTCTTTCCAAATTCACGGCAGTTTCTTCGACCGACTAAATCTTCAGTTTCTGCTAAGTTACTCTGCCTCATCCCGGATCATTTCTGCAATTTTTTAGAAATTCCACTTAAAGCTCTGGATATTCGCATGAAGATGCATGGAAAGGTGCATGAAAATACCGTTTTTTTTTTTTGAAAATGGAAGAATTACCCGGCACCTGAGTTGTGTGCTTGATGAGATGAGAGACGTGGTTTCAGCCGCGGTTCCTCGCAACTTTTCTTTTTTGTTTTTTTGGAGGTATTTTGAAGGCGCGTAAAATTGTTGGGCGTTCTTGTTTCAGAAGTCGTAATGTTATTATAGTTTGAACGATCGGTACATCGGAGATTGGTCGGTGTTGGGCTGGATCCGCGAAGTAGGACAGCAGGTTGTATGGTTACATTTCTTGTGTCATCGATGTAATTTGTGGCAGTTTCCGCGCAGTTCTAAAAGCAGTGACTGCCTTCTTCATCTCATGAAGCGAGTAGCTCTGTGTGACCAGTTTACATCTGATCACGATGAATTTCGCGGCGATACTAGTACTGATGAGACGACGCGTCGTCAATGGCCGCGGACTAGGTTACAGACTGTCGGATACTGTCGGAATTTCCTATGAATTTGCACAGGAGGCGACAGGAAGCGGGAAACCCTGTGGTGGGTTGTATGCAGTATTAGCAATGGAGGCTGATCTAAATAACGCTCTCTCCGCTTCCATAATACATATCAGTTGATTTATCGGTGTCAAAAGAGATCTGTTGTGTCAAGAATCAAGATCTTCCGTCTTCCCAAAGAAAGCTAGTATGACTTCCAGCTGCTGATCTTGGCAGTAGACATTAGACCCGGCTTTCGGCTGATGCGGTACCCAAGGAAGAGAGCTTTGCAGCTACTCGATCATCAAGTGGGTATTCAGGTGCCCACTGCACCCGACTCTTGCCTTCGACAAAAGCGATTCAGGTAACAATATAGACATGCTTCTTCATTTGCAAATCAGCCTGATTCTTTGAACTTGCCGATTCTTTGAACACTCTAGCATGTCATCTGTATGCGCTGTCGACCGCTCTCACGAGACTTCATCAGTTCACTTTTTCTTTTGTTTCACAGCTCTGATCTTCCGGTCTATAAGATACTTACTCGACGTCTTATAACAGCATAATCAACCTGTAGCAGGAAAATATTAATCTGTTCCAGACTCCCGATGATTCAATATTCCTGGAAGATCCTGCAATTAGTGTCGCTTCCGTAGATCGATATCTAACTGCCTCTGTGTGTGTGTGTGTTTTTCTGGTTTTTTCATTATGTTTAGATAAAATCCCAGCTGTGGCTTCTTTCATACAGAACTGAAACAGAGGTTTCAAAGTTTTTCAAAGTCCAATATGGGACGAGGTAGCAATATGTCAATCTACAACAGAAGTCCTACCACTCTGATCGGCCCTTACAGCCACAGTGATGGTGGACCTTCGCCTCCTCCTCAGCCTCCAGCTACATGGGACATGACCATACTCGTGCATTCTGCACGAAGAGGTCCGAAAAAAGTGGGAGACGGGAATGGCAACGGGGATGGAGATGGAGATGGCAGCAAGTGGACTAAGCGCTGTAACGGGGATGGCGATGGAGGTGGCAGCAAGTGGGGTAAGCGCTGTAATGGGGATGGTGATGGAGGTGGCAGCAAGTGGGGTAAGCGCTGTAATGGGGATGGTGATGGAGGTGGCAGCAAGTGGGGTAAGCGCTGTAATGGGGATGGTGATGGAGGTGGCAGCAAGTGGACTATTTAAGCACCTTGGGAAATTTGATCTCTGAAATTGTTTTAGAAAGTGTAATTCATTGCTGGCCCAGGATAGTCATGAGATGGATTGAGCACAAAAAATTTGGTTCTGGGATTCAACCCAGCTTACTTAACTTTACTATCTAAAATTCTAGTTAGGTCTTCACCAATGCTGTTACATCAGGTTATAGACCTGTATGTATGCTCGTTTCTTTTCCCAGGATATGAGCATGGATTTAATTGCTGGATATGAAGAGAACCATATCCAAAACTTATGTGATTTTTCAATATAAATTGACAATGTACATAATTGGAGGAGTTTATTTCCACTACTAACATCATATATACATGCATATTCTTGTTATAGGCAAGTGCATATCATTGTTCTTATCCACTGATAGGAGTTTAAAGGTTCCCGGATATGTATGTCCCCTGTTGCCTTCTGAGAGAGGAGTCAGAAGTCATGGTGGGTGATTAGCACCAAAATGGGAAACTGCAATTGCCAATAACATATGTACTATCCATTGGGACAAACGAGGCAACCAGAATTAACAGTTCACACTAGTGTTTTTATTCTTCAATTTCCTGATGTAGCCAGGGTGGCGAGCATCCCTAGGCAGATTTCGACTTAAATGGCGAATCTATTTCAAGAAACTCTGAAAACTGTAGCCAGTAGGTATAAATGTGGCGACACCATCCCCCGAAAACCAGTTCTTTTCTCAAAAACAGGGAATTTGCGACAGAATATTCCGTTTTCAGAAAACTGTGTCGCCATTTGGCGATTTTTCGCCAAAAAAAAAATCACTGGTTCACACTAGGGTTCAACTTTGCTGCTTTTTGCACTTTATATGTCAAGTAGGCATTGTTAAATTTTCAGAATTTGAAAGTTTGTATTGAAAATGAGATTTAATTAGATATGGTGCTTAATGAAATATTCCATAGTTTGTACGCACTTCAATTTACAATTTGTACTCACCAGTAATCTGCAATTGAGCACTGTCTAAATTAAAAGAAACTGCAAAGAGCGCTGGAAGAAGCATGGAAAAACATTATAACAAGTCACATATCCAGAGCAGAAGGAAAATCCCAAAAGTCAAATTTGAACCCTTTAATCCCATTTTTTTTTATTCTGGTGGGGGGGGGAGTAGGGGGGTTGGTTTCTTCAATTCTGTGATGTAGCCAAAGTGGTGATAATTTATAAGAAGATTTAGCCAACTTTGGCTATACACTGGATATGAAATTCAAAACGTCTAGTTATCCCAATGATTTTATTTTGTGGTGAAAATTTGTCATTTTCCTTTTTTTAAAAGTCCCAAGCAACATGGTCAAGGGAACTTTTTGGAAAATTGTCACATTCCCAGGAAAAAAAGCTACGAAATCACCAAGATTTTTGGAGGATTTGGGGCAGATTTCTAGGTTTTTCTTTTGTAATCTATTTTGATAATAGGTTCTACTAGTCGTTCAACAACATGTAATATGATTTCTAGATTTTCAATTCCTCTATTTGTATTGTAGCCAGATTTCACTACATCCTCTTGTGGCTGATCACCACTTATGGTGCAACATGAGAAAATTGGAAAAAACTGAGTTATGCCTCTATAACATGGCTGTACGTGCTGGAACCTATTATAGAAATATGGCCAATTTTGGTCAATTTTTTCAATAAAAATCTTGTGTACAAACAGCCCTTTTTAATTGCAAAGAACATTGAAATGTGACAAAGAGAGAATTCTTCGTCGTAAAATATTCTTCTTTAAGAAACTTTTGTCATATTTAGAGATGTTTGGAAAGAATTTTGTCATTTTATGCCATAACTTTCTATTTTGGAGCAGCTTTTCAATAGTATTGACTGTATCCGAAAAGAAGTGTTGCTAATTAATGTGAGATCCTTTTTGGGATTCTAAATCCTAAAACTGAATAGAGAAAAAGTGGTGTACGTGTGAAAATCAAATTCCTCAACATGGCAAAAATTTGCCACAAAAAAGCCCTGCCCCCCACATCCTGTAGCCTCTAGGTTATAAAAACTATAAGTATGCCCCAAATGTCACACATCATATTACTGGAAAAGACATAACGATTGCCCAGGCACATAACGAATTGGCAAAAGGAACACTACAATGCCAAACCATGAAGCTGTCAAGGCAGCCAGCCTAGCAGTCGGTCCCATAATTTCTCCACTATGAAGGGGCCACCACGATGTTGACATTTGCGTTATACTTATAGTGTCAACAAAAAGGGAATTGTTTTTCTTTTTTAAATAAGAGAAAGGAGAGATGTATTTTGGCCTGATTTTAGTAGGCTATGTAAAGGCTTGTTGGTTCCCTAGTAGGCCAGATGGCTGGTTTGCCTGGATCCTGCAGATCTGATTAAGTTTTTGTAGTAGTTGAGGTCTGCAGGGTGTCACCGAAAGAAGGCACGTGCGCAAGGTGGCAGTCGCGGGCAGGGGTGAATTCTGGTAATGCCTCCATCCGATGGGCCTTGCTGTGCACTATGATTGTGTTCGCCCCTACTTATCGCGCGAAAGCGGCCCTTACGAAAACTTAAGTTGACCTCCTCTGTGTAAGAGCCCACCCAGAAAGTGTCAGGAGGGAAGATTATGTCTTGAAGGTGCATTCCAACTACACTGGAAAACTCTGACAGGTCAGCACATAAACAGACAAACTTGTGGTGCGGAATGTACCCATAAGGATGAGATAAAAAATAAAGATAAACAAAGGACATAATTGCTAGCTAGCTCAGGTGCCAAAAGGTAACCTAGAGTTCCCGAACTAAGTGAATCCAAAGTTAAAGGGAGGGTTGATGATTGGGCCTTATAACAGGAAGCCACTTGTGGCATCATACTAGGAGGTCAGAAATCTGGATTTGATTGTGTAACATAAAGCAGGAGTTGGGTGTATGGCACTTTTGTCACCAGACTGGACCTCCGGGTGGTTCTTTCGCAAATTTGCGTTGGAGGGTCTTTTATGCGGGGCCTGAAAGAACTGGCAGAACAGTTCTTGGGAACAGCCAGCGGCCTCAGGTATCATCTGGTTTTAAGAACCCTGGAGGGTCTTTTATTTCGAGTTTTTCAAGAACTGTCCTGAACTTATTTTTCACAAAAAGTGATATCCAACGAACATTGGTATAAACTCTCCTTTTTATCATCAGATATGAATGACCTTCATATGGCAGATATTGTTGACTATTGATATACAAGAACAACCTTTGCAACCTTATTAAATAGAAACAATAATAGCAAAAAAAAGAAAAGCAAAAGGGGACCTAGACTTGATGTGTTCATGACATGAGTTTTCATGGACGGTTTGTCAGCGTGGAAGTTGGACTGAAGCCATGTCAACAAATAGCAGATTGGACATGAATTTTTGTGGACAGTCGGATAGTCGGCAGGGAAGTTGGGCAGAAGCCATGTCAATATATAGCAAATTGGACATGAGTTTGGGTGGACGGTTTGACAGAAGGGGAGAAATTGATGAGAAGCCCCTTGACCCCCATTGATTAACTTAAGATATAGGAAAGGTTGTGGATTTTCTCATAATTCAAACAAGGCATATTCCAATGTCATTTGCTTCTTTTGTTGTAAAAAAGAACCTTTAGTTTTCTGGTTTGTTCTTGTTTTTAATTCTAAAATAAACTTTTTTTCTTAGTCTGATTAATTTTTCAACTTATGGAACTTGTGGTGCATTTAAGTGGGTTCTTCAGATTACAACAATTATTTCAAGAAAAAAAATCAAACCCAGTCTAGTTTGGAATTGAATATAGTTTCATCTACTCTTCAATTCCACATGCCACAATATCAGGAATTGTGTTATATTAACATTGTTCCACAAACCAAGGGCTCTTTCCATTAGGCTATTGTGATCAAAACTACATACAGTATGTTGTGATCACATCAGACTAATGAAAAGCCCACCAAAATGGGGACTTATACCAGCAAAAATCAGCCTTGGAGCTAATACGAGGACCAGACTAATATGAAAGTTTTTTCCCTAAACCCCAAAAAAAAAACTTGCACACATGAGACACATTCCAAAAGTAATAGCCACATGCCTAATGCCAGCCCCCAACCCCAACCCCAACCCCAAGTTTATTATTAAAAAAAGGTCTATATTTAACTAACATGTCTACCCAACATTTTTTTTTGTGGAGAATTTTCACCGTGTTGCAAAAAAAAGGGGTCCGGTGATACAGTGAAAGTTTATTGTGAAAAAGTTCCAAAACTTTCACCAGATTTCTATGAAGAAACCAATGAAATTGCCAAGAAATTTGGCCGATTTCTAGCTTTCTTGGCAACTTGATGGCTTTCTTTGTAGAAAATTGTCACGGTACATACCATAGCCTAGGGTCAGTTTCCACATCAACAAAAAGGAATAATTAAAATTTTCAAAAGTTAAATGGTTTTTTTATTTTGAATTTTTTTTTCCCCCATCATCTACTATAAAATTGTGATATGAGTAGTGAAATTATTCAGAGTGTAGCCTATGATAATTATGATGATTTTCAACATGTCAACTTCATATTTTCAAAGAAAATCATTTCACTATTTTGACAATTATTTAATGATGAAACTGACCTCAGGGTAATGTAGTAGGTTCTGGAGGGTCACAAAAATATAGAAGGATTCCTAATTAATTTTTCTACTTCTCAATTTGTCTTTGTAATAAAATTTAGCTAACTCCTCTTCTGGCTGATTTGGCGCAACATAAAAAATTGAAAAAAAACACTGGTCCAACCCCAGGTGGACGATTAATTAATTGGTTAATTAAAATTTGAGTATTTAGAAAATGAAGAATCAAAACCTATTTAGAACGAGTTTTGGGGCTGGTTCCAATTCAAGCCAGAAGCTGGTTCTTGATTTTGGTTCCAGTTCTGTTTTTTCTTCAAAATTTAGAACTGGCAATCCCTATAAGTGGTAAAGGGCCCAAAAACCAGAACCGGACAACACTGGTACCAGCAGTTTTTTCCCCAGTTCTCTGATGTAGCATCAGTAGTGATCATCACAGAAAAGACTTAACGTGAATTTATGAACATTATTAAAAAGATTTTCAACCTGTCCAAAAAAACTGCCCCAAAAAAAGACTGTAAAAAATGTGGCAAAAATTTGGCCAAAACTTTATTTCTCTTGAAATTTTGGAAATTATTTAATATAGGGAATTTGTCACAGAATATAGCTTTAAAAAACTTTAAGGTGGAAATTTTGTGAAAATTTGGCACCAAAAAACTCATGGTGCCTTTTCCAGTATTAATAAGTTTTTATAACTTATATGATAGTAGTTGAAATTTGACTTTTGTTCTCGCTGGCCCAGTTCTGATCTTTTTATGATGACTTCCGAATGTTTTCAATATGGTTGGTGTCAGGCTTTGGTTGCAGTGCATATTCCATACAGGTTGAGGGATGCAGGGACACAATCAACGGCTAAATTTTAATTACAGTTCTGTCTACTATTGAACACGCATCTTATTATATGATCCCTAGGAAGACATTATTTGATCCCTATATAGACTTTCTGACAGCAACAGAAGGCATTCATGAAGACTGTAGTAGACCTCTAACTATAGTGGTTGAAAGAAGATTAAGTCTTGAAGGGGATGCAGGTGAAAAAAGACCAGTGTTGGGGCAGGTATTTGAAAAT
>Ga0209611_10010981_pt1 | contig 13190 bp, 5 predicted proteins | sample S1TSphgellanicum_3_FD_187693 | JGI IMG/M metagenome (GOLD analysis project Ga0209611, IMG submission 187693) | Host-associated microbial communities from peat moss isolated from Minnesota, USA - S1T2_Fc - Sphagnum magellanicum MG (SPAdes) (version 2) | ecosystem: Host-associated > Plants > Peat... | reverse complement strand
AAAAAAAAAAAAAAAAAAAAAGCTTTCCAAGTTATAAAACGTTTTGTTTTTTGTTTTTTTTCTTAGGACCCCTCCTACTTTCAAAGCTCATAACTTTTTTATTTCTTATTCATTTTAAACGATTTAAAGTGTTGTAGGAGCGCCATCTGAATTCCTACAAATCACATTTGTTCTCTAATTGCAAAAAAAACATAAAATGAACTTTCTAGGTGTTTAAGAACCGGCCTTAATAAAAAATAATTTGAGTTCTTTTACCCCCTTTACTTTGGGGGGCCATAACTTTCTCTTTTGTAATCTGTTTTCAATGATTTTTAGTGTGTTAGATGCGCCAAGAGGAAGGCTTCAAGTTTTGTTTGGACATCAAAAGCAATAGAGCCCTCCCATGGCTGTTATACTTTAATATAGTACTTGCATCTAATGTGCAACTAGGTTGGTCCATGAGGTTTGCAATGGAATGTTTTAACCCATATCCTTTGGCTTTCAATTCTATTTGGCTCAGTATATAAGTAGGAGCAATAGTCGAGTTGAAACCAAATACCAAGTGCCATTGGGCATGAATGAATGAAAAAAACTTGACCTTTATGAAATGGTCAAACTTGAAAATAAAATTGGATTATTCTAAACCTACTTATATAACCTAAACCTAGCTATTTTTCAACCTATTTACATACCTAAATAAACCTACTTACTCAATAGGGTTTAATTATTATCTACCTACCTAAGCACCACGTGTCAACATCTTATTAGCCATAAATTAAATGATTTAGATTTCATTAATTAATATTTTAAAATTAAAAAATAGGTGGACCTTGATTGCCATGTGTCACCATATAATTGGTGTTAAAATATTGAACACGTGTCAAATGGTCAATGAATGTTCCATGGTGTGCCACATGTCATCATCCTAGTGGCAAAAACTTTAATGATTAAGATTAATCCAATGAATTTTTAATTTTGAAAACACAAAAAATTTAAATAATGACATGTGTCCACAAGCTAGTTGTGTAATTTTTAAACATGTGTCATATTTTGATTAGTTGTGTGTAGTTGCAAGGAAAGTTACACATAAGGTGCAACTACATTGGATTGGTATGTATGTATGAACATGTATATTAACACCGTATATACATGTTATATACATACTGTCGCATGCAACTGCATGTCCCATGCAACTACACAAATTTGCAATTGCATGTGTCGCATGCAAACTGAATTTCAGTTACATGCGACAGTTGCAAAACCCAAAATTTCTAGTAATGTTTAGTTGTTGTCCAACAAGAAGTGGCTTGGGATGAACAATTTAAATCATTTTTGGAAGTTTTTTTTTTTTTCCATCCAACACAATTATTTCATGTGGTTACTTCAAAATGACTCAAAAGAGACTATAATTGGTTTACACATAAGCAACACTAACTTTGTGGAAATCTATTTATTTATACCCCTTAAAGAGGACATCACATTTTATTGCATGGCAAAACCTAATCAAACACAAGTGGCATAATACCTACCCAATATGAGAGGGATATTATCAACATATTGTCATATGAAAATATACTTGTAATTTTTTTAAACTATTGATTTGACAAATTAAGTCATGTGTCTACAACATCTCTTTAATTGAAGGTTCTAATTCAAAAGTGATATCAAATGTGGTTACATTTGCATGATCTATAAAAATAAGAAAAATCATTATTTTGTCAAAACCTTGTGATTGATTACATCCTTATCCACCATACAATTCCATTGACAACAAGCATATCCTAACATTTTGACAAGGATAAACATTATAAATAATACAAAATTTAATTGTGTATGATTTATGATCACTTGTTAGTGAGAGCAAAATAACTTTTTTTTTGAAGACACAATTCTAACATGGCTTAAGCAATTGATGTCTAGTTATAAAATATTAAGCCCATGGTGGATAAATAGAATATATATATATATATATATATATATAGGATTTGGTGATGGCAACAAGAAGGTTTTTGTGTTTGCCTGCATTTAAAAACTAATTCCAACAAAACTACTAAGATAATTATAATTAATTCTAAATTTTTTCTAACAACTATACCATTTGGGGGGTTTTTTTTTTAATACCCACTTTTTACATTCCCATTTTCTGACCCCAACCCCACCCAACACACAAAAGAAAAATGTTCATTGGTCCAACCCCACCCAACCAACATAGAAGAAAAATGTCCATTAATCCAACCCCATCCAACCAACATAAAAGAAAATTATTTGTCAATCCAATGTCCCCAACCAAATAAACACAAAAAATCAATTAATATAATGTACAAATTAATGTCTAGTTACTAACTTGCCCTCCTTGCACGACCTTTCCCAATTATTGATTTTAGCAATTTCAAACTTCAAACCTAAAAACCTAAAATGATAACATATTTCTCCTAGTTATGTTGGCAGTTAAATATCTTTTGAGTTGAATCTTTTTTATTGATCAAATTTCACACACAACAATGTATGAAACTATCACTTATATGTCACAAAGCCACATGTGCTTGAAATAGTCCATATTTATGGACAACAACTAATGTTGTTGCTTGTTGTCATGTGCTTTAGGTTTTAATGACCTAACGACAATGTTGATCAATGTGTAGACCTAAACTTATTGGTGAATTTTTATGCACAACTACCTTGTTGAAATGTGTGTGTTTCAAGCAATAACATTGATCTTAGTGGAATAATACTTTTGAAAATTTGAACTAACAAGGTATGTCCAGAATGTTTATCGACATTACAATTTTGTATGTCGTTACAACATCTATGGTGAAACATTTGAATGGTAAATGGAATTGTCTTCGTCAATCCCCATTATAATGTTCAACATTCACACATGTGGTTATTTCACTATGCAATATGAACAATGTTTTTACATCTTCAGTGTTTTTCAAAATATTAAACAATGTTGGTATCTAGTATTGATGTAATTTGTTACACCCCAATCTCATTGCAACCTTAAACAAATTTATTGTGCCAAAATTTTAAACTTTTTTTTGATCAAGTTTGCACATTATTTAGTTTGAGTTTAGAAAGGTGGGTGTGCGATGGGCCATTCAAGATAGACACAATAATCAAAGTTCAAGTCAATAAACAACTTTCTAGTTAATAGTGGTTGTAATGTGACCAACCAACCACTTCAAATAACCAGAAAAACAAATGCATGTTAGCAAGGAATGACACATCATCTAATGTTATGTAGCAAGGGCCTTCCATAATGACATTGTCATACTTTCTTTGGAATGGCCCTTTACACAATCAGAATGATATTTAGGAAATCATTATAATGGCCAATGGATGGGGTTGGATTAAAAATGGTATAAACATTGGATAAATATTTAAGAACAAGGAGGAGGTATCTATTAATCAAAAGTTAAAAAGACTATTTGACATTATGCTTGAAGAGAGTGATCCAAATCACCAAGTTGTTACAATGAACTTGATGAAGTACTATAAAGTTCATGTTATTTCCAAGTTAATGTTCAAACATTTTATCTATTAATGAAAATTGACCTTATTTTTTAGGAATACTATGAAACTTTTAATCTAGTAGCTAAATCATTAGGGCTTATGGGTGAAAGCACACTACAAGGGGTCATTTTGGGCACTTTCATGACATGTATGTAATGTATATTGTGTTACATTTAATTTGGGTTTCATTTTTAATGTTTGGGTTTGATATTTTGATTTTCTCAAAGTTAATGATATATAATATTATTTGAAAAATAATTAAATATTAAATTCAAGGAATAATGGGTTTATTTATGGTATACGTAGTATAATATAACTTTTTTAAATTTTTGGATTACACTAGGTTTGGGTTTAAATTAATCAACCAAAAATGTTTAAAATTTAAATTAAAAAAAATTCCCACCTCACATATCTTGTCATCTTCCATTTGAAAATGCTAGTTTATCAAAATGTTAATTTATCACATACTTATGGTCATTGCCCCCAAAAACACCCATTTATGATATGAGAATTATCAAACTTTTTATATGGCTCAAAAATTTATTTTAATCATATGGAATCACAATGTTTAATAGATATTACAAATCTCATAAAGAATAAAAATCATTTCAATTTCTAAAGTATATTTACATTTTTTGGTACTCAGTAACATATTTTTTTTGGCAACAAATATATTTTGGAATCACACGATATAAGTTAGAAAAATGAATTTTCCTTTTGATTAAATTCTTTGTGTTATGGTTTACCATATTATGTAAAAAGTTTGGAAAAATATGCTTTAGAATTATCATGGTTAAAGTTTAATATGGACACCCCTAGAAAACAATACAATGTGACAATATTTGTGGCCCCCTTTTAATGTGCTTTCACCTTTATGGCCACCTTATAAGACCTCAACATGTGTACGGTACAAATTGCATGTATGATTAATTAACTTAACTATAATGTGGGTCATTAGATCAACCGATCATTGAAAGAGTGAAAGCTTAATTATTTTGTGTTTTCAATGCAAACTTGGTAATTAAATCATTATCATTAGATTTGTTAAATAATATCGACCTTGGAATTAAAAGAATTTAATACCATTGAGAGTGAAATCATCTTCACAAACATTTATTAACAAATGTTAGTTCATTGTTCTACTTATTTGTGTGCTGGTACGAATGAGGTATCTCACAATATGATGTCTATGTTTGATTGTGAACCTTGTGAAATTGTGTGATTACTGCAAATATCAAAGAGAAAAAAATTAACAACACCTAAACAAGCATGTTTCATCATAACTTTGCAAGAGGTATTCAATAATTATTAAAATATTTTATTTAAACATCATTGGTGTATGTTCATCTATGAATTTAATTTGGGTGCCATTTGGTTAAAGAAGAGATAATTCTTTTGCAATAGACGATGAAGATTTGAGGGGAAAAAAATTCATTAGATACTTGAAATTTTTATTTGGTTAACGATTGTATTTTAAGGTGTCACTAGGAAGATGTCAATAAATTCAAGTTTAGCCAATTCACCTTAAATTAACAAGCTACAAGCTTTGGATGATTTGTTAAATAATTGTAAGTTTGAGAATTTGAAAAGGAATTTGAAAGGCAATTAAGAAACAATTATGGGCATATTTGAACAACAATTAGGGGGCCAAGTATATGTCAAAAATAATTGTCTATGTTGAATGTTTCATAAGAGTGGGAATTTGGAAAAGCTTACAAAATTAGTGTGTTGGGCATACAATACTTATTTGATTACTAAATGACCAATGTTAATAGAATATGGAACATAATGTATGGCAAGCATTAATGGCTTGGGCATTAACATTATTGTAGTCTAGCACCTACATCAACCAATGCCCCAAGAAAATCCTTACATGCAAGTGTCGAGATGTTTAAAGGTATGATTCAAACCAAAAGCTATATGCACAAACAAGGGATAATAGCCAAAGGTTGTAGCTCATTCACGGCAGGTGCTTATGTGATAGTATTTGGATGTAGAAGACACAAATAAATTGCAACTTACTATTGTTTCAAATAAATAAATAAAGTTGGAAATAACATTATCAGCCTCTCATTGGGCAACATTAAGTTAGAACTAGATCTAAAGACCACAAAACTAGCTATAAGTAGCTAGATTATAGTGTAAACCCAAATGCATCATTAGTTGGACCATAGCTATTGGTGCTTACACGGCAAAATTTGGATGCAAAAGATGCAAATAAATTGTAATTTATTATTGTATTAAGCCAATACATAAGGTTGGAAATAACATTGCCAACCTCTTACTAAGTGGCATTGAACTAGAATTAGGTTTAAAACAAAATTTACATAGAAACATAAAATTTTGACTTAAGACCACAAAACTACCTACAAGTGGCTGAATTGTAGTTGTAAACCCAAATGCATTATTGGTTGGACCATAGTTATTAAAATTTCAACATCTACCAAATAGTGATATTTTTGAATATGTTCATAGAAGGCCTAACTAATCACTCTCAACTCAATCTGAGCTAAGTAGTTTAACACACTAGTTTAAATAGGCTTCCACCAAAAGGTACTTAACGCATAAACAATTCCAAATGGCCATGTGCCAATGTGTGAAAAAACACTTGCATTTCATCCACTTTTTCCAACTTGGAAAATCCAAGCCTAATGTGCATCTCAAATCCAAATGACAATTGCATTGAGAGATTGCACCCACCTCAATATACCACATGTTTCACATCAACATTCTTTTGTTATGCACAAATGTCCATGCTAGTTTGAATCTTCCAACACCTATTCAACATGAGTAAAGCACATCGCAACCATGTTTCTCTTACTAAGTTGGAGCTTGTATTTATGCACAAGTAAAATGGGGCTACCAATAGGAGCAAGAATGTTAACGCCTCTATTGAATTTTGATGCACAAAATTGAATATTGTACAAAGACAATATAAAGTTTTGCAAGATATCGCATTTGGATTTACCTCTAGACAACCTTACAATTGGGTGCGAAATTTCCCTTGTTGTATACAAATTGAACAACATAGCTAGGTCATTCTTTATTGTGAGGTGAACACAAGAGTGGTACATTGAGTTACATTGAGAAGAAATAGTAGGACGATTTTGTTGCATGATTAGTCTAACAATAAGGTTTTTGCAACTTGTGGCAAAAAACCATGGTGGGAATTAAAACAATGTGTCCATGGGCATTGATAATTTTGGACATTGTTTGAAGACGACGACCACCTACCATGGCCATCACCTAAATATATAGTTGCTAACACCTTATAACTTGGTTGTTGCTTCTAGTGCATAAAACCAACTGTCGTTTTGTTCTTTGGTTGGGTGTTCTATGTGGTGCAAGTTTAGTATGTGGTTTAAAGCTAAGGTTTCTTTTGCTTATAATAATATATGACAACATTTTTTAGCAATTTGTATAGATTCTTGAACAAATAAGATGAATTGGTTTAACATATTTATAAATTTACAAAAACCACAAACCCCCACAATTTAAGGTTAAGTTCACTTGATGGATGGATGATTCAAGGATGCTAGGTTGTTTCAACATTTGTTTTAAAGCCCTCTCTAGACTTATCCCCTAAACATGTTCATGGATTGGATGGGTTTTATAGGCCGATGGTTAAATGTCAATGTCAGTTCATTGATAGCTAGAGGTCACTATTTGTGTGTTGATGCAAAGAGTTTGAAATGATTCTCCAAGCAACACGCACATACTCGATGGTGCCAAACAATGTTGTTGTGTACTAGTGCGAATATGACCTTGTTAGAGTTACTAACATTGTTAAAAACAATGTAGTCTTGAAATCCTTAAACTTATCTATTGATCTCCCTTAGTAAGTTTCAAGCCCTATAAACCTTTGTTTATTTGGTTTTCTTTTTGTTCTTACTTTATAAGACTACAAATTTTCGTGTTTTCTTCTGTTCTTGAGTGTGCCAACTTGCTTAAAGTGATTACGTGCAAGGCCTTTATTCACTTAGTCTATTTGCACATATGGTTCATATATATATTCAAGTCATGTTATTTTTGTGCATTAAACTAACTCTTTGAATATGTTATTATGTCTTTGTGAAGTTTTGTAATTTGTATGGTGCACAAAATTTCCAAAAAAAAAGTGATAACAAAGGAGATTTTGGGCACGAATGCCTATAGACAAAATCCACGTTGCAGTTTGCTATGTAACAAGCCATCACTTGAGTCCACCAAGGAGGCTTCATCATCTAAAATTGATGAAATGCAATAAACTAGTTCAAGCTTAAAGTTTAACATAGGCAAAGAGCCACATTCATCATTAAACGAAGACATTAATGACTTTGAATAAAGTAAGAAACATCCATGACAAGGCTAAGTTGTGTGAAGAAAGAAAAAGGTACACCTTTGAACTTGATTTACCTTATTTGGAATTAATCAATGTGCCTTGATCATGATTATTGCACACTCAATATTTGGAATATTATTCATTCCATTATCCTATTGATGTGCAAGGTTGTGTCAAGGTAAGCACAATGTTGTAAGTTTTTGCACATATTTCCCATGGGCAATGTATTCCCAATGCATCAATCCTTGGGTGATAGTCCTTTTTGTATTAGTCTCGATGCATCAATCCCTAGGTGATAGTCTTTTTTGTATTAGACCCAATGTATTAGTCCCCTAGACAAAGCCCAATACATTTGGCTAATAGAATTATACATGAGTTGAAATGTTTTACTATGATCCATTGCTTTCATTGAAATCCACATTTAGTTTGAGTTGTTGCACCCATCACAAGGGTTGAATTTTTGAACCAAAGATGATGTATATATGGATTGGTTTTTTTATTCACTGATTATAAGGCCACTGATGTATTTTTGTTTCAAATTTGTGCATTCGGGCATGTAATTAATGTAAATAATACATATCCTTGTAGAAAGCTAGTGAACTTACCAAGCCTTGGAAATTGAAAAAATTATCCTCGGAGAAAAACATGACGAAGGCAATTGGTAGCCACATTTCATAGTTAAATGATATTGATCACATGTGGAATGTTGCCTTGGATAATTATGAAGATGAAGGAAATGATGGACAAAAGTCCTTGGTTGGTAATGAAAGTGACCATAGGCGGTGGCTATTTCCATATACGCTTAAGAAATTAGGTGTTTCAAAACCCAATATAATCCTTACTTTTCTTTTCTAGAACAACTATAATGTCTCAAGGGGTTATATTTGACTTGGGTGTTATGCTTGAATTTGTCACAAATGCTAGGATGCATGGTTAGATACTAATTGATTTAATAAAAAATGCATTGTTTAGTAATTTGGGTGCCATGTGTAATAGAGTTCAAAGGGTTATAAATGGATCGCCAAACTTCAACATGGGATAATGGAATGCAATGCAGTAGATGCAAACTTTGAGTGCCTTGCAAACCTTTGGCTCATTAAAGGTTTACAACATGGGACATCAAGGTTCCTTGCCAAATTCCATTGGTGTGAATATGGAGCAACATGGACAAGGGGCACTATGCTCTAATGTGTCCAAGTTAATGGGAGTCGTGGGCACACAAGCAACTACCCAACCACCAAACTCACAATAGGTGGTAAGTTCCACTACAACATTAACCGGGGAAGAAGTCATGATTATTGGTATGTCAAAGAAATATCATGTTAATATACAATGCAAAGCATGAAAGGAAAAAATAGCCAATACACACAAGCAAGCTATCATGTGATTCAAGTTAATGGACAAAACCATTTTTTGTCACTTGTGATTTGACTGGGAAACTTAAAACCCCTCATCGGCTTATATGGGTGAATACGCTATGTGGTTATTATAGTTGTTTGGATCCAAGTGTAAACAACATCAATGCACAACCTCATGCATTGATGAATGAAGTGAAAACCATGTTTGAAAGAAATTGGGAGTATCTTGGTTATGATTTATCCTACAAAAAGTTCAAAGCACAAGTTTTCGTCTATTTGAAAAATAGACAAAATGCACAAAAACTTTTCAATGATGAAGGTGAACCAAGGCCTAATGACTATATAGAAAAGCATTGGGAAAACATGAAACACCTTATTACTTTTGAGTCAAAACAAGGTGAAGTAGTTATAGATCATGCAATGCAAACATTGGTCTCCACCCCAAGCCACTATGGTTGTGGTAGAGACGTGGGAGGTAAAAGCATATTGGTAAGAAAATGGGTTCAATCGTGGATTGTTTTTGTTTTGTTATAACAAATGTTCATTGAATTGTACATGCATGTGTGGATCTATTAGTGGCATGTTATATGTAGGAAAATGAACTACTTGATAGCCCTTTACATTAGCTGAGGTGAATCTTGAGTTGGCAAAAGAGAAAGGAACTTCAAGATTTTGGATATTGTCACATTGACAACATGTTAAATCACCTTCAATGAATATGTCCTATCCTTCTCTAATTACAACTTTAGCACATTCATTTAACCATGGGCAATGGTGGTTCCAAAAACAATCGAACATGTAGGGTTTAATAAGTTGACAAGGGTTTGGTTTGGTACATGCCACAAATTTGTTGTACAATTTATGGATGAGTAATAGTTTAATGTAAGTTTGCAAGGTACCATTAAGGTGATTATTGTGGGGTTCTAGAATGCGTGTAAAAGTGTTAATTGCAACATTTTGTTAAGTTTATTGTTCACTATCAAACATGTGAGGCTTAATATGTGTAGGTTGCCTCAATTAACAAGCCTCAACGAATGACACCATGCACACCTGGTATAAATGATGCCACAAATTGACATTCAAGGCTTAGCGCACTTGAAGGGTTAGTGGTTCAAGTTGTTACTATTGTGGCCAAAAACAATGCCCCCCAATTATAATTGGAGACGGTATGAATTAGTTGGAGGCTATATTTAAGGTGTCATCCATGGCAAATCAAACACCTTGTGCCACTAGCACACTACAGAACGTATGGCACCTCCAAGAGTGAACTTGATAAAAACAAGGATTTCTCATGGGCGTTTGGTGTTTTTGACCTTAATTTATATGGACATTTATAGTTGCCTATGTCCCATGTTCAATTGCCCATGTGCATTTGACTATGCTCTAAATCAAAAATAATAATTAACTTCATATAGCCTAAATTACATAATTGATTCCTTTTCATTTGGGAAGGAATGTTTTAGTAATGTTCATTTACCATATGTTGCCACTTGGTATTGAGCGGTGAAATAACATGTAGAATATGTGATATGTGTAGGATGTGAAAAATGCCATAGGAGAATGCAACATGCAACACATCTTTTGAAGTTGCAAATGCCCATCCACAACCCTTGGATGACAACAAGAAGTAGGCAAGTTAGCTCTTGGTTCATTTGAGTAAGATAGAATATGTTTGTCATGCTTAGTATTTATACCTATGCATGTTCCATATGAATTCACATGTGCATTAAAGTGCAATGCCCAAGTTCAACCAACTCTCATTAACACACATAAGGAGGCCATTACCACAATTGTTGGTAGCTTAGAAAACAATTCAGATTTGATTAGGTTGCAAGAGGGTATAGTTCCCACAAAACAACAATGAAAGTGCAAGCTTTTGAATCCCAACAGGAAGGTAAATTAATGTTCATCAACGTGATTCTTTATTAATTGGCATAAGTGAGGTTCCTATTCATGTCTACACATCATATGTGGGTTGATTTTCTTGGATTTTCCTTTTCTAGCGACATTGGTATATGTAATGACTCTACCATTTTGTAGTTGAATGGGACACAAGGTATAAACAAAAGCTTTGAAGGTGCCATCAATGTATCCCTCCCTTACAAGTTATGATCTTGAAAGACACATGTACTTTATATTTTAACTTGCAAGGTGCATATATATGTGGACATATGTTCTTGATGTGATATGATGTTATGTATGTAAAGTAAACTTTACTTTCAATTTAATATATTAGCTTGGAATTCCAGTGTTCTATGGTTTTTTAGTTTTCACACTTCAATAATGACATGTCTTTTGCAAGGTAACAAAAGTTCTGACAACACATTTCATGTCCCCCCTAATCATAGGTTAAAATCTTCAAAATCTTCAAAATCTTCAAAACTATATGTAACTATTATTTCAACACCCTTCATGCTACAAGATAATAGTGCATTAGTAAGTATAATTACGTAATGATGGTAGTTGACAAGACTTTGACAAATCCTAATTAAATGTGGCATGGTTGTAGTCTTTAAAACCAAGGACAAAGGTTGAATTTATTGATTAACTATTGGCAAATCTTGTGCCTTGGGAAAGATTTGTGGCATGTGTTAATGAGTAAAATTTTTAGACTAGTTAGTACCTTAGGCCTTTTAGTAACTAAAAGTTAATAATGGTAAATTTACCGTCCTTTATCCAAGGGATGAAACTAGTGGGATTAAGTAGTTAATGTTAGTGAATGGTTAGGGGTAATCTACCCAATCATTTAGGAGATTTCTAAGAAAGGATTAAAATAAGGGCCCTATTTTCTTGGGGTTAATGTGGGCCTTGTATGGTTTTGTGTAGGAATATTAAAAGAGGCGTTGGGGGATTTTTAAGGTATTTAATGCTTTTGTAGTTGGGGTTGGAATGAATGATTCTATTGGAAAAGTGTGTTGTACTATTAAGGAAGAAAGAGTAATGAGGAAATGTACTTGTATTTGTGTGTGATTTTAATGGAAAATAGTTGAGGAATTCGATGTGTTTTTGGTATGTATATATTCTATTAAGAGGTGTAAAAGGTAGAGTAAATTGATATTATACAAATTATGATGTTCCTTGACATGTTATTTTTGTAATTCTTTTAAAATAGAGAGTAAAGAGGCATACCACTTGGTAGCTTCTAGAGTAGTAAGTTACTAGCTACCAAAAGAAGGTAGCAGTTAATACTTGGTGGTAGTAAAAAAAAGGAGAATTTTGGCAAGTAGTCGCATGAAAATTATAACGTATTGATGTATGCGATAGGCAATGGCTATGAGTGGATGCAATGTGCTACAGATGGTAAAGAATGGTGGGGAAACATTTAGAGTTGTTGTAGGCGGTAAGTAGCATTGCTAAAGGGACAACAAGCATGGTTGAGGTGGGACAATAGTTGTAGGAGGTTTGCAAACCCCATTAAAGTAACAACCAAAGGCATTAAAGGTATTGCAAAACCTTGTAAAATAACTATTATCAAGTTATGGTCATTTCTCATGTTACCTTTTTCTAATTTATTCCCTTGCCCCCCTTGGATTACCTTATAGATAAAATGATAGGAATGTTCTAAGACATTTCAAACCCTACCTTCTTCCTTTGCTCTTTGTATGATTTCTTATTTACTACTCAAATAGTTGTAGTAAAGTAAGTTAGTGAAGGTAATTTATTTCTATTGAATAATAAGGTGTTGACCTTGTTCCTTTAGTTTTACCTCCTAGAGGACGATAATGATCGAGGGCCACAATTTCGCCCCTTAATAACACATGATTGGCATAATTTTTCAAAGGTTTTCAATTACAATTGGGCAATGCATAGTGGTTGTGATAAATATTAACAAAGGGTCAATAAAAATGGTTTAAAGGCTGAAATATATGGCAAATGGGGTTTTTTTTGGTGTGACATATATATATATATATATATACATAATTGTATGTAATAGCGTGTGGTTTGATTAATAATTATTAGGTTTGCCAAATTGATGAAACTAGCAAATGCATGGAACATGGCAAAAGTTTTGAAAACAT
>Ga0209611_10010980_pt1 | contig 13191 bp, 13 predicted proteins | sample S1TSphgellanicum_3_FD_187693 | JGI IMG/M metagenome (GOLD analysis project Ga0209611, IMG submission 187693) | Host-associated microbial communities from peat moss isolated from Minnesota, USA - S1T2_Fc - Sphagnum magellanicum MG (SPAdes) (version 2) | ecosystem: Host-associated > Plants > Peat... | reverse complement strand
TCTTTTGAAAAAAACAAAAAAAAAAAAACTACTATGGCCAAACTGGCGGGCAAACACTCTGTCGCAGCGAACCAGCATACCACGAACGATGGATGGAAAGTTGTCACGAAAAACAATTATCTGTTGGGGTTCCAGTTTCTTGATTGACCATAGTGGTTAAATTCAGCTTTTTTTTTACCCACCTACTAACAAGATGAAAAGCAGATTAGTACTAGATAGGTACCTAGTAAAAACAGCGGTTTACCTGAGTGAAAACCATCTACTTATATTGTAGTCACCTGTTTTCCTACCTATTTACCTGTATATTTAACCTACTTCTTAACAGAACTCAATTGAGGTTCATCCACAACTGAGTCATAACGGGCATCCAGTGGATGATGTATGTTGGTTCAGTCTGGCCTGTATATGGGAGGAAAACAAGAAAGGGAGAATGTCATTTTTTTCCTTCTTTTTCAGATTTTGTGATGTAAAGAATTTGATGAATGTTTTTAGAAAAAAGGAAAAAATAGTCAAATTTTAGACGAAAAATACAATCATCCAAAATTCTGGTTTGAAAAATGATGATTTTTTAAATTGGAAGTTAGGCGAAGTTATTACATTTAGAGATACAATTATCCAAAAAATTACCAAAATTTTTGGTTTGAAAAAAAGACGACGATTTTTTGGGAGCAAAATTAGTCGATTTTATTACAATTAAAAATGAAATAATTCAAAATTGCAATGAAAAACGACGACGATTTTCTTAAAATTAGTCGAATTTATTACAATTAAAAGTGCAGTTATCCGAAATTTCAACAGAAATTTGGTTTGAAAAACGATGATGATTTTTTTAAAGCAAAATTAATCGAATTTATTACACTTAAAAATATAATTATCAGTAAATTTTACCAATTTACTGAGCATTTTTGTTTGCTTCTGGCTTTTTCTTATCTTCTTCCAGTTCCTGTGTACGTTGTCAGGGTTCCCCCTCTTCTCCATCGAGTCTGTTGTGTCAGTACCGTGCACTGCCGTCCGGCAGGAACTCTTTTGTCGTTGTGTGTGTGTTTTGCTGTTTTCTTGGACGGACGGGGGTTGCTATTGATGTTGGTGACGGACGAATCATCATTCGTGGGAGAAGTTCGAGCCGGAACTCCACAAAAACTCCTCCGATGAAAAGAAAGAAAACTAACAAGAAAGATAGACAAACAGAAGCAAGTAAAGGAAGCAAGGAAGGAATGCAACAAAAGGGAGGAAATGTTGTTGTGCTTGTTTCTTCTGTCTGTTGCTCCCAGAAACAAACAGTTTACAGTAGATGTGTTTTGTAGGGCTTCTTGACGTTCTCTGCTTTTTGTTTTATGGGTTTCTTTTCTCCTTGTTGAAGTCTTTTCGGTTTTTTTGTTCCTGTTCCGAAAAGACCTCTTTCGGTTTAGCTGCCTGCCTGCCTGTCCGCCTGTGCGTGGGATTTTTGTAAGACCAAAGGAGACGAAGAAGAAGAAGAAGAAGAAGAAGAAGAAGCAGGAGACAAACAAAGAAGGAAACGAAGAAGGAGGAAAAAGATGGAGAGCTGAAAAGGACAAGAAGCAACTCTTTGTTAAAAGGGTTGAACTGTTCCCGTCCCTGTAGCTCGATTTTAGAGCGTGGAGATGTTTGAACCTCGAGAGCCGTCTGCTTTTGTGCAATGGCGGCCTCCAGATGTTTTGTCCTCTGCCGTAGTTTCCTTTCATGCAAACCTTGCTGAAACCCTGTAGATCAGACCCCTGCGGAGAGAGAGAGAGACAGAGAGAGCATCTTGTTCAAAATTCTGTTGCTGGGTTTTCCTTGTCCGAGGTTTGGGTCATTGCTTTTGACCTACAGCGCCGTTGATTCGGAAGGCAACAGCAGCTTGGTGCCCATTCGACATCTTGTCGGGGGCGGGCGGCAAACGCTCCGTGGCGCGGCTGTGATGCCTCCATAGCGATCTTAAGTGCGGTGGAAGGAGGGAGGCAGTGGAAGAAGAGCGTTTGAGTTTCCAACACAAACACAAAAAACTAGAGTGTGATATGGTGGGGTTTGAGGTGGCGGGGGGCGAATGGCGCTAGGAGACTTTGTTTTGTGTAGGCAGCGCTCCCTGGAAATCATTGCAGGCGGCACTTTAGGTCCCGCACAGCGCTTGCTGTCAATTCCGCAGCAGCTCATGGACGACCACCATACTGGAACCGGGCGATTGGAGGAGGAGGAGGAGGCACAACATGCTGCTGAGGAGCAGCGCCGCTGGGGAGGAGGAGGAGGAGGAGTAGAGGCGGCAGCCAGCGTGCCACACTTTCCACATAACCTCTACCTTTCTGACTTGCGGCATGATGCTGGGGAACCAGTCACGTTGGCTGGGCCGCTGGAGAGTGGCGTTGTTTCCAAGTGGAGGATGAAGGACAGAGTCAGTCCCCACATTCCCCTATCACTGTCCTCAACCTTTCTGCATCTTTCTTGATTAAACAGACCTTTATTTGTTGGTCAATTGCAACCCCATCTCTTCCAATTCTCCATCGTTGTTGTTCTCTCCCTCTCTCTCTCTCTCTCTCTCTCTCTCTGGTTTTCTGGTTGTAAGCCTAGTATAGGCAACAGACTACAGCCTCTGTCTTTCTGTCTGCTTGTTATGGGCACCTGTGGAGGAGATCTTGTATTATGCAAAGATGTCAATTGATTGGACATTGGGTAGTTGTGTTTATTTGTAAAGTTTGCCCTACATATCTTTCTGTAGGAGTCACTCTGAAGCCATGTCTGTTGATGGCTACCATGATGGGGAAACACTGTCTTTTGATGCCTTTTAGTTCACATGGTTGGATTTCTGTGTGAATGAATGACCAGGTTATCTTGTGAACTAGTGTTGCAGTTTGGAAACAGTCTGAAATTTCAATGTGACTCCAATTTAAATACTTCTTAAAGTCGTCTTTGAGAAGCATGTTTGTTTTTTTTCTGTTATTTGGCTGTTTCTATGCTTGTTGCTCTCATGGAGTCTTCTAGAGAGAATAGAGCTAGACATTCATAATGTGCTCATTGGTTTGTGTTTTGTTTTGCTTCTGATAGTGCCTCAATGCAATGAAAAAGGTGAGACCATTAAGAAAGTAGGAATCCATGAACTTGCACCAAAGGTTTCTTGTCCAAATTTCCTTTCCACCCTCCATGCTCCTTCTCAAAAAACTTCCCACCTTCTGAAGACCTTTGTGCTCAGAAACCTGTTGGTTGGTAGCCTCTAGTTTCTGCTTTCACTGAGAGTTGATGTGTGTGTTCCAATCTAGCTTATGCCAATCCTCAGGAATCAGTTCACCCCTCTTTCTGGTCTACCATGTCTCTTGTTGTGTTTGCTGCTTATGAAGCAGTGTTAGCTCTGTAAAGTTGTTGTCAAGATAGTGTTGTTGCTCTTGTAGTCATTATTTTCTGACTACAGTCCAAGATGGAAAACAGGCTGTGGCACTCAACTTTGAGCATATCTGTTTTGTCATATCAGAGGCTCAATGATGTCTGTGCTTGCCACTCAGTTGAACTTTAATATTCATTGGCTCCTAAGGCTTTTTATGTTCAGATTGATACACTTTCTCTGATTAGATTGGTATCAGCCAATCTTGAGCTTATCATACCCTTGGTAGTTTCTCACATATCCAAGTTGTTATGTGTTGTGGCAGATGAAAACAGGGTGTGTGGCATTGGTTTTGTGCCTCAATGTTGGAGTGGATCCTCCAGATGTCATCAAAATATCACCCTGTGCACGAATGGAATGTTGGATTGGTGAGTCTATCCTACCAGTATATTTGGTTAGGGTAGGGTGTGACAATAGTGCAGGGGAAGGATATCCAGGTGTGGAGTGCTTGATTATAATTACTTGCTCATTGAGCAGGCACCTGATCCAGATATCCAAATGAGTTCCATTTAGATTTAGCATGATGCTAGTGGTTGTGAAACCCTTCAGAAAACCCTAATTCTAGTTTTTGTGGCAGGAGACCTTATTTTCTCTGTGCTAGTGTGCAGAGGTCTGTATGCTTATGACACTTTTTGTAGGTTGCTGGTTCTGTTAACTTTCCAAACTCATTGAACTTCTTCTCTGATGGACTGAAACTGTGTTTAAAGGTCCCAAATGAACAACTGTTTTTGTACTGTCTGTTTACATGGGCTTTCAGCCCTCTATACACAGCTTCAATTCAATGTCCTGAGTTTGAATTTTTGCTTATCTGGAGTCTTAAATGTGTCATTTGACTCCTAGATCCTCTCTGACTCTGCATTTTGTGAATTATGTTATGCTGTTATGGAGGTTGAGTATGCATCTGCTGTGGAGGCTCATGACAATGTCTGTTAGAGTATTATCTGGAGATGAATGCATGGTGTGTGAATTCCATTGTGCAGTGTAGATTAGGGTGAACACATTATGGTTCCCATTTTGAAATGTCCTTTTGTTGATGTCAGGTTCAAATGGAAACATGTCATGCATTTTGAGCTGAGGATTTGGTGTCTTGAGCTCACACTGAAGTCTCAGTCTTCTGCAAACTAATTTTATCTTCTGTTGTCTATCTGCAGATCCATTTTCCCCAACATCACAGAAAGCCTTAAAACCTGTGGAAGCTGTGGGGAAGAATCTGATAGCCCAATATGAACGATGGCAGCCAAAGGTACATTGTACATTAAGATTGCTTTGTCAAGTTGATCAGATGAACAGGATGCAGTATTGCATTGCTTGCTGTTTTGAATTATCCCATGAACACCATGATTTGACTCATGCACCAAGTAACCAATATTTTTGGATTAGCTCTTGCAGTTAGCTAAGTAGCTGGGATGGCTGCCATGTGTGTTTGAATGTGTCCCATTGAGGAGGTTTTGGTACTTATAAATTATACACTAGATTGGAGAATAGAGAATAGGTTCCTAATGAGAGAATATTGAGTTAAGTTAAGTCTGTCACTAATGACTCTGGAGTTTCATTTGACCTATGACATGTCTGGTCCTAAGTTAGGATTCATTCACTGTCTTTGAGTACAATTAGATAGAAATTTTCAATGGTGGTGGCAGAGTGGAGCCTTTGTTACCTCAGAAATATTTGTATCTCTGCCACTGTAAGAGATTCATGTGTGTACAGGGTACAGAAGTATTTGTGTCTCAGTAACTGTTAGAGATTCATGCATGTGCATGCCTCAGAAGTATTTGTATCATTTATTTTACAGGCAAAATACAAGGTCCAGACTGACCCGACCGTGGAGGATGTCAAAAAGCTTTGTTTACATTGTCGTAAAACTGCTAAGAGTGAACGGGTTTTGTTCCATTACAATGGGCACGGTGTCCCACGGCCCACAGCAAATGGGGAGATATGGCTATTCAACAAGGTCAGAAAACCATGCTGTCTTGTGTTGTTCCTAGGAGCCGGAAGAGGCAATTGATCTTTTTTAAATTGAGTGTGAACCAATCTGAGATTAATATCTCTTCCACATAGCATCTTTGAGATGTCACAGGAGTGTGTGACTCCTATGCTATCAAGATCTTTATCCAGTTGCTGGTTGTTTCATGACTGTTGGATTTAACCTTCTGTACTGTGAATGGCTCTATTTTCTATAACGCAATGCTGGAACTGAACCCATCCCTGTTTTAGTGTCAGCAACACTTTATGTGATCCACAGCTTTTAACTGCAGTGAAGGTAGGTTTGTACTCTTGGCTTTACAGTGTCCTCTCATAAGAGAAGCAGGCTGGGTTTTTGGGTTTTGAGAACTGAAGTTGGCCTTCAGGGTTGATGTTGGTGACAATTGCTGTTGTCAAGGTATTACCAGGAGACAAGAGAGAGATGGTTCTAAGAATGTCAGTGATAATGGAACTGCTACACTCTCCAAACAAGGGGTGCTGACACTCCATTAGCATAGTGGTACCTCAGTAAGGACCTTGGTATGTGTCAGCATCTGACATACAAATCCCTGCCTTGTTTTCTGAGACCAATAACTAACACATGGATTGGTGACAGTACTCCCAGAAGTTTGATCCATCGACAGAGCACAAAATTCAAAGAATGTTATTAAGACTACTAGGATGACATGGTAGGTGGTCAATACCATGGATGTTGCTGATGTTGAAGGTCCCTGAACACGTGTATGGCTGTTGCTGTCTTTCAAACTGCTCCTGAGTGTTGTTTTTTGGTCTTGTTTCTCTTTTATTTAGGGTCAAGTTTCCTCTTGTTCATGCTTCCCAATTGGTTATGGTTCTGTTGTCAGATCTGAAATATTCCCATTCTTCTTATTAGGGCATCTCTCAATTCTTTTCAGGTTGACTGAAATTGCAAGTGTGGAAAAAATTCTCAGTAGTTCTGAAGGTATATTTTAGGACTATGTGGAGCAACTTCATCTGGCAAAGGGTTTTTGACTGTATTGCAGAATGGACTTGTCAAGAATTACCTGCCTAACAGCTGTAGCATGATAGGTGCAAGCAAGGTAAGAGCAAGAAGAAATGGAGATGTGTGATGCATGCTTGAATCTGACTGACTACTGTTGAGGTGATTTGGTCCTGATATTCATTAGGTTTTTGCTGCATGAGCACTGAATACTTCTCTTTGCTGAAACTACTACTCAGTTTTTTCTGTTTTATTATGAGAATTGATATTTTGAACGATAAGGTCTACACTTCCTGTTTGATGATGTGTTGTTGGATCTGAAGTCCCAATAACCCTATTCTAGGTCATTTTTCAACTCTCTTCAGGTTGATTATGATTTTAAAGATGCAGAAGTTCTCAGTATGGTCACTTTAGCAGATGTTCTGCATCCAAGTAGTGACAAGCTGGGTTCTTCAAGGTATATCTTCAGGGTGCATCATTGTCATTGGTTCCAGAGCTCTCTTTTGCCAAGATGTTCTCCTGATGACGATCTGGATATTACTTTGGTTGAACTCCCAAGTCTTATATGTCCATTCTTTTGGCTTGTAAGGTTCTCTCTGTGGGCCTTAGATTGTTCAGCTTAAAGTCCTTTGAGTGAGTCATTCAATATCTAAGCCTGTTAAGTGTTGCAGATGTCAATTTGACTGAATTCTTATGTTGTAATGTTTTCAGTCTCCCCTGTCTTGTATGACACTCCTGTGGCATGTGATGTTCTCTGATTGTTTTAAGGTTCACTTGTGTTTCTTGGGGATTCTAGCTCCTTTCAGAGATTCATTCAATTGCTAAACCTGTTTATACATTTTGCGAGTAATCTCATTCTAGTCCAAAGTAGCTCAAGTTCCTTCCTCCTTTATGTTGTGCTTTTGTCTTTCCAAGTCCATAGTTGTATGCTTTCCAAATATCAACATTCTGATATCCACCCTAACACAGATCAGTGTCAGAGATCAGAAAGTGCTCCTGATGATTATCACATCAGAACATGTTAATCAAGTTCTTTCAGCTTCAATTCAGAGACCTTCTGTTTAACTCAGCAAGAGGAAGTCCAGGAAAAACCTTTTGCAATGTGTTTGAGTTAGAGTCTCTTATGGTCTTATATCATTGCATGGTTGTTAATGTTGTTAAATATGTTTCTGTTTGCAGAGTTTTACACAGTATATTCCACTGTCAGTGTATGAATTGGAATCATGGCTTGGAAACCCATCTATATATGTGTTCGATTGCTCAGCAGCAGGAATGATTGTGAATGCATTTTGTGAGGTACCTGTTATTATCCTTCTTTTTAGATGTCTTCCAGTTAGTTTTGAATATCAAAATACCACAGAAATAGTTGTTCTTTGTGGCATGAGAGATGCTTGTCTTCACTTGCTTAATTTCCTGTTGCTTTTGTTCAGTCCCATGGGGATCTGGCTGATAGTTTAATATTACTGGTACATGAACCTCTATAGCTTGTAGGAGATCAAATAAATTTTGAATTATGGTGGTTCTATGATCCAAAAGCTCAGACTACTTTACTGGGTTTTGACAGCGGCCAGACTGGGGCCTAGGTGGGACCATGGCAGCGCCTGCCATGAGGGACTGCATTTTATTGGCTGCATGTGGAGCTCATGAAATTCTTCCGCAGAATGCAGATCTGCCAGCAGATATCTTTACATCGTGTCTTACAACACCAATCAAGATTGCACTGAGATGGTATGTCTTGGGGTCATCAGTTTGAGTCTTTCTAGGATTTGCAGGCTTGGGTGCCAGCTGCAGTATACATGTGCCAATCATTAGGGCCATTGGGTTCAAAAGGGCAGCCTTGAAACTGTAAATACATGTGTGGAGATTGTGTGTTAGTAGTTCTGAATCTAAGCCTTCTATCTGGTTTTCCAGAGTCAGTTTGGAGGATTTTGAGCTAAGAAAATGGAGTCTACAGGAGTTTGTTCATTCTGTTGAGCATGCAATTGATGTTCCATTGTGGCGAGTATCCAGGCCAAACCATGTTTTGAAAACTGTGCAGAAAAATGAGTGTTGGAAATGTTGAACATCCATGTGATGTGACAGATTGGTTGCAAAGTTCATACTATTGTCATGGTGGGAGGGTTATGGGGTAGTACAGTGGAGGCATAATGATAACCTTTTGGTAGCTGGATGCAATGAATGCCTACTAAAATCTTGAGAGATTGGGGTGGGTGGCTATTCTACCTGGGATTTGTTCTGAGGCAAAAATATTAGGTTCACATGAGATAGGAGATTTCATTGACTATATGTTTTGGCGTGTTTTGAATGTTCACAGGTTTTGTCCAAGGTCTCTATTGCCTTTGGATGCTGACCTTATTGACAAGATTCCTGGACGACAGACTGACAGAAAGACACCCCTGGGAGAGCTGAATTGGATATTCACAGCAATCACTGACACAATTGCATGGAATGTTCTCCCTCGTGGTGAGCACCCAGGGTTCATTTAGTTGCCATTCCAGGAAAAAAGACAGGCAGCAGCAAACTGTTGCCCAAATAAAAAAAGCTGTCTCTTATGTTGTGAAATGGAGTTGAGGCCTATGCTTTCACATTGCATACCTCCCTGAGCTTAGTACATTTAGGGGCCAGGACTTGCACTGCTGATGTTAGGTAGCTTCACTGCGTTGACTCTGAAAGCAGTTCTGCATCCTTACACACAAGTGATTGGTCCTTTGTTGCATTACTATCTGCTACTGCATGCTTTTTCCTGTAAACATAACCCACAAAACCCTATGCAATAGCATGTAGTACAGTGAACTGATTGTGATCAACGAACCTCCTAAGAATGCAGTGAGAATGTGTTTTGGTGCTCGGTTTTTATACATTGGTGTATCCTTCACAGTTTGAACTCAGAAAGTTCTTAGATCACAGGCTTTACTTTTGTTGAAAGGTGACAGGTGGACAAGATCAAGCTTTTGATGGTTTGTCTGATCATAGAAGTATTATTGATTGCTATTTCAGATGATGTTTTTGTGAACTGGACAATGATCCTTAGCTATGGCTTTTGAGTGCTAGCCAACATCATGACTGAGTCTCCCTTTTGCTTCTGGAAATGTGACAAAAACCCAATACAAGGAATTTGTAATGCAAATTTTTCCCCTAAATTTTGAGGAGATTGCTGTATGCTTATCTACACCTGCTGGAGGAGCTGGTGAAATCAGTGGGGTGTAATGGCAGCTAGTCACTGCCATTGACGATGAAGGTGGCTGATACTTTTGAGTGATGCTCACAAGGCCATAACTGCACTCATTCTTGTTTTATCTGTTTTGGTTTGGCTGGAACTGACACAACAGTGACCTCCAAGTTGTGTTGTTGAGTTCCTCTGCAATCTCATTGATATATGTTCATGCCTGTACATCTCAGAGGGCCAATGTATATTCTTGGTTGAGTGTTGTCATTTTTCAGTGATAATCATAGAGTGGATGTCTATTGTGATGCAGACCTGTTCCAGCGCCTGTTTCGGCAAGACCTACTTGTAGCGAGCTTGTTCCGGAACTTCTTGTTGGCTGAACGTATTATGAGAGCTGCCAATTGCTCTCCACTGTCATATCCACGCTTGCCACCAACGCACCAGCACCCCATGTGGTAGGTTTATGCTGCATGGCCTAATTCTCCTGTCTTGGGGAGCATATTCTGCATATGTAATCTATGAGAATTGGGTGTCACCCTACATTGGTCCATGATTGTTTTGTATGACAAGTCTTTAGGAGTTGAATTTCTCTTGTTAATTTAATTGCGTTAATGCAATATAGTAGAGTAAGTAGATTGAAGTCCTGAGACTTGGCCTATGTTACAGACTTCTTGTGTGCGTGAAAATGATGTGATGAGGTTGTTACTGTACAGGCATGCTTGGGATATGGCAGCAGAAATTTGTCTTGCACAGCTTCCAATGCTGCTGCATGATCCAAATGCTGAATTTAAAGTAATTTCTACTCCATCTCTTCCAAGTGCAATGTGGAGTCAATTTTTTGTCTTTAGGGCTCTGATGTTTTTGTTGAGGTGTGACATTTGGTACTACACTATCCTATCACTTATTCTTTTCTTTACAGCTGTACTGCAAGGAGAAATCAATTTGCATGATTGAAGAGCTCCATCTGTGCAGGCATCAGGATATTGTCTGACAATGGTCTGCATATTGATAAATTGAAGAAGTTTTTGTGGCATCTTTTAGCAGTCCATGCTAGTTCTAACATTACAGAAGGTTGCAGTTTGAGAAGATGATACTCTTAGTTGACATATAACAAGAATGTGTACTGAGATTATGCAGCGGCAGAAAATGATGAGTGAGCAGTGTGCAGCATAGCAGCCTATTTTGAAACCTGTTTTTGTGCTGTCATGTTGAACTCTTGCAGCCTAGTCCGTTCTTTACAGAGCAATTGACTGCGTTTGAGATATGGTTAGAACATGGTTCTGAAAAGAAGAAGCCTCCGGAGCAACTGCCTATTGTTCTCCAGGTGCTCTCCTTTCTTCTCAGTTGTTGAGCAGTGTATTCCATTCTTCTGTAGCATGCTCTGATACCATGGGAGTTTTTGTATGAGTCTATGCAGAAGACAGTTAATGTGAAAGTGTAGAATGCTCTGGGGTAGTATGTGTCCCAAAACTATCCCTTAGGACTAGAATAACAAACATGTGGTTCCAAGTACAGTGCGTGCCATGTTATTTGTACTATATTGAGTGGGAAGAAGAGCTAAGCTGGTGGTGATGTATGGAGTCAAGGTGACTTTCATCATATATGATTTACTTAAGAATAGATTAATTGGTGAATATCTATACCCTATTTGGTCACAGCCTGAAGCATAGCAATCTTGCTCTATGTTTTGGATGTGGTTCTATGTGAGCCATCCCTAAGTCTTCTTTACATTGGTCATGGTGTCCTTCATTGTGTAGTTGGTGTATGGTTTGCTGGTTCACCTGGTGTAAGGATCATGAGAACAGATTGGTAGATTCATCCTGTAGATAAGGCTCCTTGGATGGATGGTGACATGGATGATATGGTTTACTGTGGACTTGCAGGTCCTTCTCAGCCATTCACATAGATTTCGTGCGCTGGTGCTTTTGGGAAGATTCCTGGACATGGGAGCATGGGCTGTTGACTTGGTACATCCTGCCATTTACAAGCTCAATATAGTTTGGGAAATATCTCAATTCCCAGCATGGGTGCTGTGGTATAATGCTGGGTGCTGTGGTACAGACTCTTTGTGATATTGAGGTTTTGCCTAATGAAAATAATTGCCTCTTGTGGTCAGGCTTTGTCAGTGGGAATATTTCCCTACGTCTTAAAGTTGCTTCAAACTACAGCAACTGATTTGCGGCAAATCCTTGTATTTATCTGGACCAAAATACTAGCACTTGACAAGGTAAAAACTGCTTGGTTTTAAGGTCTTTTTGTTATTTTGCGTTTTTTAGGAAGTGCGTTGTCTGGCTTTTGCTCACTGCTTCAGTAATCAGCTCTGAAGCTGCCACAGACGATTTTTCTGTACTTGCTTTCTTGTATCTGCAGGGAATTTCTTGAGCACTGACTTTTCTGTAACTAATCTGTCATTTCACTGTTGTTCGAGACATGTAGAGTTTTCCAGTCATTTGCTCATGGTTGCAAGTTACTTTAGGTGGACATAGAGCAACTTGCAGCATCTTCTTTATTGGCATTATGTTAAGGGTTTCATTAGCACTCCTGTTAACAGGTGAATTGGTTGTGCAGTCATGTCAGGTGGACCTTGTGAAAGATGGGGGCCACCAGTATTTCATCAAGTTTCTTGAGAGCCCTGACAACATCCACCCAGAGCAACGGGCAATGGCAGCCTTTGTGTTGGCAGTGATTGTAGATGAGCATCCACCAGGTCAGCTTGCATGCATTCAAGGTGGTCTGGTGGGTATATGCCTGATGCATATTCAGGCTGCTCCTAGTGGTTCTGAGGGGCAGCCTGAGCCTTTGCTCATTCAATGGCTATGCCTTTGCCTTGGGAAGTTGTGGGATGGTGTCTCAGATGGTGTAACCTTGGCCCTTCAGGATAATGCACCTAGCATTCTTGGGCATCTTCTATCAGAGCCACAACCTGAGGTAATCAAATTCACTGTTAAGCACCTCAACTGGACTAGTCTATCATAGTGATCAGCTATGTCTCTTGAGTGCTAGCCAAACATCATGACTGAGGCTTCCTCTTCCTCCTGGTATTGCAAAAGAAACTCAGGACATGATTTTATAGAATGGTTTGCCTGAAATTTTGGGTAGATAATTATATACTTACCTACACCCACTGCCAGGAGCTTATGAAGTCATTGGGTAGTCATCGCAGCTTGTCACCATTATTTGTGACGAAGATGACTCGGTCTATGTTTTTCTGTGATGGTTTTCTGTATGTTTTGTCGTCCTTTTGTGTGTGTCTTTGGTTTCTACTTGTATTGTTGCTTGTCGTTAGCCAATATCATGGCTGAGTCTTTGTGTTCCTTCTGGACTTGCAGCAGAAGCTCAGTATGCACATTAGTATTCATACTGGCCTATACCCACCGTAGGGATCTGATGAAGTCAGTGGGGAAGTTGTAATAGAGAAGTCACTATTCATGTTACTGTTGATAGTCCCTGAACAAGTGAGAGACTGTCACTGTTGCTCATACTGCAGTTGTGTATTTTTTGTTTTCTCCTTGAGTGCTAGCCAACATCACGTCTGAGTCTTCCCATTGCTTCTGGAAAGGCAACAGAAACTCAGGACACAGATTGCATATAATGGTTTGCCCAAGTTTATTGGGAAGATTATTATATGCTTATCTACACCCACTGTTGGGAGCTGATGAACTCAGTGGGTAGTCATGGCAGCTCGTCACTGCCGTTCGTGATGAAGGTGATGGT
>Ga0209611_10010979_pt1 | contig 13191 bp, 8 predicted proteins | sample S1TSphgellanicum_3_FD_187693 | JGI IMG/M metagenome (GOLD analysis project Ga0209611, IMG submission 187693) | Host-associated microbial communities from peat moss isolated from Minnesota, USA - S1T2_Fc - Sphagnum magellanicum MG (SPAdes) (version 2) | ecosystem: Host-associated > Plants > Peat... | reverse complement strand
GCCTTTGCCTTGACTCCTGGGCTTCCTTCCTCTTGGCCCACAACTTTGCAACCCCTTTGCCTTGGTCTCGAGCCCAAAGCTAGGGTTGCAACAATAATAATTCATGGATTAAATCTACATAATACCATGATCACCTTCTCAAGGTTGGTATAATATTTTTTAAAATGACGAATTGAGACACATCCCTTTTTTATATTTGGTTCCAAATCTTGCAAATTTATAGGTGGGTATTGACTTTAGTGGTGATTAATCACTACCTGTCATGTGGCAACATTTGTTGGTGAGGCACACGTTGGACGTGATGCACTATGAAAAAAATGTATGTGAGAACATGCTAAAGAAAATATTTGAAGAGAAATATACAATGGATGTGAAAAAAGATATATAGTAGGCTAGCATTTGGCCAAAACTTTGGTTGCAACAAATACTTAATGGAAACTACATAAAACTGATGGCACCCTATGTCATGATAGAGCAAGAGAAGAAGGCCTTCTTGCAAATTATCAAAAACTTGAAAACTCTATCTTGCTATGTCGTAACCTTGCAAAGTAAGATGTAGAAAGATGGAAGTTGAGGGGTTTAAAGTCCCATGACTACCACATTCTCATGCAATAGGTATTACTCCTTTACCTTTGTAATTTGATGCAAGAAGAAACAAGGATGTCTCTTATTAAACTAAGTTGAGTGTTTAACAAACTTTTCTTGAAAGTGATTAACCCTAACACAATGCAAGTGTTAAAGGTAAAAGTTGCAAAGACTATGTCAACATTTGAGAAAGTATTCCCTCCAATGTGCTTTGATGTGATGACACATCTAGTAGTCCACTTAGTAGAGGAGCTGGATCTTTGTGGGCCCCTACACACTAGGTGGATGTACCCTATGGAGAGGTACATGAAAGCCTTAAAAGGTTATGTTAGAAATGTGGTTCAATCAAAAGGGAACATGGTAACTGGTTATGCCATTGAAAAAGTTTTAGGATTCTGTACTGAATACATCCAAGGGTTTCAATCCATGAAAAGGAAAATGTGGGATGACAAGGAAGAACTACCATGCATGATGAAATACTTGAAGGTAATGGGCGCCCTCATAGACTAAGTGATGACCTACAAAGTTGGGCCCACACATTTGTCCTTCATAATGCAACAACAATTGAACCATGGCGCATGTGAAATGAGCCTTCTTACAACCCATGTTTTGAATCATCTATAATGCCACTATTTCACATTGTTTTGTGCTAGGTTTCTTATGTTAGCATGGATCCTAAGATTTTATAGAATTGACATTCTTTTTCTTGGGAAGTATTTGAATGTGATACCATAGTGTGTTTGCCCTAGATTTGGAAAAGATATTGGCAATGTTTATGCCTAAACAAGTTTCATATCTTGTTGGATTGTTTGTAAGAAGTATTTACTTGCTCAACAACAAAGGACATTTGAAAGGACTGCCTTTGCAAAAAGTGTAATAAGGAGTAGGAAATGGACTTACATGGAGAACTTGGCAAAATTGACACCTTTTGAATTTTGGTTTGTTAATGTTATTGTAGAGGATTTAGTAGCAAGTGAAGAGGTTGTAGGAGATGTGATCTCAATTAATAGCCCACCATTAGACTTGGCCTCAGGCTATCGGTCTATGTATGCATTTGGTAATTGTTTATGAGTGGCAAGCGTAAAAAATCATTTGGTAATAATAGATTCAAGGATAGTAACAACGTTTGAACAAGAATGCTAGTCTCGTTCCAATGATCTAAACCCAATGGTTGCATCAATTGAATATGTTGGGTGGATAAAAAAGATTTTAGAGTTGGATTATGAGAGTTTCCAAACAATTGTATTTCTTTGCAACTAGGTGGTGGCAAACTATGAAGGTTCTGCTACAATTGTGAAACATGATGAATATGGGTTCATTGTAGTGAACTTTGAACACCTGATCCCACTTTTAGTTGAGTCATTTGCATTTCAAATGCACATTGAACAATTCTTTTTTTCATTTGATGTAAAGCAACATGGGAATTAGAGGGTTGTGTTGTGTTAATAGCCAAGAGGGCAAAGGTTTGAGTTCACTAAAGAAGCTAATCTAGAGTTGGCCATGTTTGACTTGGGGAACAATGTTGATCATGTAGGTTTGAAAATGATGATTCCATCTAAACATGCACCTACCCCTATTTTAGATGTGAATGAAACGATTGGTGAATTAATCACCTTAGCAGTGGTATTGGCTGAAAAAATGGTAGTCAGATTTGATTGTGATGATGACAAAGAAGCTAATGAAGGACTTGATTCATTAGAATCTAAAGGTAATTTTTCAATCTAATTGCAAAAAAGACAATTCATTGATTCAAAATTCAAGCATGACCTATGCAAGTTGTAAAGTCTTATCAAAACATCTTGTTGTATTTTCAAATTTAAGGTTGGCTGGAAAATGTTTTTTCACACTTGAGTAGAATACATGGCTAAATGTGTATATTTGAAAGGCTGACATTTGGAGATCCATGTTTAGGTGACAGATGAATACTTGTTGGTGACAAAGCATTAGCCTTGGGATCCAGGCTATAAATAACCTATACTACCTTCAACCACATATTTATTATTGACATGTAATTAAGGTAGGGTGAATCAACAAGTGCATTTGTACATTCACATTCAACTTTAGAGATGGTATTGGCATGTAAAGGTAGGCTATGGTGAACCAACTATTGAGATACCTTGAATATCCACATCCTTGGTTTTGGCATGTAATCAAATTAAGTTGAAGCATAAAATATTAATTGAATAAATGAATGAAAAATGCCAATGAAAAATGCCAAACTAAATATGGTTTTGGCATGTATTTGTGTTAGGGTGAGCTAACAACTTCACATGTTATTCAATATCCCCTAAAATTGTAGTTTGGAGACAAGGCTTCCAATTTAGATACCAAGTATTGAAGTTGCAATAATTTTTCCAATTAGGAGAAAGTAGGTCCAATTTGTAAAGCTAGCATTCCAATTTTTTAGCATATGTGTGCAAGTGATGGATGGTAGAATGAAGCATTATGGTGCTTGGGACCTAAACCCTTAAACTTGGCTATGTAGGTTTGTTCTTTATGGTAATATGGGTAAGGGCCATGTTGACCCTTTGTTTGGCCTACTAGTGGCACCACGTCACATTTTTCATTAAGGGTTGCAATATATTCCAAGAGAGCAATGCTCCATGAATATGAATCATGGGGCTTTAATATTGTTTGTAGACCATGTATTTACATTATTTAGAATTTTTGAACTACATGTGGGGCATTTTCACTGATGTCTTTTCATATGTATGGTCTTGGACTATGTGTTATTGAATATACTAGGCTAGGATAATGGATCAAAGGAATCCATAATACTACCCTATCAAAGGGTAGCAAGTAGTTGGCTATGAAGTTGTTTTGTGGGGCTACTAATGGACAACCTGGCCTTGATTTCATTGACTAGCCATTGAGTTGTTCAATGTGAAATATAGTAATTCATTTTTATTCACAAGATCTAAATTACACATGTCTTTATAACATACAAGGCAATACATACAATGCTAAGGGCAATATGTCATATGGGCCATGTGATGTGCTTAGATTATCTTTTTTTTCAAGTTTTCCAAGCAAAGTTAAATCCAAGCTAGCAGTGGCAAATGATTTTTGATGTTCTACTAAGGTCAACATTGCATTATGAAAGAGGATTGTTAAGTTTTACTCGATAATGATTTTCTAATATTGTTTTGGATTTGGGTTGCACCAATGGTGGTAATAATCAAGGATTATGTGAGTTTGAAATTGAGCCAAAATAATATTACATTGTCATTGTTTCATCAGGTTTGCCCTACTTTCTCATTAAGGTAGGTTGGTTTCATTAGCTATAATAATACTTCATTATTTGGGTGAATTGTGTGTAATGGTATTTTTTAGGTTTGGGAATAATTATTTGGAGCTATCAATTATTTCAACTAATTCCAAATAGAATTAATGACACATCCCCAAACTCCTCTTAAGACTCAAATGTGAGTTCGAAAATGAAAATAATAAAAGGAGTTGGGATGTGCTCCTTAGCTCGTAGCACTTTGGGGGGGGTAAAAGGGGTGTGTTAGAGCTCCGGAATAAGGACTAGGAAGAATGACAAGCAAGTCAATTATTCACACAGGCCTACACAAACCAATCAACAAGTTGGTTAATGCGTAGTTGTAGCAGTCATAGTGCATGAACAAACCACGAGCATACACAGACTTTCGAGATTCACCATGGCCTGGACTTAAGGGAAGCCACCACCTTCCCCCTTATAATATTTTCTATGCTTGGCCATGGGGCTTGCACCCAAATGTCCCAGGACTCCCAAGTTGAAAGTCCTAACATTCCCAAAATTGGGGCTATTACAATTTTGGAGGCCCACAACTTTTTGTTAAGACCTCTAATTGAGGTGAAGCATAAAGCAAAGTTGTAACCCTTGTTGAAAGCTTTTCAACGGTATGTGGCACGCTACCTGCACAAAATTAATTTAGCGCGATTCCTAACTTTTAGTTGTCGGGAGTGAAATTGGCAGTTTGATTCCTAACCTTTCTTTTGGCCATAACTTGTACTTTAAGTATCCAAATGGGTCATGTGAGCCTATTTTAAATATCTAGGTCTCAAGAAATTTTCAATGGTATAAGGGACTTTTCAATCCAATGAGTTTTGACCCCTGAAATTGCTCTCTAAAAATTCAAAAGTCCATCAGGACTCTAACTCCCAAAGTGTGAGCCCACTTGGGAGTCAGTGGGTTCATTCCTTCACATTCTCCTACACTCTTGAGAGGAAACAATGTGACTCCCCAGCTTCATTTCAATTCGCACCTTTATAAGCCCTAGCCTTGGTCGTGAACCCAAGGTTAAGGTGATGACAATTAAGATTTTTCCAATTTGGCATCATTCCCGCCTATTTAAAAATATTTGTACAAAGTACTTGATATTGTGTAATTCTTACATTTTGGAAGGATTATGTTCTCATGTAAGTCTCTATGAACTTCATTATTAGGTTTGTGAAAGTAGGATTTTGTGCATTATGGTCTTGGATTTTACAACTTGTAATTAGGATAGTATGAACTATGACCCTATGCATTAGATTTTGTGTAGAATTTTTGTTGGATTTTTGCAAGTTGTAATTAAGTCATTATCAATTGACCTTGTGCATTTTTTTTTGGACCTATTGGGTTTATCAGGTTTGTCCAAGTTAATTTTCTATAGGATGCACTTGGATTCTATGCATTACATACATCCCAAAGCAATTTAATCAAATATGCTAGATTTTGCGCACTATATGTGAGTCATGGATTATAATACCACAAATTGTTAAGCTTTAGTTCTATAGTTTTCTTTAGTATTAATGATTTGAATCCTGATAAACCTCCAAGTAATAATTATTAAAAGTTGAATTAGCCTTTGGATATTTCAGCTTAGAAGACTTTTTTATTTATGCAAGGTTTAGTTAACTTTAGGACCTAGTAAACCTTTTTAAGTGCAATATCTTTTTATGTTGTAGAGAAGGGAAAGGGGACGTAAAATTAAATCTGATTTATTGATATATTGGGAATACAAGCCCATAATTAATAATAACATTTCGCCATGACAATATTAAGTTAGTCTGTAAAATAATCTTCAGGCACGAATGATGTATTTGAAAGATTTCTGGGATGTTGTCCTAATACATTTTTATTTAATCTTCACTTTTATCAGACTCTTAAATAAAATCAAAATCAAACTTAAGTATTAACATTTCCACCTGAATGGCCTCAAGTGAATTACAACTTAGTAAACAACTTTAAGGGGATAGATCATGATTGCAAAAACTTTAGAACGTGATGAATGGTGCAAGCTAGGTATTCGGCTCGATGCTCCACGGAAAGGGGATTAATTGGGCCTCACAACCAATGATAATGGCCATCACCAGGAACCCAAGTTTGACAATGAAAACGAACATCGTCATCTTCACATTGACACTTTTCAAACCTTTCTAGTGCGGTTTCACAAGCAGGAACAAATTATAAATAAATTATTAAGGCATGTGGGTTAGGAGACAATTGACGATCCCATACCGAATGATCGACTCAAGTGCGCACCATTCTTCTGGACGGTTCTCCTTTGTGCGACTATTGAGAGACATTCACGTCAAGCGGTGCTTCTTCAAACTTTTCCTTTTCTATTAGTGAAACTAGAGGATTCAAGGGTGTAGCGACATTATCCGCCATGACTAAATTCTCACCTGCATCAACAAAAACCAAGAGGGTAACAGAAATAATGTGGTACTTGCGTTCAGAAAGGGTCGAGGTTTTTTTATTTAAGAAATTAGGGTAGGCGTAAGGTGTGGGAATGATGGCAGAACTTCATGAAAACTCGAACATCCTAGATCTAATGGATTCATCAAACCCTAATTTCAACGATGGATCTAGAAGTATGTGGGGGTTTTTGTGATCCAAATTTTAATTCCAATTTGCTATGTAATACATAGTTAATTAGTGCAGGGAAGAAAAAATAAATAGGGGATATCAAAAGAGTAAATGATATGCGAGGATGTTACAACAACCATTGAATTGATTTAGTCAAATAAAAACTCAAGGACGTAGACTTGTTATTATCGATAAATTGTTCTAGTAATTAGTTACTTGAAATAATTAGGATGAAGAAATAAAATGTGAAGGTCAACGGACGGAAAGGATAAGGATCAAGCTCAAGAACTTCATCAAGATATCCAAGATAAGGGGAAGGATGAATCTTCCAATCCCAGTAGTCATGAAAATTGTCATCTTATTTGATTGGAGGATGGAATATTTTTTTTGTCTAATTGGGCTCAAGAATTCTCATCTTAAATCAATTGGAGGGCAAATCATTTTCAATTCTCATTGGTTCTTGAAGGATGAAGAGGCCATTGATTAGAGGGAAGGATTTTGAAGCTTCCATTGGACAAGGGGAACAAGCTCAAGGAAAGGTCATGGAGGCTTACTAAGGGAGAGAGGAGTATCTTGTGTTGGGGGAAGGGGAAAGGAAGAGAATGAATGTGTGAGGAAAATATTAGTTCTTATGTGTGGAAAGGTGTTGTTCATGGAAAAAAATGTGTGCAAGAAATAAGCATGGAAGGATTTCCATGACAAAACCTTTGGAGTTTTATTTTAAATAATTGTTCCTCCCAAATCCATTGTTGGATTTGGGTCAAACTTAAAACATTTCTTGTCTAGGAAGTGTAGAAAGTTCTCTCCAAATTTCAGCATCATTAGTTTGGTGATAAGGGAGCTACACTTGGTAGGAGTAGAGGGTGTTGTAGGGGAATTCATGGAAGGATTTCCATGACAAAGCCTCTGGAATTTTATTTCAAATAGTTTTTCTTCCCAAATCCACCGTTGGATTTGTGTCAAACTTAAAACAATTCTTGTTTAGGAGGTGTAGAAGGTTCTCTCCAAATTTCAGCATCATCGAATTTACTGTAAGGGAGCTACACTTGCCGGAAGTAAAGGGGGTTGAATTTGTCTGTTTTTTCCTCAATTTAAGCAAAGTGATTTTTAATCCCAAGGCTTAATTCTTGATCAAAAAATAAATAAATAAATTATAAGATTTTGTAACATGGCTCCTTTTTAAATTAATTTTTCAAAAATCCAATGCATGTTAAACTAAAAGGTTGTATGTAGATGTTATGACGAATGGAACAAAAGGGGTTTAACCATCAAGCGTGACATTGAATGAACATCAACATAATGCCCCTTCACATTCCATCATGGTGAGTTACGATTCTCCCACAATGTTTTTCTATCTTCCAAGTGGACACAACACATTAGATTATTAGTTAACTTCATTGCATTACATTGATCCACCTTACTTGTTAAACTACAACTACATAGTATTTCCATTTCCAAATGGGTTTTGTGAGTGCATATTTTCATGTTAAAGGTGTGTAAGAATGCCTCACATTATACAATTAGACTTTGTGCATTAGAATTTGGGCAAGATGGTTAGGTATGTGATTTCAATAAGATCACATGATTAGGGTAGGATTTTCCCATATTCCATTTTGAACCTACCTGGGTTATTTAAGTGGGTGGTCTATTTCATTTCTCATGGTTCATAAGTTTGTGCCAAAATTTTAAATATGTGGTTAAACATGTTAGTGTGGTCAGATTGTTTAAAATTAAGCATGTTGTAGAATGCACAATTGTTGCATAAAGGGATCATCTTTTAAAATTGACACACCCCCAAACTCCTTAAAAGACTCAAATGCGAGTCCGAAAATGAAAATAGTAGAAGAAAAAGGAGTTGGGGTACACTCCTTAACTCATAGCACTTTGGGGGTAAGAAGGGCATGCTGGAACTATGGGATGGGAATTAGGATGAGTGACAATTGAGTCAATTATTCATATGGACCTGCACAAACTAAACAACAATTTGATTTGTGCATAGTTAGAGCACCTTTGGTAAACGAATGAACCACGGGCATACATGGACTCACAAGACTCACCATGGCCTAAACTTGGGGGAAGCCACCACCTTCCCCATTATAGTATTCTTTGTGATCAGCCATGAGGGTTGCACCCAAATATCATTTTTCCTATGATTCCCAAGTCAAGAATCTCAAAATTCCCTAAATTGGGACACTTGCTACTTTGGATGCCCATAATTTCTTGTGAAAACCTCTAATTGAGCTGAGATCTAAAGCAAAGTTTTAGTCCTCGTCTAGAGCTTTCCAACGATATGTGGCACGCCATCTACATGCACTTAATTTAGGGCAATTTTTGATTTTTAGTGGTCGAGAGTCAAATTGACACTTTAACTCTCGACTTTTCTTTTGACCATAACTTGTGTTATAAATATTCAAATGAATCATACAAGCTCATTTTAAGAGCTTTCCAATGGTATAAGGAAATCTTCAATTTAATGAATTTTGACCCTTCAAATTATTCTTTGAAAATTTGGGACTCCATAAGGACTCCAATTCCCAAAGTGGGAGTTCACTTGGGAGTGTGTGGGCTCATTCCCTCACACTCTATTGCATTCTCAAAAATGTGAATGTGATTTTTGAATTACACTCTCAACCTGCACCTTTCCATGCCTTTGCCTTTGTTGCAAGCCCAAAACTAAAGTCGTGATAAAAACAATCCAACTCCACAACGACATATTAACCATGCTTCCAAAGGAATTTCAATCCAAACATTAGTTGTGGATTTCAAATCACTCACCAATTTGTTCTTTAATGTTTTTAGTGCAATTTTCAAAGTTGTTTGTCACATTTGAGGGGTGTAAAATGTAAATACACATAAAACATCTAGCAGAATATTAATCATTTTGAATGTGAGAACTTAGAGATTGCAAACTTGCCAAAAATATTTAAAATGAATGCAATTATTGAATTCTTGTCTATTTTAACCTTCATAATACTTGCAGGCATTTGGTCACATATTTATTGCTCAATAGTTTGTCCCAAGCTAGTCTTGGTGCAATCTTGTCAATTCATATGCTTAAAAAATTTGTTGGAAACTCATTGCAACATCATTCACAAATGTGGTGAATGTTTGGAAATTAGCTTTTGGCTCAACTAAAGCACCTATGATCTTGCACTAATTCTTCAAGTTTCTCAAGAACGAACATACTACTCCAGTTTCTACAAGAAGCTACTAGATTTCACCAACACTAGTGTGTTGATGTAGTAGTGGACTTATTTGGATTTACATCAAGTTGGGTTTGCTGCTAGAGGAACTATTGCAATTCATTCTTATTTTCATTGATTAGTTTTGTCATTGGTTTATTTGGGTCAATCCTCTTAGTGCAATTGAAGCTTTAAGGCCTTGCTGCTTTCATTAGGTGGTGTTATTGGTAGATTTAGAATTGAACTTCTTATAGATAATGAGTGTTTATGTAAAATATTAGATTCAATGGTGTAGGCAATTAAAGACAAAGATGATTATTTTAGAAATTATTGTCTTTAATTATGACGTTCTAAACTACAAGTAATGTGATGATCATGGTTGAAGCTTTAATGCCTTGTTGCTTTCATTAAGAGCTATTAATAATAGATTTAGAATTGAACCTTTTGTAGACTATGAATGTTTTTGTAGAATCTCAAATTGAATGCCACATATGAGTTGGGATAAACATAACTGCTTCAACAATTATTGTCCCTTTTTGTTATGCTCTCAATCGCAAGTCTTATGTTGATCCTCATCTTTCCATTTAACATAAGGTTTGATTAATGGCATTCTATATGTCTTCCAAAAACAAACCAATGATGATGCAAATGTGATGCTCAATGGGGTAGAGGGTGAAGCCATATCTCCCTCAAATTAATGATGAAATGGCATTTCAACTGTTAACAAATAGGAGATCTACTCAAGTGCAAACATAAACCTTTATTGAAAGGAGACTACAACATAATGCTCACAACACAAAACACAACATCAAGAACTCTCCAAGGTTCTTGTCACATGAAATACACAAACTTGTGCAATGAAGAAAAAGATAACCAAACCATCAACACCAAGGTATTTAACTAAAAAACCAAACCACGAATAACCAAACTAAAATAAGTAACGAAAGTAATTCAACCTTGTGAAAGTAACCTAGTTACTTTCCTACTCCAGTAACTAATGAAACCTAACTAGTTGAACTTGAATTCTCAACACTCTCCCTCAAGCTCAAATCCACTTTTAGTACACCAAGCATATTTCTAAACTTCCTTAGCTTGTCTGTACCTAAAGCCTTTGTGAAAATGTCAACAATTTGATATTTGGTACTGGCATGAATAAGGTCAATTTCTTTTGCTATAATTTTTTCTCTAATAAAGTGGTAGTGCACTTCAATGTGCTTTGTCCTAGCATGATAGACTGGGTTGTTAGCAAGTAGTATGCTACTAATGTTATCACAATAGATGACAACATGAGCATCCACTAACTGTCCCAAATCTAAGAGTAGTTTTTGTAACCAAATTACTTCACATGCAACAGTTAATGCACCTTTGTATTCTACCTCTGTGCTTGATAGTGCAACTGTTGATTGTTTCTTACTGCTCCAACTAACAGCACCATTTCCAAAAGAAAACATGAAACCACTGGTCGATCTTCTATTTGAAACATTACCAGACCAATCAGCATCTGTGTATCCATGTACTTGTAACTGGCTTTTTGCTTCATAAAAAGTTCCACACTACAAGGTATGTTTTATGTACCTCAGTATGCGCCTCACTGCATCCAAATGCGGCTTTCGTGGTGTTTGCATGAATTGACTCACCACTCCAACTGCATAACTCAAATATGGCCTTGTGATGGTCATGTAAATCAAACTCCCCACTATGCGTCTGTACATAGTGGTATCATGCACGAGGTTTCCTTCATGTGTACTTAACTTCACATTTTGCTCCAATGGAATTGAAATGGGTTTGCAACATGTCATCCCATATTCAGCCAATTTGTTCAAGGCATATTGCCTTTGTAGTAACCAGATCCCTTTAGGGGATTGGATTACCTCAATGCCAAGGAAATAATGCAACTCTCCCAAATCCTTCATTTCAAACTTTTGCTTCAAAAGCTTTTTCAAACCAGAGATGTCGACATCACTATCTCCTGTGATAATCAAGTCATCAACATAAATGACTATGATTACAATCCCATGAGCTGTCTTTTTCACATATAGTGAAAAATCTACATCGAATGTTTGAAATCCACTTGTGACAAGATATTGACCTATCTTGTCTGACCAAGCTCTAGGTGCTTGCTTCAAGCCATACAAAGTTTTCTTCAACCTACAAACCAAATTAGGATGTGTTTGGTCCACATAACCAGGTGGTTGTTCCATGTACACTTCTTTTTGTAAATCTCCATGAAGAAAAGCAGTTTTTACATCCATTTGATGTAAAGACCATCCTTTTGCTGCTACCATAGCAATGATTGCTCTTACAGTTGTCATTTTGGCAACTGGACTGTAGGTCTCCTCATAATCTATGCCATAAGTTTGAGCATAACCTTTGGCAACCAATCTTGCTTTGTATTTGTTCACAGATCCATTTGCATTGTGTTTGACTTTGTACACTCATTTGCACCCAATTGTTTTTTTGTCCTCTGGTAAAGTTACCAATTCCCAAGTAGCATTCGCATCCAAAGCCGCCATTTCTTCATCCATGGCATTGTCCCATTTAGGGTTTCCAACTGCTTGTTCAAAACAAGTGGGTTCAACCTCCTATATAACTTTCACCATGTATGCGTAATGATGAGCTACAAAGCCATCATATGTGAGTCTTTGTACAAGGTACTTGACTCGTGTGGATCTTCGTACTCCACTATTGTTGTCAGGTGTTTTCAAAGCTTTTTTGGCCATCCGAGCTATAGGAATAATAACTGAAGTGATTCTTGATTCTTCACCCTCACTTTTCTCTGAATCACTTGATTCACCATCTACATGAGAATTTCTAGATGATGTTTGAAAACTACCATGTACAATGTTTGAAGATCTTAATCTTCCTTTCCATGGAGTGTTACTGGACCCACTAATTAAAGGCTCCTGTGGTCCAGTAATTAATTGTGATTCTTGTTCCAAATTTGATGAAACACCACCATTTCTAGCCTTTCCATCTTCTGTTATCTTCAATGGTGAGTACCAGCTAACCATCTCATCAAACACAACATCTCTACTCACTTGCAACTTCCGAATGGAAGAATTGAAACATCTATATCCCTTTTGTTTTGAGGAATATCCAATGAAGATACACTTCTTAGCTTTTGGGTCTAGTTTTGATCTCTTCTCATTAGGAACATGCATGTATGCAATGTAACCAAACACTATGAGGTGTGAAACATCGAGTTTCTTGCCTGTGAATTTTTCTTCAGGTGTCATGCCATGAACTACCGTTGTGGGTGTTCTATTCATGATGTAAACTATAGTTGCTACCGCTTTAGCCCAAAAGTAAATTGGCAAATTCTTCTCATTCAACATGGCACATGTTATTTCTACAATGTGCCCGTTTTTCCTTTCAACGACTCCATTCTGTTGTGGGGAATAACTACATGAGTATTTCCTTTGAATCCCATGCTCCTTCAAGTACTCACTAAATTCATTTGAAAAATATTCTCCCCCTCCATCGAACCTTAGGCATTTGATGCTCACACCCTTCTCCTTCTCCACCATTGCTTTGAAATTCAAAAAATGTTGAAACACTTCACCTTTGTGTTTCATGAAGTAAACC
>Ga0209611_10010978_pt1 | contig 13193 bp, 9 predicted proteins | sample S1TSphgellanicum_3_FD_187693 | JGI IMG/M metagenome (GOLD analysis project Ga0209611, IMG submission 187693) | Host-associated microbial communities from peat moss isolated from Minnesota, USA - S1T2_Fc - Sphagnum magellanicum MG (SPAdes) (version 2) | ecosystem: Host-associated > Plants > Peat... | reverse complement strand
GTGTAGTCCGCTAACTCGAAAGTGAGACAAGGAGAGAATGAATTGCAATGCATAAGTCTGGTGTCAGTGAGATGGTGCAGGAAAATGATGGGCCTTGGCAGTTTGTTGTTAGTAATCATGCCTGGCAACCAATAGGTGATTTCTTTACTCCTTTTATGAGCATTTGGTTGCTTTACAAAACATGATGACCAACAGTGCTTTTTCTACTCTCTTGCCAGATGGTGTAGGCAGAGAGCACCCTTGGTCGTCACATTCTTTGATGCATGGGATTTGGTTTTCTTATAGAGGACCCTACAAGTCAAAGAAAGACAAAAATACACTGAAAAGCTCTCCAAATTGGTCTGCCTGATGTTTAGGGTTAAGTGTGCAGGGAATTTGTTACTGGGTGCTCAGTAACCATTGCCACAAATTGTTTTCAGGTGCAGATCTTGAGTTATGAGGGACTGCACATGATAAAACAAGGTAGGTGGGAACTTGAATGTGATCTGGAGAGAGCTTCTGCATCCTAGGAGAAATGAAATTTCTATAAAGGTATATGTGTGTGTGTGTGTATATATATCACTTCCCTGTTTTGATGTTCTATGCTGTGTGCCTGATTACTGGGAAGGTAGATTGTAGGTTCCTTAGAGCTTGCAAAGGATGGGTAGTCCACTGATATACACTATGTTAAGTTGTTTAGTGTAGCTCCAATCTGACATTTTGCTTATTTTCATGCCAATGTTTACCCTGCAGTGAGATGTTGAATCCAAGCTCAAAGGAAACATCCCTGGACCTTCGGTCATTTTGGTGCTCCATGAGCAAACTTTGAGCACCAAAATGTTCCAACAAGCAGGAATATTCAAGAGGTTAACATCAATACCACTCAGATTTTCACATGTCTGTATCAGAACTCAACCATCTGTTAAAACTTCAGCATCATGATACTGGCTGACATCACAAAGCACAAGATTTCGCATTCAAACACATCAAGATACTTGCATTCTCTTGTTTACTTCCAGGCACAAAAAAATTACAGAATGGAGCTGTGTCACTGACAGCAATTCATCAGGCTATTGCTCTTCAGGCTTCTTCTAAAATTGAGGTAAAACTAGTACTTGATGTCACACAAGTCATATACAGTTAATGTACACTACCCACCCTTCAAATTTGTCAAGGGGAAGAATAGTTCTTAACTCTGTATGTCAGCAGCATTAACAGTTCTGCACCAGACATTGGGTGCAGCCCAAAAATGTAACACACACAATTGTGTGGCAGTGACATCACTGCTCTGTTTCCTCTCATATCAATCCCTGTTGTCACTTCACTGCAAAAAAGAAAAACCCAGACCTCAAGAATTTTTCAAGAGATATTATCAAGAGATTTGAGAGAGGATTGTTTTATGACTTGAATGTTGTCGCTATCGCCATTGTCGCAACATACTAAGTCCAGGCATCTCTGAGCTGCTGGCCAATCCACAGTTCAATTGCAGGGACTGGAAGAATCACAGAGGGAGGAAAACCAAAATGCACACCCTCTGTGAATAGAATTACAAAATGCGATGATGCTCTTTGTAAAACCTGCTTAGCATCACAATCCTAGGTTTTTTGGTTTGCTGTGTAGCTTGCAATTCGAGATGATAATTCAGTTTCTTTCAATGCACTTGAAAAGCCAGCCATGAGCAACAGCTGCAGCAGCAGCAGCCCAGGCAAGGTCTCTGATTGCCTCGATGCAGTTCATGAAATACACAAGAATCTGCTTGCCGATTGTGTCCTCAAACTGATGGGTAAGTAGCAATCGTGTTGGAAGAATGTATTGGGTGGAGACCACCTCAGACACCCCAAAAAAGAGGAAGAAATCGGACACCCTTTTGTACCAACATTAAGATGTTGATGATGACAGCAACAAGAATCATATCATGGTTTATGTATGTACTATGGTGTGGTCGGAGCAGACATGCCTATATCAGGCTCTGGGAAACTGAAATTGGCATCCAGCATGAAGGCGGCTGTGGGTGAAAATGTAGAGTTCATCCCAAACATACCAAAGCTTCCCAAACCAGTGGGAGTGGGTAGTCCAAAGGGAATGGCAAATTTTGGAGACAAAGGAGGAGGAGCAGGGAATTGCCATGGTATGTGAGCAGCAGGGAAGGGATCCACGGAGGTTGAGAAATCGTTTCTGGAAATAGAATAATTATTGCCTTCACCTGCAGCAGCACCTGCTGCTGCACTGTGTACTTGCTGCTGCTGCTGCTGTTGCAGCAGTCCGTCCTTGGGGAACTCCAATGAGCTCCAGGTACTAGTGGCCCATACACTGTCACTTGGAGTCAATGCTGGTAGAGGAGAAAACGAGAGAGGAGACACTGGAAACGGCGAGACACGCTGGGTAGAATGAGGGGAGAATCCTCCAAAACGCAAAGGACTAAAACTTGGAGCAGCGGATATGGGCAAGGGTTTTAAGAGGGCGGCAGCATTTGGGGGTTGTTGTTGAGGCAAACTTGGGTATGCAAAAGTGGGCCGCAACGGCGGTGGGGCAATCTTATGCAACCGCGAGACAGCAGGCTTAGTGGGTGCAGGGCCGGGGGCGGCGGGCGCTGTTGCCAAAGCACCTCCCGAAGACGATGATGAAGAAGAAGTACCCGTTAGCTGTTGTACCAGAGACCTAAAATCACTGGGTTCTGTTTTGTATATGTGAGGTGCTGGTCGTGGCTGTGTCACTGGCCGTCGTAACCCCTTGGCTATCTTGCTGGAAGCTTTGTTTACCGCCAGAGGACCAGCACTTCGTCCTCTCCCCCCACCCACCACCACCTCCTCTCCTACTCCTCCATCTGACACATCCATAGCCATAGGACCTCTTGACATAACTACCTTTTCCCCCGTACTATCTATGTCTGTCCCTCCCTCACTACTTCCTGCTTCCCAAATTCCCAACTCTTCCTCAATTCACAAACTTTTTCTTCTTCAACTCTCTCTCTCTTTCTCTCTCAAAAACACTTCTCCCGGGTCGTCGGTCTTCCCTCTCCTCCCGTCCCCTTTCCTTTTCAACTTCGTCAGCCCCCGAAGACGATTTCGCTGCTACCCAAATCCCTGCAACAGTCAATCGATACTACCTGCCTGAATTCACGCCTGAAACCAAAACAAAAACCTCAAAACCATACCGCTGTTTCTGGAGTAGAAATCACTTGCATAACAGATCAATTGCACAGACACAGACCAAGACTCTCTCTTTCTCTTTCTGTCTGTCTCTGCTCTCAAATCAGCTCCACGCCAGTCAAAGCTGTGTCTTTGACTGCAACGCACATGCCAGTGCTCATGTATGCATCATGTCAAAGGCATCGCGACTTTGAGTGTTGGCCCCCGAGGGGCCCGGCAGACGCCCAGTTCGTGGACATGCAGCGTGGGCGCGCACGGGGAACTTTGGGCCGTCCAGGGCAGATCACGGAAGCGTGCGCGGCGGTCACATGCTGCCAGAGAGACGGACAACGCGGCCGCCGCACGGCTGCCTCTGCCGTGGCAACTCTTCTCCTCCTCACAGGAGAATTTCTACGCTATTTCGCACACTTTCTTTTTTTTCTTTTCCTTTTCTTTCTCTTCCTTGGTTGCTTGGTAGGTATCTAAGTAACTATCTTTTTAACAAAACGTGTGACTTGAGCTATACCTACCTACCTATGAGCCCTTTTCTTTTCTTTTCATTTCTTTTTCTTGCTTGGTTGCTTGGTAGGTAGGTATCTAAGTACCTGTCTTTGTAATGAAATGTGTGACTTGAGATTTACTTACCTACTTACCAACTTTTTTCTTTTCTTTTCTTTCATTTTTTTCCTTGGTTGCTTGGTAGGTAGATATCTAAGTACTTACTTTTGTAACTAAACATGTGACTTGAGCTATACCTACCTACCTACCAACCTTTTTCTTCCACTTGTGGTGATTGAAAATTTTCAATATCATTTCTTTAGATCACCTGGTGGTTGCCAAGGGTCAAACACCTAATGGCCACTGGGCTTTCACACTTTAGATGATTTTAGATTGCTTGGTGGTTGCCAAGGGTTTCACATTTTAGATGTGCGAGGTCATTTGGTGGTTGGAAAGCATTTCATATTTTGGATGTGTAAGATCACTTGATAGTCACTAGGCGTTTTGCATTTTAGATGTGTGAGAAATGCCTGGTGACTGCTAGGCGTGTCGCACTTTAGATGTGTTAGAATACCTTGTGGTTGCTAAGCTTTTTTCATTTGAAATGCAAGATCCTTTGGTGGCCGCCAAAGGTTTCCCTTTTTAGATGTGCAAGATCCCTTAGTGGCCGCAACAGGTTTCACATTTTAGATGTGCAAGATCCCCGAGTGGTCACCAAAGGTTTCGCACTTTAAACGAATAAGAAGGCCTAGTGATTGTCAAGTGTTTCTCACTTGAAATGCTTGAAAAACTTTGTTAATTTGCTTATAATATATTGTAATGGTTGTGAAATATTTACAAAGCTTCAAATGCCATAGGGTTGTGTTGACTATGTCTAGAATTTGTTTTCTTTCCTAGCACTACTACAAAACATGGGCTTTTTTGCTACTAGCATTGGGACTAAGATAACTACATAGTCATTTTAGTCACAATGTAATATGTCTGGTTTGACTAATAATGTCTAATATGACTAACATGAAAAATAGGCATGTTTGTTGTGACTAGAACAAACTAGCAATTTAGTCACATTAGATAATTGGGTACACACATAACATGTGTGGCACCTACATGGACTCATCTTATTTGACTAAGATGACTGAAATTAGTCATTGTAGGTTGACTAAATGTGATTATAATGCAACTGTTTAATGAGGTGGCAATATGAAAATTGAAAAAAGATTATTTAAGTTTTTAAATAGTAAATTATTGAAAAAATGAGAAGACTATCGAATTATCAAGCATTCGATTTATGTTTTTGATCATTTGTAGTAAAATAAAACTAGAAGCAACAATGGAAAAATAACAAAATGCATATGAAATGTGAGAAAATGGAAGATTAAAACTGAAATTTAATACCAGAATGGTTTTTTGAACTCTGATTACTTATGCACTAGTGTCCCAGTTTCATAAATTGAACATATAAATCTCTAGCTCCAAATTAAATTAACAACAAGGATGGTCCAACAATGATCAACCATCCATTATGTGATAAATTAACTAACCATCATTGTCACAACTTGTTGCAGATTCCTCTACACTATCTACTCCATCATCTTCCCCTTCATGAGCAACCAAATCTAAATTTAATGGTGCAATAGTAGAACCACCTAGAATTGTGGAAGGTTGAATGGATTCCTCAATGGAAATAGGAGCTTGTAGACCTATATAATCATTAATGTTGTCAAATTGGAACATATCAAATTTCGTAATGTTGGTTTGAATAATTTCAATTATTCGTTTTCTACGAGGATCTTTTCATAATACTACCTTCCACCCCTTTTCTTTTGGGTCATTAGAAAAAAAACTTGCTCTACATGTAGGGGGAAAACAAATGACTAGTTTAAAATGGGAATAACGGATGAAAAGTTCATAAGTGTGAAGCCATATTCATCTCACTTAACTATTGCATTACTCCTAGTGTAGTTTGTTTTCACCCAGTTGCACAACAAGACAATTATGTTGAGCACCCATAATTTAGTTCTAGTATCTCTTCAACTCGACCTACATATTCCAATTTTGCAAGAACTAGTTTTTGATCATTTGGGCCCGATATACATTTTTGTTCAAAAGTTGCCATTACACCACAATCACTTGTTGTTAGATGTTCTTTGGCACTTGCAACACGAATGTGGTTGTTACAAGCATACATGGCTCGATATGACATGGCATCCAATGTTGGAGGCATGGACATGATATGCATTATGTTTTTGTCAATTATGTCCTCATCATTGAAAGCCACTACAATGGAAGCCTTTATCCATGTTGCAACATGGGGCAATGGAGCAAGGTCATTTGGGAACACAAGATTTCTTGCCCAAGATTGACGAAGTAATAAGATTTTTTTTTTTTTGATTTCAAATCTTAACTCCTATAGAATACTTCCTACCAATGCAACATATAACACCTAGTTAACCTTTACAACTCTTAAAAATTTCTAAAGATTCAAATTGCAATATAAGTGAAACAAGTGGCTTTAACATATAACAATAACAAAATTTTTTGATAAATTGAATGGTGTGACCTATCTAACACATATTTTTAAAAGAACTATGCAACTTGATTATTAAGATAATTAAAAGCAAAGAATACATTACTCGCACCATGTAGCCATTAGTCCCACATTTTGAAGCACAAAAGAATGGGCCATGTCCCAAAGGTCTATGTGAATCATAATTTGTGAACGCCCACCACCTTCCAACACCTCATCAAACATGGAGAGGTCTTCTTTGTCATCCCACACCTTATGTGAGCTTGTGGTTGTATCCATGAGATATTTAATGCAAAACCCAATTGCTTCCTCTATTGCATATCTTTTTGCCATACTTCATTTGGGTTTTGTTTTATTTCCCACATATCCATTCAAGGTTTTCAAATACCTTTCAATAGGAAACATCCACCGAATTTGGACTAGACCACATAATTCTAGTTCCTCAATTAAATGAATTAACAAATGTGTCATGACATCAAAAATTGGAGGAAGGAATTCTTGTTCTAACAAGGCTAATGTGATTGCCACTTCCTTTTTCAAGTCCCCCATCATTGCTAGATCCACAACCTTGGCACACAACCTTAGCACACAACCTTTTGAAAACCCAACACAAGCGAATAATTACCATCTTGCATTCTTTAGTCATAAGATGCCACATGCATAAAGGCAAGATTTCTTGCATCATAATGTGGTAGTCATGTGACTTCATGCCCTTTAAATCATGGTCCTTGATTCTTTTCTTGAATGAAGAGACATAATGTGTAGGTGTCTTCAAAGTCTCAATGATTTGGATAAACCTTTTTTTTCCTCATTTGTCAACACATATGATGCTACTGGTTTAATGAACCCACAGTCCACAACACCAACTTGTAGCCAAAAATGTGGTTGGATGTTACATTCCTTCAAATCTTCCCAATGCTATAGTGTCCTTTGTCCCAAATATGGTTTTCATCACATTTTCACAATTATTTTTTTTCACAATGCATCACATCTAATGTGTTGTGAATCAACAAACCCTAGCCAATAAACAAATAAATGAGATTAGTGTCATTTATAAATCAAACCCTACCTTACCTTACTAAGTATTAGGCCATGTTAATGTAAACAAGTAAATAACACAAAACTAATTGTGATTCAATGGTTTGGTTAGAGGAGACTCCCAATATGGGAGTTTAAACATGATGGAATGTTGTTTAATGCCATGTTTGTGTACATGATCATGTTTTGAACTAGATTAGTTTTGTGGACCTTGTAACCACACTTTTCGTTCCTTGCCCCATTTCACGATGTCTAATGCAATTACTCGCACAAGCACCACCTTGTTTTTTGTTTCCCCATTGAAAGCACTTCAAGCCTGTTGATATGGATGGGTTTGTGGCAAATACTATCGATTCCCACAATAATTTTTTTCAATTTCCTTGAATACTGTGATTTTGTAGCTAGGCCACAAGTTGGGCATCCCACAAGACCTCTGGTAACATATCCTACAAATAGCCCATAAGCTAGAAAGTCATGGATGCTCTAAATGCACATAGCCCTTAAATTGAATGTTGCCCCTTTGAATGAATCAAAAGGTTTAACACCTTGCCCCAACAACTATAACTCTTCAATAAAAGGCTCTAGGTACACATCCACAATTGAAATTCCTTGCCGAGAATTATTAAAACAAACATAAAAAATTAATGATTTGTTACTAACCAAAGGGGCAAATTGTAATTCAACATAATTACCAACCATGTAGAGTGACAAGAATTCAAGTCTCCAAATGGGTTCACCCCATCTAATGCTAACCCTAATATAATGTTCCACGCTTTTGCCGCAAATTCATACCACTTTTCAAAAATGTGCTTTCAACTCCTAGAATCCAACATACTCTAAATTAAGCCATCTGTGTTTGCTCCATTTTTATGCCAAATCAATAACTCTACCAAAGTTTTGCACCTTACATCCATAATAGCCTTGGAATCAAAAGGAAATGTTGAAGCACTTTCCGTGGAACATATTGTAATTCTTCCACATACTTGTTAGTATTGCACTTGGGACACACTTTGCAATCTTTCAAGGTGCATGGGAAAAACACACAACCAATAATGTAGTTGTGAATGGAATCAAAACTTAAACCTAACTCTTTAATTAACTTAAGGGCTTCATAAGTTGTGGCTGGCATCTTGTTCCTTTTGGCAATAATTATGTCTTCAACAATGATAATAATTCATCCATGAAAGTATTGGTAAGCCCATGGACAATCTTCAAATTCAATAACAACATGGCTGACAACATGTTCGTAGAAGAACTTTCATTCAATGGGGTTGATGCTTTCGTGATCATTGACTCCATTATAGTTTCATGTCATCCTTGGTCAGTTAGGAAATGAGTTTTTGGATTCTCCAAGGGCTCAAATTTTGGTCAGTTTTGTTCTTTGCACCCCTATTACAAATTGTCAAATATGGTGAAGGCATCAAAACCATTCTATGAACTTGGATTTTTGGGTCAAGTGTGGGACCTATAACTAAATTGGGCATTCTTGAGCTTTTAGTTGTTTGTGTTGTAGGTCCCTTTCTTGCTTCCTGTCCATAGAACAACCAATTCACCAATATTAGGTCACTAACATACTCCTTTTATTTATAAAAATGACCGGAACTACAGGGTTTTAGAAATCTAAATAATTGGTTTCAAGACTAGATCAAAGATTTCATCCAAAAAATAAATAAATAAATAGAAATCAAAGGCTACTTATGAAGTCAAGAACTAGACACCACTCGTTTTTTCTAATTAGGGTTCCAGTTTTGGTTATAATATGTAGAAACCAAGAACTAGAACTCAAGAACTAGAACTGATAATTAACTAGGGCAATTGAACAATATGCCTTGAGTGAACCAACACTTACACTAGTATCATGGCAAAAACTAAAAACTTCAAAGTTTTTGGGTTGCTTCTAAACATTACAAATAGGTAAGGGTCACTTTAGATGAGGGTCCAAGGTACCAGGGCCAATGAAATAGAGCAATCTTATTGGATGAGAGCCATGAATCAGACCCCATGGCCTTTAGATGAGGGTCGAAGACCAAAAAGTGGCAAATCAAAGCTAAACTTACATGGCAAAAATTGAAGCTAAACTTACATGGCATCATTGTGAAGGGAAAATCATTTGGTTCAAACCCCAAAAAAAAAAGAGTTAAAAGGATAGATAGCTCATGATTTGAAGAACCAAGATGCAAGCTAAGGTCCAAGGCAAGGCAAGGTCCTACGCAAGGATTCAATATGCTTTAAATGGATCCAAATTGGCTCCTAGGAATTTGGACCTTAGACCCATAGAAAGTGGGCCACAATGGTGCCATGTAAGTTTAGCTTCGATCAGGGTATAATCAGGGTATAAAAGTTCAAATTTAACATTTCACAAGTTGAACATAGCAATCTAAAGGTGCATTCACACTTGGTGGTAACCACTTTAACAGTACGTCCCCTAACACCAAGCTAGTCATTTAGAATCTAAACCTATTTACCACGAAGATTTTATGTTAAGTTAAAATGCACTTAATATTAAATAACCACCCATTTAACATTGGGTGCCACCTTAGGTGCCATCTAGATTTTCACTTAACACTCACTTCACATTAAGTGTGAATGCACAACCTTAAGAGCATCTCCACCCACATCCCCAATTGGTGTTTATTAGAGTGTCAATTGTTTCCCCATTCCTCACTCATACCTAACCACTCAAAAGGGTGAGAGATTATGTAAATCTCACCACCTGAGCCAATCAAATTGAGAGTGCATTTTCGTCCAATTGGGCCTTTTTACAGTGAATTTAAACTTGTCCAGTATGGGTCCAAATCCAGTTTCAGGCTATATAAAGGGGTATACTATTCTTCATCCAATGTTCTTCATCCCAAGTACACTATGCAGGCCAAATGTACTGTTGCCTGCGGACTGAAGCGAGTCACTGAAGAAGGCGAAGAAGGTACTGGTGTACTTGCTGGTTCACCCTAGCTGAAACATTACCTACCACACACAAATGGATGAAAGTTGTTAGACTGAAGAAATGAATTTCATTTGGTTAAACTACAAGGTAGGTAGGTAGGTAGGTAGGTAGTTCGGTCCAAATCCAGTGTTTGAAATTCATCAGTTGTATGCAACATGTGTAGGGTAATGCCCGAGGACGGGGTGATCCTGAATTAAGGGGACCTTGGCCTCGGGGGACCATGTATTTCAAGAATGACCTAAGCCCCATGTTGACATGTTGAAAATCATCATAATTATCATAGGCTACATATACTCTGAATAATTTCACGACTCATATCACAATATTATAGTATATGATGGGAAACAAAAATTAATTTCAAAATTTAAAAATGAATTCATTTTTTGGAAAAAAAATAAAAATTATTTGTTTTGTCAATGTGGAAACTGACCCTAGGTTATGGTATTACAAATTACACTTTATAAAGCCCACTCCCCGATAGTCTTGAAAAACCCGTGAAGGGCTTTATGGTCCTTATGTTATGCGACCTATGGGGAATGTGTTGAGTTTGGGGAGCGGAAGCACCTAGGACCTACCCTGAAAAATTATTGTCACATAATTTCTACACACGTTCCCCATGGTGATTATCATTTCCTTGAGACCATATTTCCATCATCCATTTTCTCTCCATGTGTACTGAGCAGTGATTTTTTTGAGGGCAAATTCTCATCGTTTTTGTACTTTAAAATAAAATAAAAATAGACTTCAACCAATAAGTCTTTGTTTGAATGGCTCAAAATTTCCAGATTTAAAAAAAAAATAAAAATAAAATAAAATCATGCCAGTCTTGTATAGTAGGTTCCCAAAGGTGAGGGATGTTTATGTTAGGTATTTCTTTTTTTTTCATATCTTGTTTATGGCGAAATCTGGATAAATCTTTCTTGTGGTTGATTGTCATTTTGGCTATATCAAAAACTTGAAAAGAAAAGAAGAACAAAGAAAAAACATTGGAAACTAAAGTTCAACCTAAAGAACACAAAAAAAAGAATTGCACGTGCCCTTTGACTAGGTAATAATCAACGACAAATATTCATCTACACCCAAAGGTGGATCCAAAAGCCCAAATTGTATATCATATAAAGAAAAGTTGAGTCTCATTACAATAGAATATGATATTTCCCTGGGAAGTTGGTCACGACTCATGACACACATGTGACGACATAAACTTGTTTTTCACGATTTCAACACAAAGATTGCATGATACATATCATAGTTTGACATTTGTGTAAAGAGGTAAAAGGCCATGTAGGCTCATGACACATGCGTGAGGTAAACTTTGTGCTTTTAACCATTTCCATACAGAAAAATAATGGGTGATATTTTTTTAATCAATGTTGGGCAAGTATTGACCGTTGATAATTTACCGACTGGTATTAATTAGTATTGGATATATTTTCAAATTTTCATATTAGCTCTTCATACTAGTATAGGATCTTCATTTAACCGATTGTTATTTATTAGTATTGAATATATTTTCAAATTTTCATACTAGCTCTTCATACTAGTATAGGATCTTCATTTAACCGATTGTTATTTATTAGTATTGAATATATTTTCAAATTTTCATACTAGCTCTTCATACTAGTATAGGATCTTCTTTTAAACTTTCATACCACCCTTCTTAGTCTTGGTATTTGTTCAAGGCTGATTCTTGGCTGGTATAAAGCATGCATTATACTTGATATTGATATTAGTAGAACCTTGGTAAGAAACTAGTAACACCTCAGGTTCCTAACAAAATAGGTATTGGTACAAGACTTTTATTACCTCATTCATGTCCCCTTCCAGACAAGTACGGGTATGATGTTGGTATTGCTTGAGGTCATTCCAATCTAATCCGTCCCTTAGGACCAATAGCAATCTATATACTAGGGTTTTCTACCCAAGTATACCCTCCCACATTGGTATTTTTGCCTTAGTAGTTTGACATCTTGTATTATCATATGTGGTGCTGAATAATTATTTTATTTTTCAAAGTCAAGTTCAGCAATAAAGTGGTAATCTTGAAATTTTTGGCTTGATATGATGGTGATTTTGATTTAAATTATTTTAAATTAAATTAAAATTTATTTATTTATTTATTTTTGTGTGTGGCAATGATGATTAATCCGTCCACTTAATATCCATGAAGAAATTCATTAAAAAAATAATCAAACAATTTCCTCTGCTTATGAAAGTCCTTGGTTGTAAGCAGCATGAACTTTGAACATTGGAGTTGCTCCACCATGTGGGTTATCCACCATGTGCTTAGTAGCAACTCCAATGTAAGCAGTCCACGGTTTACATGGTGATCATACTATACACACATCGGTCTGGCTTGGTAGGGTTTAGGGTTTTGTTTGATGATGAGTAGATCAATCCCGTATATGCCACATGTCAATTTTCTGATGGGTATCGGTATGTTTTGATTTTCACTTCTTTTCCCTGTCAGCAGCATCACAATTCTCTCTCATCACGATCATGTTTCCTCCCTTCAAATTTGTCATTTTTGTAGGTTGCTAGGTGCTACTTGTCACGCCAATGGATTATGTGACGTACACCATCCATCCATTGGAAACCCAATATGGCTCAGTTGTGGATGAACTACAACAGAGGTGCGAAGATTCCACCTTAGTGGCCAGAGTGAACCGGCACCCCCCACCAGTGCACCAATGATGGATGGTAAGTGATCCGTAAACAGTTTTCTGTTCAATTCCAGTTCCCTAGCTCAGTTTTCTGTTGTGGTCAGCTCAGTTACTTTTTTTTTTTATTACCTATCTACTAACAACCCTGTTGCATTTATTAAAAAATTATTAAATTAAATTTATAGTAAATAAATAAATAAATAAATAAATAATTTAAAATAACATTTTTTATTAAAATTTTAAAAGAAAAAAAAACACCCTTAACCTATGTATAAACTATAAACCATCTACATACTTAGTAATCACCTATTTTCTTACCTACCTACCTATCTACCTATATATGGACCTACTTCTTACAGACTGGGTTACCAAGGTGAAACCAGATAGTAAATCTCTGTTGAGGTTCATCCACGACT
>Ga0209611_10010976_pt1 | contig 13193 bp, 10 predicted proteins | sample S1TSphgellanicum_3_FD_187693 | JGI IMG/M metagenome (GOLD analysis project Ga0209611, IMG submission 187693) | Host-associated microbial communities from peat moss isolated from Minnesota, USA - S1T2_Fc - Sphagnum magellanicum MG (SPAdes) (version 2) | ecosystem: Host-associated > Plants > Peat... | reverse complement strand
CAAGATTTGGATATATCCTCTTCTTCTTATGGATGATCACCACTTTTGCTACATCACAAAATTGAGAAGAAAATGCACTTGTGGAAAGTGACCAATACCATACATAGTCAAGGTTGTTAGTTGTTATCTACCTTTTTATTTTGAGCTACAGACCTTGTTTTAAAAAATCCCTTTTTTTTAAATTTTTATTTTAAAAAACAACAAACAACAACAACAACTACGAAACTACAAATTTTGCCATATTTTTAGAAAAAACAATCACATGTTGCCATATTTAGACAATGAGTTCCTATTGGTCGCCAGATCTACGCAAGAATCTGAGATAAAATCTACTTTAGTGTCTGACCTCTAGCCAAATTTGCCTCATTTCTGCTTGTGAATGATCGCCATTAGGCCTACACATACTTGATAAAATTGGAGGAAAAAAAAAAAAAAACTGGTCTTATGGTTTAAAAGTGCAAAAGTTTTATGGAATTGTTATTGGACCCCAAGAAAATATCTAATTAGGTCATGGAGATTGTGAAAGTGAATAAGAAAATGTGTTTTTTCAGCAAAAAAATTAAAATCATCACTTCTTTAAAAATCAAAAATTTCAAAAAAAGAAAAAAATCAGATTGAGTTAACTCCATGCCAAATAGTTCTTAATCTTTGGTTATGCCAACTTGGGTTGGTTTTGGTTAGGAGTGTAGTAGTTTCATGGAAGTTGGACGGAATTGCTATTGAGCTGAGAAAAATATCTAAAAAGAGCTAACAGAAGTTGAAACTGAAAGGGGGAAAATGTGTTTTTCCCCACCAAAAATTCATCACTTTTACGAAACCAGAAAAACCTTAAACCCCTAAACACCGAGTTTTCACATCACCACATCAAATAGTTTAAGATCTTGGGTTATGCCAATTTGGGTCTTATTGGTTAGGAATGTGGTTTAGTAGAAGTTGTATGGTATTGTTATTGAGATCTTGGGTTATGCCAATTGGGTCTTATTGGTTAGGAATGTGGTTTAGTGGAAGTTGTATGGAATTGTTATTGAGATCTTGGGTTATGTCAATTTGGGTCTTATTGGTTAGGAATGTGGTTTAGTGGAAGTTGTATGGAATTGTTATTGAGATCTTGGGTTATGCCAATTTGGGTCTTATTGGTTAGGAATGCGATTTAGTGGAAGTTGTATGGAATTGTTATTGGGCCAAGAAAAGATCTAAAGAGGTTAAGTGTATAACGGAAGTTGTGAAAGTGTATGCAATTGTAACATTGGACCCAACAAAATATCTAAGATGTGAATGGAGGTTTGTTCCTAGACCAGGAAAGTTAGGGTTTTTTTTTTAACGTTGGAAGGAAGAAGGAGTTGCAGGTGCATGATGGAATCAAATCAAATCAAATCAAATCAATTCAATTCAATTCAATGTCATATCTGCACAAACCTCCTCAAGAGAGTTTTACCTCACCCATGGTTTGTCATCTTGTCATCTGCTAACTAGAGTGAACCAGCACCCACTAGCTCTCACCAAGCAAGAAGGATGATGGTGTGTGAACAGGAAACACTTTTTCATTGTATTCCTGTCCCCGTAACTAACCATGGTGATTAACTTTGTACTAACCATTCACCAAGTGTCTTCCTTACTATATATATATATATATTTATTTATTTATTTAATTTATTAATTTATGTTTTTAAAAAGATTTTTTTAGTCTTGAAAAAAAAAACTTTTCCAAGACTAGAGAATATCTTTGTATAAAAATACTTCAATAACCCACTTTGAGACTTTGTGAAAGTTTGTGGTCTTATTGGATAAAGATCTTCCTCTCTTTTAAGAGGTCTTAGGTTCAAAACTTGTTATTTGATAACAAAATGAAAAATCTAGAGAATTCATATGAAGACTAAAATAGTTGTTGGAACACATTTTCCTTTGGATGATTTCCCCCATCTATGAAAGATTCAAGGACTTCATATGATGCTTGTTGAGACACTTTCCTTATGCAACTCAGCCCCTCTTTTTCCTATCCAAATTACCAAGGAGAAAAAGGAGTCATCATGCCAAGTTTCTTAGAGAGAAGGAATATTATGGCCATGCTTTCCCCCAAAGAATTGATTTAACAATTTAACAAAATCCAATTTTCCCCAAACACATTGCAACCATTTAACAATTTAACAAAATTCAATTTTCCCCAAAACACATTGCAACCATTTAACAATTTAACAAAATTCAAAGAAGTTGGAATGTGTTTGGGCCATGGTGAACCAACACCCACCATCACACCATGCAGGATGGACGGTATATGGATTAGGAAACAGTTTTTCATTGTATTCGTTTCGCATAGCTAACCATGGTATGTACTATGTGCTAACATCCACATGCATCTAGGTACTCACCTTATAGCAGGGGTTCTTTTTTCAATTTTTTTGATGTAGTTGAAGTGATGATCATCCATAAGATGATTTAGCCAGATTTGGCTACATACTAGATATGAAAATTTTTTAAAAGGAAAGAATCGTTCTATATTCTTGGCTACCTACTGGAACTTATCATAAAACTCTGAAAATTTGGAATTTTTTTCCTTTGAAATCTAGCAAATTTGGGTCATTTTTCTCATGAAAAAATCCCTTCTATAAGTCAAAATCATGTTTTTCAAGTTGAAATTTGACAAAGATTCGCCCAAAAAATAAACACTGCCTTGTAGCCACCAAGTGTCTTACTTAATTACCTACATACACAAAGTAACCACTTATGTTACCTACCTACTTACTATGATACTTGCGCAATTACATTTAGGACTCTTTTGGGTGGGGTGGGTGTTATTCGCTTGCTCAACATGTGGATGAAATTGATGACATGGACAAATTTCATCCACATTCATGTCCATGTGGATGATGATTTTATGGATGGATGAAACTGATCACATGGATGAAATTGGACCATATTTCATGACATTGAACATACATATTCCACGACATGAAAATATTGATTAAATGACAAGCTATAATCAAATTTCCCCAAACATTTGATGATATTGACAACATGGATGAAATTTTCATGTTATTGGGTTAACACTAATATCATACCTTTCATCATTCATCCATGGGTCTTGATTCACAAACGTTTCATCCATTTCGGATTTTCCATTTGAAAACTCAGAATTGCTAAACCCTGGGAATTGATGTAGTGTAAAGATAGTTGTTTTCTTAAAAGATGGACTTGATGAGAGTAATGTCATAGGCATCATCTTCTGTCTCCTCTCTTTTCCCTTCTTGTAAACCTTCATACTTCCCCCTCCCATTACACAGGTACCTACTAGTGTTGGGTGGGTATCAGATTTTTTCTGATACCCACCAGATTCAGTTATCACAAAATAGTTTGCAAAAATTTTGATTCTCACTTTTTAATTTAAAAATATATATACACTGGATCAGGGTATCAATATATATTTTAAAAATTTAGCCGGTTCTCACAATGTTGATTCCTATAAATTTGAAAACAATCAATTATCATTTGGTGATTCTCACAAACCAATTATTACTTGTTTTTTAAATATCATACCAAAATTATAAACAATTCATTGATTTTTTCTTATTCTTAATTTTTAAAAAAAATCACAAGTAATGTTACAATTTATTTATTTTTAAACCAACAATTTATTTATTTATTTTTCATACCAACAACTTCATCTTTTTCAAAATCACTTTCATATTTTTTTAACTCCTTTTCTAAGTCCATATCCTTCTTAAGGAATTTTATTAATTAGATGGAGATTTGCATCCTATTTCAAGCTCATTAGGCCAATTTTTGTTGACAAATATCAATTTCTTTAAATTTTCAATATGTAAACGACATCTCCTAAGGTCAATAAGTACTCTAGCTAAGGAAATTATGTTTCAATTTGTGATTCAACAATGTTCAAAATTTGGTGAGTTAGAAAACCAATAGTAAAAAACATTGTTTCACATTTTTCCCACCATTGAAGAAAACATATTTGGCAACCAAAAATTGTCAATTGCAATTGAAAAGTAATTTCAAATGACATTTTTTATTGCAAAAATTGGTTGTAAATGACAATTTTTCTTCTAGTCAATTAGATGAATAGACAATGTAAATATGTTCGATCATTTTTGACATTCTACTACTAACTTAAAATATGAATCAAATTGAATAATTTATTGTACTCTTGTCACTAACTCTTATCTATAATTGTGCTCTTTTCTCTCATTAAAAAACAAAACCATGTGCACATGGAGCTCAACATCCATGAGTGGTTTAAAAATATGAAGAATTCAAAAACATTTATCTACGGGAGAAGTTCAACCAATTTTTAGACCTTTTCACCTTCATGGCAATTTGCCATGAATGGTTGGAAGGTTTGAAAATAGACCTTGTACAAAAGCAAACCTTATCTAATTTCTTTCCATACCACAACAACAATAAATTTATTTTTTCCTATCATTATGTCCAATTCACTTGCTAATTGTTACTTTCAAATTTAAGTTAGGAGGGAGTCTAGAGAGAAGTTCATTTTGTTATAATATCAATGGTAAATGCAAAGCAAATGGAAATAAAGGAAAACAAAGAAAGTTCCAAAGCGAAAAACTACAACAACATTTGAAATGAAGGAGATGAGCAAGCTCAAATGTTGAGTTGTGACCAAAGATTTGGCCTAAATGTAGGAGGTTCTTGTCATTGTGTTGATGAACTTTTATTTAGGAAAATAAGAGGTTGTTTGATCCATGAATTCATCAGCAACATTACATAACTAAACTTTGAGTGCATTGAAGTTGAAATTCAAAAACAAAGGATTGTCATTATTGAAGATGTAATGGCAAGGATGTTGCAACTATTATAAGTTTGAATCAAGGAACGCAAAAGTGTCGAGTCTTTAATTTAAATTGAAGCATGCAATACATTGCCCTTATAGAAACATTTGTGAAAAAGAGGGACGGACAATTTTCCAACTCAAAAATGAATATCCAATTCATTTTGTGGCATAGTTGTAACCATTGTGGTTCAAACAACAAGGCATGTATTGTCCTAAAAAACTAATATGGTACATTTTCAAGGCCAAGAAAGGGAACAAGGTGAATTGGGCTACAATCGTTTTTTAGAACTTGGCAAAGGAAATTAAAAAAATGCACGACAAGAGGTATCATAGAGAATTCATCCTTACATATGCAATGGAAATGATCCTATGAAATATTTTAGTTTTTTGTAAACTCAAAAAATGAACTCAAATTTGAATAAGAAGGTATCAATAATGGTCAGGATCAAATTTTTGAAATTGTACCTTTGAAGCCTACATCAAATGAAAGAATTACGATGATAATAGCTTGTTCACCAAGCTTGGAGCATCTACTAGTTGAGGAATAAAAGGATGAAACTAAATATGACACAAGTCCTTTTCCCAAGAACATGCAGACCAAGAGTTCAAATTTGTTGCCAAAATCTATTAATATGTTATCTTTACCACCTCCCAAGGGTTTAGTTAAATACATAGGTAGGTCATACATTTCCTACATCCATGGATGACCATGTGAAGGTTGACATTGCAATTTTAGTACACTTTCTTAGTAAAGGGGTTGTGGTTTGGTCATCAAGAGTTGAATTAGATTCCATTAACCTACCTCCATATTGGAAGTTCTTACTATTTTGAAAAAATCCTAGGTGCTCCCACATCCTAATAGTCCTACAATATTCATTAAGGACAAACTGCATGAAATAAATGCACCTCCCCAAATTTTCATGTCTAAAAGGAATGGACTATTACCTTAATCAAGCTGAACAACACATGTAACTATTAAAAAAGATGATAGATGAATTTAATTAATTTTTATGAATGTTGTTAGCAATACTAGGTTTGACATCAAGATCTTCATTGACAATGTGAAATTTTGGACATCCATGTTTACATTTGGTAAAGAACTCACATCTAGGACATAGACTGCCTCACTCATACATATGTATTTAACAAAAGCACACATTTTATGACCTAAAATTCTAATAAAAATGTGTATTTCATGAATTGGAATTGATTCCATTGTAAATAAAACTCTTATCTTGTGTATTTTATTCACACCTCTTACCCTAACAATTCAACACCTTAAACAACCTTGTTTGGATGTACATTTAATTTCAAATAAGGCAATTACCTTTCATCTTTAATTTCATATTTTCCATATTTTATTTTATACATGGTAAATAAAAGCTAGACAATGCATATAAATCAAGAGATTGGAGGTGGGAAATGGTTTATTACTACATCCATTAATTAACGGTTGTTAATGAAATCTTGCAAATACTACAAGAAAGGGTCAAATCAATAGGATGTTTAAATGCCAATGCATCATCAAGTTGTTGAATTTGAGTTGTTTTGTATGGAAATCCTAGACTTCCTCCATATCATTATTTCCAAAATTGTTTTCAATTTCATCCTTCGTCACACTTTTTGTGAAATCCATTTCACTTTTCTTTCTTGTTTAACTCTTTTATAAGATCTATTAACAACATTATTTAAGAACAATAATTATCAAGTGACAATCATTATTAAACAATATCACATTTATTCACAAACACTACTCCTTACAACTTCCTTGATAACCTCCAAATTTAAATAAAGCAAGAATTAAGGATTTTGAAGATCAAATTTTCAATGTTTCCTCACATAAATAACATTATATTTGTTTTGTTTACAATGGAATTAATTCCAATTCATGAAATGCAAATGCCTATTAAAATTTTGAGTCATGAAAGGCATGTTATGTACATATGTGTGAGCAAAGGGGGTTTATGGCTTGGACATGGATTTTTTACCAAAGAGAATACAAGCCATAAATGTCCAAAATCTCCATATTATCAATGAAGATTTTAAAGTTGAATCTAATGTTATCAACAACATCAGTCAAAGATAGATGGCAGGACCTTGATAACCCTCCAAATGAGTTATCAAATTTACTTGTTTCAACAATGAATGTTGTAAATTCTTCTTTTAGTAGCATATTTAGGGCAAGGAATAATGAAAAAGAAGTTTTGGACACAAATGCAAACATATGCATTTCATTTATAAACTTTCTATAAATTGCATGGGTAGATCATTTTTAACAATCAACAAGCCCATATCTTCAAAAAACAATTTCTAATGCATATGATCCTTTTGGAAAGGATCTTTGGTAGTGAAAGAATTGATAATTGCAATGCTAAATGAATTTGATCTTTTTTGGCAAGTTGTTTTTCCACTTCTCCTCTCAATGGACTATTTACTTCCTCCACAAACATTTTTTGCAATAATAAAATGTTCTGCATTCATATGTTTTTTCAATGTTGTTATTCCATTTGTTGTATTATATATGATTAAACCTTTCCTTACTTGAGTTTTAGGGTTACAAAACAAGATTGAACTATTGTAACAAAGAATACAACTCAAGGTTTGAAGGCATTTCACATCAACATTTTTGTTATGATTCACACACAAAAAAAACCCAACATAAAGAATTTTTATCACGTGCATTCCAAATTGTTTTTTGAACATGCATTTTTTTTCTATTTTCTTTCGTTGTTTGTTTTTCAGTTTTTGGATTTTGGCTACTTTTTGTTTGGAAACTAGGGTTTATTTCACATTCTTGCAAACATTCTTTTTTCATTACATCATTCATGAACATTTCACATGTATTTTCATTCAACATATTTTAATTTTTAGAAAATTGGGCCATTTTCAATGTTCACAAGAAAATGCAACTTTGAGATGGAAGAAAAAAACCAAAAAAAATGTATGATAAACCAGAACACCAAAACCTATCCTACAACCTAAAGTGGAAACATTTACAAAAAAAATTACAAATTATTGAAAATTTTCTTCAATTCTTTTTGCAAGCAAATATAAAATGTTTTTTTTTATTACTATTGGATTTTTAAAAAATTCATGAAAATTTTAGTTTTAATAAAAAACCAAAAAATTAACCCTTTTTGGAAAAAACAAGAAATTAAAAAAATGGAAAAAATGAAAAAAGAAACAAGTGGAAATATTTGTTTTTTTGGCTTTTTGTTTTTGATTGCAAAGGAGCTCCACCACCTACACAAGGTATTTGTGGGGGGGTGGGGGGTGGGTAATACTTCACCATGGCACAAATAACACAACAAATTAATTATAACAACATTAGCAATGCAACAAACCAACAATAACACTAGAAAGGGTAAATGGTGATGGTGGGTACTTCATAATGAGAGGTGTACAACAACATGATGGACCATCAACTTGTCACTTGCAATGCGATGGTGATGGTGGTTGTACCTCACTAAAACATAAGCAATGAGAATAACAACTAATAATGCAAAGGAACAATGGGGTATATGCATAGTCTAATGACTCATTTAAGGTAGATATAACACTCACAAGAGTCACAAGCAAAATCTTGTAAATGATGCATATGGATATGGTTTTTAATACTAAGAATTCATTAGTGTATACTAAAGTTTTAGTCATTTATGAAAGCTTTTAAAACTAGGTTAAAACCCATATTGAAAATTGTTGTTAGTTGATATGGTGAAATCATTTAAAAAAAAAAAAAAAAATCCCATAACGTCCATAAAATAAAAACCCATTTGAATATTTCAATTATGTATCCATTGGCATAAATTTTTGACAAACAAAAAGAAAATTCATTTCAAAAGGACTTTTGAAAACAAGGTCCAGTTTTGACCTTTCAAAAGTTCATAACTACCATTTGGTTAAAGTTTTTCAAAAAAAAGATTTCACATTGAACTTTATGATTTCATTCTTTAACCCATGTTTAATCATTATAAACAATTTAGAATTGAATTACTATGAATTTTTGAATTTCTTAACAATCTAGTCAATTGATCAATCCATATTTTTTGTGTTCAAAAGTCCATTATTGATAATGAATGTAATATTTTCAAAAAATAATTATGCAAATGTCTTCATAATCAAGTTGTTAATATAAAATGATTCATCATTTAATGAATTTAAAATTAAATTATTCACCATAAGCATTTTAAAAAAAAATACCCTATAAAAAATGCTATTTTGACTGCAAAAGTGAGTCACTATACCTTGCATTCACCCGATGTGAAGAAATAATGCAAAAGAATAACAACATAGGAAGTTTAGGTGGGTAGCTGAAAGCAATGTAACAAAATAATAGTAGCACTAGCAACACCAATAACATGACAAACTAGTAACAAGACTAGCAATGTGATGTTGTTGGTGAATTATTAGTAGGACTAACAACATGATGAACCAACAATGTGATGAACTAGCACTAGCATTAACAATATGATGAACCAACAAAACCAACATGACAAACCATTAGCAACATGACAAACCAATAGTAGCACTAACAATGTGACAAATAAATAGCAACACCAACAACATGACGGGGCAAATTGAAGGAACAACACAAAAGAGCAACCAAATGAGGCATGTGAAAAAGCAACACAAAGGATCAATGTGAGATAAAATGAACTCCTAATCATGATTAGGAATGGCTAACCCCAAACATGTTTTTATATCAATGAGCATCACTTGGGCATCACGCTTAACAATTAACTTAATCTAATTACTAACCTAAACCCTAAACTAGCCTAATCTAATTACTAACTTGAGAACTGGGTTTTGGTTCTCTCATAAAACCAACCTGGTTCTCAATAGCCTAGTTCTCCTTTGGGTGAAAATCATCAATCCAATTATCAAACCAATTATCACCAAATGTGATACCAATTGGTTCTCATCGTGAGAACCAGTTTGCAAACTGATGTGAAAACCAGAGGTCCTAGTGAGAACCACCCAACACTGGTTTAAACTACTTCAATACCAAGTTACCAGACCACATAAGAACACTAGGTACTGCAATTCTGGGATTGTAGGATTGCTTAAGTCAAGTCCAAGAAGCCACTAACCTAAGCAACTTTGATACAACCAGACTTTTATTTTACTTTTGGGGGAAGATTTTGAAACACTTGAAACCTTACATGTCACCACAAGTTAGTGTTCAATAGTCCCTAAAGAAGGGGGTTGAAAATAAATAAAATTTTAATTAAATAAACAAACATATTGCACTACCCTTAAGTTATAACTAAGGGTTCATGATTTGAACTCACAACTAAGTAGCTGTTGTGTTGAATAATTCTCTACTATGAAATACTGTTCATTAGGCTATTTTGCCAAGTCCATGTTGACAAAAGGCTAAGTCCACATTCCACATCCATTTTACCACTTTGCCAAGTCCACTTGCTAAGTCACCAAATTGCCGTCTCCAAATTGCATAGTCGCCAACTCCACCTTGTCTAATCACCACCTCCACCTTGTCAATGCTATTACAAGGCCAACTTGCAAAGTTGATTTCATCTTGTGCAGACTGCCCATGAATGTTCTTCAAACTGCCCAAAATTTTATTAAATTACAAGCTACCCAACACCCAAACTTTATTCCAAACTTCTTCTCCATAATAGAAAACCACCCAATCAATTTTTTTTCAGGTTGCCTAATGAAAATGGATGAAAGATTAATATGAACAGCAAATGAAATGAAAAAATGTTCATGTGGACTTAGCCTTTTCATTAAAGTTTCAAAACTTGGCTAAGTCCACATGAAAATGGATGGAGTGAGATGTGGAATTAGTGCAAAACTTTCTAGATCAATCAATTACATAGTTTGAACTGCATTGCATTATTATACACATTCATGACATCATGGATTTCATCATCTTTGCATATAGCTTGGTGATCTTTCTGACTGAAAAAAACTCTTTACAAACAAAATTAAGATGCTCAACTCAATGAGAAAAAGAAGAGAGAGAGAGAGAGAGAGAAGAATATTGGCTTTGTCACAGTGTCCAATCTTTCTGTGGATGGAAAAGTAGTAACCAGTAGTGTGGTTTTTGCTGTGAAATTGAGGGTCAGAAATGGAGATTGGAGTGATGGGTACCAGTCTTGTTTTTGTTTTACACCGAGAGCATAACAAGGATCTCTTGAGCTAGGTCCCTTGAGTAGAGTAGCCAACACCATCATGTCTGAGTCTTATATTTGCTTACCGAAGTTCTGGATGCATAAGTTTTGTAATAATTGTTGGCCTGAAATTTTCAGCAGAACCTTAAATTGTGCTTGAGTACACAAGTGTAAGGATCTGATGGTCAAGCCAGTGGGGAGTTCATTTTTTTAAAGGAGTTTCTAGTTGCACACAGTGTCTCTCTCTCTCTCTCTTGTTTGACCCATTGGAAAAGATATTTCTTTTTTTCCCAAGATGGACAATCCTGCAGAGAGACAGGAGAGAGGGAATGGATACCCCATTCTTTCCATCTATGCGCAACTTCCCTCTATTGTGCACATGTGAAGTCTCATTAACAACACACATGCTTGAGAAGAATCAGACCATAGTCTAAATTTAACAAGGGGAAAACACATAACAGTGCCACTTAGAATGAAACCAATAACTCCAAAATGCAGGTCTGTGATCAAATTGACCCTGACACTGCCAATATTGTCAAGCAAACTTGTACCACAAGACATGTATATTCATATATGTACATATAAATTCATGTAGATCATTCAGGAATTTTGCAAAGCTTGAACATACCAAATACTGTAGGTCCTTTCTAAGCACAATGGTATCCAAACAGATGTTCACCAATTGGGCTTGGTCATGTAGAGCAAACTTCTCAAGGTGAGGAACTGCAAATTTATGGCCACCTACTCAGATAACTACACAACTCCCTTTTAGAAAGCCCGCCCCCCCCAAAAAAAAAAACAAAACAAACAAACAAATCCATCATTCAACATATTTGCTTTAATGAGCCCTTTGATTGCCTGTCAGCTTTGTTAATCTCTAAACAAAATCTCAACTCTCTGATAGAAGCCTACAGCACCACCATTTGGAATTACAGAAGAATTTCCATTTGAGAGTAAAGTAAAGGGCACCCAATTTCTCAAGGATGAGTGAATCCATGGAAGCCAAATTTGTTTGTGAACTTTTAAGGTGAAGGATTTCAGCAGAAGTACTGGAGTGATAGGTGCTATAACCAATGACTTGAAAATCAAAGACATTCCACCCAGTGGTGCACACAGCAAACAGAAATACACAGTCAGCCAGAACTTCAATTTACATAAACCATGAGTGTGATCTTTTGTGGCACATTCTTTCTTGCTTTGCTATGTTGACCTCTCTTGTCTCTTGCTATTGCTATTTCCACCTCTTGCAGGTAGGATGATGATATACATGACAGAAAGATGGGTTTATCCTCAGCTTCCATGCTTTGGTGAAAGCATCTTCACCCCAAGGATACCAGTCCACCTTCAACCATGCCCTGAGCCTCAGCCCCTCTTTTTCTTACAGCAACCTTGGTCAGTACCAACTTAACCTAAGAAAAGGGCATCGCTCAGTTGAACCCAAGTTTTGCAAAAATCCCCACTCTCAATTTGCACATGACCACCTCTCCTCAAGCAAAATAAAACCAGAATCACTCATTCATGAACCTTCCCACAAACTCAAAAGTGAGAATCCTCTTCAAAGACAAAAAACCCATTGAAGAGACACAAAAACACATTGAACTGGTGGACATCAGGAAAAAATCAATTTGGCAAGTGCTTTTGTGAGAGAGAGAAAGGTAGAAGCTCAGAACCAAAAGGTTCACATTCTGGCCAGGGAGAGATGTCACAAATGTGGTGTTTCTGAGAAGAAAATTAGCAAAGAGAAACAGAGAGAGAGAGTAAAGGAAATTACAGGATTCATGTAGGGGCATGTTGGAGGAGGTACAAAAACTATTCTCCTGCGCAAGCAAGCCCAGTTTGTGCACTTGTGTGATGGATTACTCTATATCTTCTGAATGCACCCTTGTGCACTTCTCCATGGATCTTCACTGCAAATGTCCATTTCTGATCTCTCCTTGGGGCCACTATACCTCCCACCCACAAGCAAAATTGGGGATTTCTGGAAACTGATCCAACATCACAACAAGAACAAAAACAAGCAGCAGCAGCAGCCAGAATACCACCACCACAAAAGTCTAAAATCAGTCAGAAATTTTCCTCTTGTGGGTCCAAGTCTAGATCCTGGGGAAGTCTAGACATGCATCATTTGCAAACTAGGATTGTGTCGAAATGTTGATGATGATGATGATCTGGCTCCTCTTTGGAATCTTGTGAATGCAGCAGCCTCAGGGATTATTTACCAAAGACTAAAAATTTTATGGGGTTGTTGGTTTTGT
>Ga0209611_10010975_pt1 | contig 13194 bp, 4 predicted proteins | sample S1TSphgellanicum_3_FD_187693 | JGI IMG/M metagenome (GOLD analysis project Ga0209611, IMG submission 187693) | Host-associated microbial communities from peat moss isolated from Minnesota, USA - S1T2_Fc - Sphagnum magellanicum MG (SPAdes) (version 2) | ecosystem: Host-associated > Plants > Peat... | reverse complement strand
AAGCTCCAGGAATTTGAAAAATAAGAGACTCAAACAAATGTTGGTTTCCAGTATTTGAAAAATTAGAATCAAAGAATTGCCAATTTTGTGTATTTCAAAAACCTCAAGAAACCACAGGGTTTTATGATGGAACCAACAAAGAACTAGCAATTTTCTAGGTGATTATTGATTCTTTCCAAAACAAATTGAAAACCGCTATTGCATATAAGAACCAGACATTTGATTTTTAGATAATCACTATTTTATAGGGCCTGTTGCTTGAGGCATGAGCCAAGGGCAGGCTTGCCTTGTAGAATGTGTGATTTGAAGGTGTTACCATTTACCTTTATGAATGGCCAAAATTGGCTTTTCTCTCATATGAAGGGCATCATGAAAATTTCATCCATATAAAGGGCATTACAATTTTCATATGCCCTGCATACGAGAGAAGAGCTTGCCTTAGGAGGCAATGAATGGAAAAAACATTTTGGGTGATAATGTGCCCTCCAAATGATTAGGAAATCTTTGGGAGGGTTTTTCTTGTAAAGTAAAGCCCCAAGGTGGGAGCATTCACAAATTGTAAAGTAAGACTAGACCATTGCTTCATCCTATCCACGACATGTGGGCTTTACTCATTGTAAGGCACAAGGCCTATGTTACCACAAACTTAAACATATGTAGATCTCCTAAGGGGTTGGAAGGCTAGTGTTCTTAAGGTGTGAAATTTTTAAGGTGTGAAAGGGATCTTACACCTACAAGTAGGTAAAATTTCTGTGCCCACTCTCAAGGAGTAGGCATAAGATCTTGTCCTGGAAAGAAGGGATAATCATAGATATAAGGTGTCCTCCAAATATACTTACGAAAGGTCTCTCCGTGCTTTCTATATATAAGGTCCTCAACATACACTAGGAAATTTCTTGAAAGCTATCAAACTTGGAATTGGTAGCTGGATATTTTATCCCAACCTGGGTCAATTACTTGCTCAGAAAGCAATTGACTGCACATAAGACACGATTTTATCATAGGTGGATCACAATGCTGCAAACACTAACAGTTTGTCAGAGCTACAGTCCTATGTACTTCACCAACTTTGACGTTGAGGTTTGAAATGATAAAAGCCACAAGGCAACTCGTCTGGACTTCACTCTAGTAGAAGCAAATATGATGCCTACAGCCATAACTGTAGAAGGCCTGACTCCTCAATGAAGAAGGGCATGCTAAGAAAAACATGCCAAGGAAAACACTAAAGCAAAGTACTTCAAATGAATATGATAGCTGTATAACAAAATTCCCTCCTCACAGAAGGAACAATAACACACCTCGTAATTCTTGAATCATGTGGGAGACTGAAAGCCGACCACATAAATCTACAAGAAATAAATAAAGCCCCCAATGTATGGTATATTTTCAAACATCGTAAATAAACACCCCATGTAACCTATTCCAAAAGCCATAGCTTGACTTCCCCATTGATAGATGGAAATGGAGAACAATAAGGATGAAATTCCAAATCCCAAAGAGTTGAGTAAACCAATCCTGATTAGGAAGAGCCCAACATCATGCGAAGAGATTGACATAAAACAAAGGTGAAATTTGAGATGCGATGGAAGAGGAGTTAGGTATATTTGACCTAGCACCCACCGGTGCACCATCCATTGGAAAACGGTTATGGCACAGTTGTGGTTGCAGATGAACTGCAACTGCATTACCAAGGCTTGGGAACTTATTATTTAAACCAGTCTTGTGTGGTTATTTGAATTTTCAAAGAACCATCAGTTCCAGTTTTTTCAATATTTCAGAATAAAAACCATCGATTTTGGTTGTTTTAAAAACCTTAAAGAACCTGAGGTTGTCATGAGAACCCTGATAATGAATCAAATTATTTTTTTTTTTTAATTTTTCAATTTTCAGAACAATGGCTATATGACTGGGTCTTTGATTTTTATGAGAGCAGTGGTTAGGAATCATAAGGACTGCCCTGATAATTGTAGGCATTCTGTTCCTGTTTCTAATAACTGCCCAACACTGATTTAAATTGGACCTCGCACTACCTATTTAACTACATACGAAAGTGGGCCAGTATCATAAGTACGTACATATGTAATGTAAGTGGTTATTACATGTGGAGGTAACTAGTAACTACATGAAGCACTTGGTGGCTACTAGGTAGGTAGATATATGTCAATGGTTAGTACATAACTAACCACTGTGATCAGATATAGGACAAGAATACAATGAAAAAGTGTTTCCTGTCCACATAGCATCCATCCTGCATGGTGTGCTGGTGGGTTCTGGTTCACTCTTTTTTTGAATTTATTCTATTTGGTAAGTAATCTTTCCTAGCCAATCTTGTGTTGTACACTATCCATTCCTGTTTGTGTGCCAGTAACTAATTCATGTAGATTAAACTCTGATGTAATTGTGCCACTAAGGTTCTCTTTAGTAGCAAATTCCCATTTCTCAAGCCGTTTGAAATACTTCCACTAAAAGATCCATCCCTTTTACTTAAGGTGTTCATATAGTATTTCAATGTATGTCAATCAATTGTAATGGTTTTAGTTAGAGATGATTCATTCCCATCCTAGGGTTGCAACTGGGGTTTTGTGAAGTTTAAACATTGAATGATTGTAATCAATAGAGACCTTCAAAACCTACAAACCATTTATCTTTAAGTTTGTCAAGTTGCAAAAATCTTTTCTACAGAATGCCATTCTTCTTGTGAATGATTTGGTCATGAATTATTGGACATCCCATGATGCCCATTGACATTTCCCTCAGGCTTCAAAAGAGTGATACAATAGCATCTACTACTGAATGTGATTTGGGTAAAACACTTCATGGACTTGGGGCACACATGAGCTCAACACCACTAAGACCAAATGCTAGTGGGAACCACAAGATGCATTACTGTCATAACTCATAACACTTGGGGTCCCAGCATTTGTTATACCACCACTACAGTGGCCATGTTTCCTGTTTTGGGCATGTAACCTTTTGTTGAAGCTATCTCATCAAGATCTTTGCTTATCTGTATGCCACATCCGAAACTAATGTTATTTGCATGGCCTAAACCCTAAACCCTAAACGATTCCTAAGATTTGGTTTTTCATGGTGAGGGAACTTCCCATCTTGGGCATAGGCATACCCTCTTCCCAAGTCCCAAGTCCCATGCACTTCATCCATAAGGGTTTGGTTTTGTGTTCTAGTCTAGTTTTTGGTTCAGTTCTTGGTCCAGTTGCAAGCACATGCACTAGCAGCTCCTAGAATCAAACTGTGCTGATTGCAACCAAACTTGTAATCTGACTGCACAACTTGTTTCCTGCCTAAATTGAACTTGAATTGGACTATTGTTCCAAATATTGTTTACTTAAAATCCAATCCTCCATGAAATCAATTAAGACTACTGTGAAAAAGGAGCAAGTAGGATATGGTGGCTTTTCATTGGTGATATAACTCTAATATAACCCAATTTATGACATGAACTATGTGGTGAGTAGGTGTGAAACCATAACAACACCAAACCAAACTAAACTGTTTCCAAACCAGGTTTGAAAGCACCTGACCTAGGTTTAGTAACTTAGAGAACCCAATACAAAATCACATCGGAGGATTCCTCAATTTAAGAAAATAAACTGAATTTACCCAGGTTCAAAATAAAAAACTAGGTACCTAGTAAGGACTGAAATCAAAGGTTCTGTCTTTAAAACCAAAAACAAGCCAATGCTGGTCTTGAGTTTTAACCCTTAATGCTCTCAACAAAGAGTCTACAATGCACTCACAAAATGCCCCTACTCTAGAGCTTTTTACCCTAGGGCCTACACTTAATTTTCACCCAGGGGCCATGGTATGAAGGTCATATGTTAGCTTGTATTTGAATCCTGTTGGGGGAAAATATCAAAAGTGTAGACTACCGACATTTGGGATGCATCTCAAGTTATGACTATGAATTTCAAATCAAGCCTGTGAATTGTTGTAAGCAGTGAGGAGGCAAGTATGATCCATAGCTATTCTGAGATCTTCACAATTCTAAGTATCTTACATTAAACTTTTAATTATGGACCATTGCCTCAGCCAAGGCCCATTATTTTCCCTTATTTGAGAATGCTATTGGGGTAGCTAGGCCCAGGGGGGTTTATTTTGCAATACTGTAGCCTAGGGTCAGTTTCCACATTGACAAAACCAATAATTTTATTTTTTCAAAAAATGAATTCCTCCTTTTTAAAATTTGAAATTACATTTTTTTTTTCCCATCATCTATTATAATATTTTGATATGAGTATTGAAATTATTGAGTGTAGCCTATGATAATTATGATGATTTTGAACATGTCAACTTCATATTCTCACAAATTTCATTTCACTATTCTGAGGATTATTTAATGATGAAACTGACCTTAGGGTAAGGTAGTGTGGCATATGGAAAATCCCCACCATATAAGAGCAGCTCCGGCAGGGAGGATGTTAAATCAGCAATGGGTCTTTATTTGTGACAGTACAAAATTGCTGACTGCTTCATTTTCCCCTGACTGCCCAATTGTTTTTTTCCCATGAATTGTATTTTTCTGATTTTTCGTTTGTCTTATTTTGAATTTTTTAAATACAGATGCTATGCAGGTATGATATCTTGCTATGTATATTCTGAGGTTGTAGCCACACGTAGACCGATAATTTTTCTTATTTTTACTTTTATTTTAAAAAACTAAATATGGGTGGCCAACCAATCAGGAATATAGTCACCATAAGATAATAAATTCTGGCTGGCCAAGGGAAAGCAGGGGTGTTTTTTGTTGAGGGCTTTCAAACCCTTGCCATACATGAGGCCCCTCTTTTTAATGGAGGAGATTGATGTCCTAAGGACTGTGGCGCAAAGATCATCCAGAATGTGGCATCCTGGCCTGTTTTTTACTACAGATGGAGTTGTAAATAACCTAGTAGGTTCAACACTAAATAATTACACAAAAAACATTCAGAACTTTCGAGAAGTTCTTAAGGTGTACTTAACAAGTAAAACACATTTGTTAAAAAAATTCTTAATGGTTATGCCAGAATCTTGGGAGAACACATGTTGAATATTTGACATCAAAGTGCCGAATCTGCTAGGCTATTATGATGTATCCAATTTTTCTTCATTGGAAAGTTGCTGGCCAAAGTCCAACGGCAACCTGGTCTGCGGCACTAGACTGGGATTTCAGTAAACAAATAATACTCCAGAAGACAGGGACTCGTGCTCTGACTACACACCACGGATATTTACTTTATCTTATGTTTTTGACTGGGAGATGTCAAATATATTCACAAGTAGCAAGTACTTGTTGATGAATTCCAGGCTTTTTCCAGAGACTAAAGGGACCCAAAAGCTCTGATAATACAACTTCTGCTTGTTTGATTGCAGCCAGTTAAAATTAGTTCTTAGCTTTGAGCTTCTCACAAGTCCAATATGAAGCTGAAAGGAGAACCTGATCACTCTTGCTTTTGTTGTGCCACTCTAGCCATATAGGCTAAAATATCATAATGGAAGGGCATTAGAGTCTAGTAATACCCACAGAGGGATACCCAAACAGCTTGGAAGCTCTCAAGGTTTCATCGCTTTTGAAAGAGGCAACAAGGGTGATCCAAAAGCATGGGAGGTTGTTGCTACCTTTGCTCTCACATTTATTTGTCCTAGTATCAATTTTCTCTGCCATCTATCTGGGTTCTGAATTTCCTGAAATATTCCATACAGGCCTCATGCTCAGTCACTCATGCAAACAAGCTTTAGTATAACCACCTAGCATGCAATTGGATTACTCCTTTCATGTTTTCATATTTGGTTGTTGTGTTCATAAGGTGTGTTTCTATGTTTTTCATTGGTAACTTGATGTCAACAGCTTAATAATTATGTAATTATCTATTGGTTAACATTGGTAACTTATTAAATGATGAGATTTTATAATTTAATAATGATTTGATGAGTCAACATCAATTAGTCATGGTTTCAATGGCTTTAATTAACGTACATGTGTCACAAATGCCAATTTGATGGGGTTCATTTTTTTAATGTTTATTTATGACTTGTATTGAATTTGTATCTAATTTTTAATTTAGTTTCGATTCATTTTTTATTTATTTATAGTCAACTTTTAATTAAGTTATAGTTAAGTTCAAATTAACTTTCAATTAATTTCAAATTAACTGAGAATTAAGTTCCAATTAAATCCCAATTAAATTTGTAGTTAATTCATAATTAATTCCCAATTAAATCTTAGTTAACTTTAGTTAACCCTCAATTGACTTTTAACTAAATATTAGTTAAGTCTTAGTTAACTTGAGTTAAGACTTTTAATTAAATATTAGATAAGTATTAGTTAACTTTAGTTAATTCTCAATTGACTTTTAATTAAATATTAGTTAAATCTTAGTTAACTTTAATTAACTCTCAATTGACTTTTAATTAAATTTTAATTAACTTTTAACTCTTAATTGATTCCTAATTAAATCATAGTTAAATTTTAGTTAAATTTCAATTAACTCATAGTTGATTTTTAATTTAAAAAGTTTTTTGTAATCTTTTTTACTTAATGCACACATAGAAGCTTTTTTATAAACTTTCTTCAACTAGGTCCCCAAAAAGGTATAAATAGAAATAAGACCTCTCATTTCTTTGAATTTGTTCAACATCAATTTTAAACACGATCTTGCACCATAGCCTTGTCATGTTCTTTTCATGTTCATCTTTGCATATGTTAACATAATTCATTTTCACATTTGTTTTGCACGTCTTGTGTTCTTGTTCATAATTCCTATGTGTTTTTTGTTTTTGAATTACATAATTATGACAAATGTGAACATTAGACACCATCTTCCAATAGATGGAATTCGTCCATAATATTCATCCATAACTTTTAGCTAAGTTTTAGTTAAAACTTTTAGTTAAGTTCCAATTAACTCTAAGTGAAATTTTAATTAACTTTCAATCAAATCCTTGTTAACTTTTAGTCAAATCCTAATTAACTCCTAATTAACTTTCAATCAAATCCTAGTTAAATCTTAATTAACTAAAAGTTAATTCATAGTTAAGTTTTAATTAATTTTTAGTTAAATCCTAATTAAATGTAGTTAAATCCAAATTAACTTTTAGTTAAGTTTTAATTAACTTTTAATCAACTTTTAACTAGAAAGGTTCTCAAAAAGCTTTTTTAATTGATGCACACATAAAAGCCTCCTTGGAAACTTCTTTAAACTAGGTCCCTAAAAGGCTATAATAGGAATACAACCCTTCATTTCCTTTAATATGTTTAACACTAATCTTAGGCACAATCTTACATCATAACCTTGTCATGTTCTTTCATGTTTGCATATGTTAACATAATAAATAAAAAAATTCACATTTATTTTGCACATCTTGTGTTCTTGTTTTTGGTTCTTATGTTTTTGTTTTTGAATCACATAATCTTGTTTTGTTCCTTCTTTGGAAGTTAAATTTAGATCTTTCTTTTAATCGTTGTTTTTGTGGTTTTTTGTGTCTTTGACTATAATCTTTCTTTTTTTTATTTGAAAATTAGACTTAAACCTTTTCTTTAACCTTCGTTTTTGGGATTTTTCATGTTCTTAACAACATGATTCAAACATGATAATTCATTAAAAAGTCTTTGCACCCATCAATGTACATGTTGAATCACATAGGGAACCATACAAATATGTAAAATTTTGAAAACTTTCTTATTTATTTTCCTTTTGCTTAATATATAAATGAGCCTTTGGGGCATTTGAAAACACCTTCATTTGAAAAGAACAATTTGTAATAAATTTAAATAAACTTGTGAAAAAAAAATTGAAAAAATGATCTTCAAAAGTTTTGGCATAGTTTGTGAATGTGTAAAATCCATAATAGGAAGGATGGTTATGACATAATAGTTATACATAAAAAATAAATATATCAATAGATATTTGTGAAAACAAGAACATAGATCTTCATAACTATATAATATAAATATATAATTTCAACATTATACTCTTTTTTTTTTCACACATTCACCCATTATCAAATGATAGCAAAAAGGTTTTTATGTTCACCACATTATTTTTCAACCCATTATTAAAAAAACTCACACCAAGTAGTTGTAAGTGTGAAAAAATAATGTGATTAAAACTCAAGTTTAAATATTTTCTAGGTAGGCAAGGTCCTAAGTTGAGGGCATTATTAAAAGAAGGGCTAATGCAAGGTAAAATTCAAGTGTGGGCCCATTACTAGTAATGGCTTCAATTGAGAATCTTATCGAACATAAAAATCAATGGGTTTCTTTTTTAAAACTTTTTTCCTTCACTACTCAACAAGTATTCATTGGATACATGTTGAATCTCATAAGGGAAAAGTAAAAATGATGCAAAGCATTTTGAAAAAAAATGCTTGCACATGAAAACATTTCATTTTTTGAAATGCCCAACAAGTTCTTTTGCTTTGTAAGCATGCATGCAAATACACTTAAAAAATTCTCAAAAGTTTTTAAACATTAGTACAACCAGTTTTTGAAATAAGGTGACCCACATTTGAATTTTGTGGGTTAGGTGGGAATCACCAGGTTTGGAGTGGGGCCAAGGCACCCCTTTGAATAGTGGGAAATCAACTAGAATAGTGAATCAATGGTTTAACTTTTTTACATGAACATCAACTCAACTATTTTGAATAGGGATAATACAAATAATGAGTGAGTGGGAGATCATGGAAACAAACCTAGGTTAATAAAGCAAACTTTGGTTGCACAAGAGCTCAATCACAAAGGACTTTAACTCTTTCTTTCTCCATAAAAATTTGACCTTTTGTTTTGGAGCAACAATAGATTGATACCAATGTTGGGTAGCTTTATATTCTTCCGAAAAACCTCAAGTTCTAATTTGGGTAAAATCTTAAAACTGTCTTGGTTCTGATTCTACATAGAAATGGTTTTGGGAATCTATTTATTGATTTAGTTTTTCATAAGAATAAATTCCGGTTTGGAAAATCAAACTGGTTTTGATCCAATTCATACTAACCTAGACTAACAATGAAGGTTCAATGTTGGTCAACCCCAGTTCTAGTCATTTTTTTTTTCCAAAAACAAATATTTGAGTTTTGATTCCACACAAATAGAACTAGGAACCCAATTCTAGGTTCTTTTTTAATTTTATAATGTGGTTCTAGTTGTTGTCGCAATCCCACTTTGAGGGAAGTGTGAAGTCACCACTCACACTTTCGAAAATGGGACTTGGGAATCTTTCGGGACTCCTGAAAACTCAGAATTCGGTTGCAGGGGTCAAGACACCTCGCATTGAGGTGCTCTTTATATCGTTGGAAAGGTCTTGAAGTGTAGATGTCTAAATGGCCTCATGAGCCATTTGGACGTTCGCAACACAAGTTGTGGTTGAAAGAAGGGTCGTAAGCCAAACTGACAATTGAACTCCCAACCACTAAAAGTCGGGAATCGACCCGATCTCGGAGTGTGCAGGTGGAATGCAACACACCGTTGGAAAGCTCTCAAGGAGAGCTACAAGTTCACTTTAGACCTTGTCCCAATCGGAGGTCAGAATGAAAAATTATGAACGCCCAAAGTACCGAGAGTCCAAACCGGGACAATTTTGGGACTCCACTTTGGGAATCCTGGGAAAAAGTGTCATTCGGATGCAAGTGCACCAAAAAGGCACAAAGAATACTATATGGGGGAAGGTGGTGGCTTCCCCCGAATCCGGGCCGTGGTGAGTCAAGTGAATCCAGGGTTGCCCATGGTTTGTCCCAACATCGAAAGTGTTTCGAATGTGATTTAACCAACTTGTTGGTTGGTTTTGGATGTAGGACCGAGTAACTAAATAGTTTGTCCCTCTTCCTAGTCTAATCCTAGAGCTTTCAACACGCCCCTCTTACCCCCTTTAGTGTTGGAAGCTAGGAGCGACACCAAGTTCCAAATACTTCCGCTCTTTATCATAGTTGGACCCCTTTGGGTCTAACAAGGAACTTGGGGGTGCGTCAGTTGTGATTCTAGTTTTAAAAGTTATCAAACCCAATTCCAATAGGTTATTCGTAAATGGAACTCGTGGTTCTTATTTGCCAAAGTAGGTACATGTTGAACATTGAATTTTTCCTTATCATTTATCACTTGTACTTTAACTATGTTATGGTTTTGATTTACATCTTGTATGTGGGTGTCATGATTATTTTGTCAGTTTTTTTTATGTTTCAAATATTATTTTAATAATAGAGCTTGATATTAGGTCGACCTGCCCTTAAACAAAGTTCCATACGAGTCACAAAAAATAAGTCAAGGTTTTGGTGTGGAAGTGAACCAAAGATCATGGAAACTTACCTTAATAAAACAATCTTTGGTTATTTGGTTCAATTGTTCATTTCTTGCATAGTGCTAGCAATGAAATTCTTTGTTTTTTGACTTGATCTCGTACATTAGACCAAGTTTTTAGTCTATATTTGTTTTTCATTGGTAAACCTCATTGGTATTTTATACTCATTAGTTTTGGTGGTCTTCTTCTATTTCAAATGCAAGCACCTTGAGAATGTTATCACCAACTACATGGTTTTGGATGTAAAGACTTGAACATTTTTTACTTGATTCTTTATTATGTGACATTCTATATGCATAAAATTTATTATAGGGAGACTTTAAACATTATACCATACAATATAAATTTTTGATAAAATATTTCACATAATGCAATGCACATGACCTAATTAACTATTTTAAGGTTCAAATTGGTCAACTTCTAATTATACTTTGCAATTTCATCTTATTTAAATGCCATGCTTTACAACTACAACTTTGTGACATATGTGGTAGGAATTTTTTTGCAAACACATGCACCATCAAGTTCAATTGACATTTTAATGATGTATAATGAAATGCCTTGTTGTTATGAATAGGTACAAAGTTGGTTTTAAAATATTCAATGGGCTAATTTCCTAGATTATGACAAAGGTTCAATTAGATGAATGTGTGAATGCACATTAAAGTGTAAACAATTTTAGGAAAATTGGAACCACATATAGTATCAAAAGTAAAACATGAAAGATTTCACATATATTAAATTACTTTAAAGATTACATATAAGTGATTTAAGGCTCAAAATTAAAATAATTTACAAAAACCATGGATATATAATTGATTCATAGTCATATATTTGTGTAAATGTACATCAATAATTTTATAAAGGTTTTTAAAAAGCCCTTATTCAACAATAGTTTACCATTTTTATTAATTAAAAAAATTCATTTGATTCTTGTCAAATGATTGAAAGAACATTTAGCCCAAAATAAATTTAGTGAAAGAACATTTTACAACTTAAAAAAATCATAATCATCAACATTATCATAGCATAATGTATTAACAAAAATTAAAAAGTCATTTAATTTAAACTCCATGACTTCAAAAAAAATTAAAAAGTTTCATGGGGAAGATTATTTTTTATGGTTGCCTTCTTATATGAGTAAAATTTCATGGACAAATTTTCATTCAAACTAGTACTTCTTAATTCTTTTGTTGTAATAATAGTGATGTTTCAAAACCTTGTAGATCAAAATAATACTTTGTTGGACAATTAAGTCATTCATATGTGTAGCACCACAACATAATGACAGATTGGGACATAGCTTATCATCTATCACTAATTTTCATTACAAAATATTTTCCAAATATCCACCATGATGCATCAAACTTAGATGAGTCATACATAAGATTTATTCATTTTTTTCAATTGATTAGCTCAAACTATGATAATTTTTTGTCCATGTTATAACATGCATTGACTCAAATCTTCAAAATTTATTGCTTTACAATTGATCTTTCAAGTCCTAATATTATCCTTTTGTTGTGCACCATTACATATTATATTTTGAATTGTTTTTTTAATCTAGCATGTTATAAACCATTAAATATTATGTTTTGAAATGTTTTAGAATGTATATTGTTATAATTATATTTCCCAACAATTATAACCAATGTGTCATAAATTGACAAGTTGTCCTTTAGTGGAACATCACATACCTTGTACAATGATGACAATTCATCATTTTCTAGTGACAAATTTTGCGCATTTGAGAGAACTTTGTTGAATTGTAATCATGACCACATCCACATGAAGTGGGTAGCATATTTGAATGATACTAGAGAGTAGTTTAATTTCATTGTGAATGGTGATAAAATTTTTGCCATGCACAACAACTTGGGGTCTAAAGTGCGGATGATTATGACTTGAGATTCTTTTTAAAGTATGATTTCACTTGTGAAATTAGAGTGTTTAGGTGAGATCCTAAATTGTTTTGAATTTGATTTAAGTTTTTTTATGTGATGTGAGTTTCATCATATTGTTAATTTAGAGTTGATGTTTTTAAAAAAATTGTTTATGTTTTTTCATAGGTGTAGTTGCCTAGTTGTTGAAAGAGATGGACAATTGATTCCCTTTGTGGGCATTATTTGATGCCATGGGCATTAGGCATCCACAATATTGGTTGTGGCCCAATTGTGAGGAGAGTTTTGTCAAACACTTGAAGATATTGAAAAATTGATACTACAAACCAAAATGTTGGGGTTTGGTGAGTTAGACTAGCTTTGTTTGATCATTGATGGCTTGATATTCAACCATGAATGTTCAAGTTGTGCATGAAAAGTAATTCCATGGTTGCGATGGAATCGCCTTTTGATTTCAATCCTTTTATTCAAATATGAAAAATGGTTGATGCATCTTAAGTTATGACACATTCCTTCTTTGAATATATTAAGTTAGCAAGGTGACTATAGTTCATGTTCTAAAGAATGTAGAGTATGAACATTGTTTCTCATTTCTAGCATTTCTAACAATCAAGGTTAGGGCTACTAATCCTCATCTTCTTGTCTAGTGGAAAAATTCTTCAATTTAGAGACATTTTCATTTAATATGACATTTGATACATGATTTGAAGTAGCAAAATGCTACTGTATTTGCTCATATATTTGATTTTGTGTTCTTTTAAGTTGTTGTAGAGCAACTCAGTTCATATCTTAATATGATCATAAAATTTTGACAATTATTTGATCATCTTTGATGCTGTTTTTCTTTTGTATTGTTTCCATCATCTTAGTGGGAGTAATGAAATTGTTGCACTATGGATTTGAGTTACATGATTGAATCAGGCTGATGGTTGGAATGTGTTGTGCATGTTCATTTGCTTTCATCCACAAGGCCATGGAGCCATACTATGCACCTTCAAAAACTTGATAAT
>Ga0209611_10010972_pt1 | contig 13195 bp, 8 predicted proteins | sample S1TSphgellanicum_3_FD_187693 | JGI IMG/M metagenome (GOLD analysis project Ga0209611, IMG submission 187693) | Host-associated microbial communities from peat moss isolated from Minnesota, USA - S1T2_Fc - Sphagnum magellanicum MG (SPAdes) (version 2) | ecosystem: Host-associated > Plants > Peat... | reverse complement strand
AGCGTAGATGTCTAAAATGGGCTCGCATTGCTCATTTGGACATTTGAAACACAAGTTATGGCCAAAAGAAGGGCCGGGAGTCGAATTGCCAGTTTGACTCCCGACCACAAAAAGTCTGGAATCGACCTCTTCCCGATGTCCGATTCGAAAGTGCGACACGGAGTTGGAAAGCTCTCGACGAGAGCTACAACTTTGCTTTAGACCGCATGGAAATTGGAGGTCTGCTCGCAAAGTTATGGGGCTCCAAAGTCCCGAAAGTCCCATTTGGCGCAATTTCAGGACTCCCGTGCGGGAGTCTCGGGAAAAATAGCCATTTGGATGTGGGCTCCGTGGAGAGTCACATAGTATACTATAAGGGGGAAGGTGGTGGCTTCCCCCAAGTCCGGGCCGTGGTGAGTCTTGTGTGTCCGTGTTGCCTGTGGCTCGTCCTAGCACCAAGGGTGTTCCAATTTTACACTAACCACTTTGTGTGGGTTGTGTGCAGGCCCGTGTGAATGATTAAAGCTTGTCAACTCTTCCTAGTCCCATCCCGAAGCTCCAACCCACCCCTCTACCCCTCAAACGGTTGTGAGCTAGGGAGCGTGCTCCGACTCCTCCTTTTCCGCTGCTTTCTACTTGGGCTCACATTTGAGCCCTTTAAGGAATTGGGAGTGCGTCATAAGGTGAGACAATTTGATGTTAGTGACTTTGCGTATTTCTAACGATAACCTAATGATACTCTAGACACTTTTTCCAATCGCACTATCTTAAGGATTAAGGCAATCAAGCCTTCAAGTGTGTTGGAGTTACAAGGAGCTAATGGACGCACAATTTGGGATCACTCCAAAAACTATGCACCCTGCCACCTACCGAATTTAGATCCTACCATCATAAATTTGGATGCCTCCACTTAACTATCTATGTCAAGTATGTCAAAAGATAGATAATGTTAATTAGATGTTGTTTTGCGATAATTGTAATGGTGGACACCATCTATTCTGCTTCAAGTTGAGGTTGATTCAAGTTCCCGCTGACATTTGGTACTGTTCATCATGTTCTCCTATAACACCTTGATTTCTACTCAGACCATGCCATGTTTTTCCCGGCTTAGGTCTGGGGGGGGGATACATGAGAATTTCATCTCCACCTCCTCTTGTGCATTATATATATATGTGCATGCATCTTTTTTTAATTGATTAGTTTCCACCTTTGACTGGTTTTAGTATTTTTGTTTAGTAGAATTTACTATGGATTACACCCTTATGACACCATACATCACGACACTACACATCACGACAACTATCATGCCCGTATGCATGGCCTCATACATGACGGCCGGTTACAAGCATGCCAATCATGCCTTTTAGGGTTAATGTATGTTCTTAAATTACTATACGCTATTAGGTGTTTTAGGGTTATGGCTTGTTTAGGGTTTTCAGCTTGTTGGTGGTTGTATAAAAGGCCAAACTTTTCCCTTCTCTTATTAGTTATTCTAGAATTCCTTTGTCAAGAAGAGTTTCCTCCATAGTTAGACTCGATTTCTAAATGCTCATGGTGGCTATTACACGGCCACCGTTTACATACACTACGTTTTTTTTCCTTCTTTGCAATTTAATATACATGAGAATTTCATCTCAGCCTCCTCTTGTGCATTGTATATATATGTGCGTGCATCTCTTTTTAATTGATTAGTTTCTACTTATGACTGGTTTTAGTTTTGTTTTTTAGTAGAATTTACTATGGATTTACACCCTTACGACATTGTACATCACGACATTACATGTCACGATAGGTAGAGTCATGCATTTTGTGTTGTTAGATGTTACAAAAGTCACATTTGTAGCTACTACCTTCATAGTAATTAACATAGATGAGGTCACATTAATTGATAATACCCAATGGCTTTCAATTCATGTGTATGTGGTCCAGAGTTGGAAGAGGCATATCCTCCTTTGTGTTGACTAAGTTAATGTCTCTACCACATTTGATAACATTTTTGTTCTAATGCTTAAGTGTTTGTTGGAATTTGATGGGCTAGGGTTTGAGCAACTAAGAGGAATGTTGTGAAGAATATGGGTTATGATAGCTCAAATGTGTTCCAAGGCCATTGAAGTGGTGTGACATTGTAATTCAAAGAAAAGGTAGCCCCATTCTTGAGTGGGGATGTTCATGAATTGTTTTGCCCATAAGATTAATCTTGTGGTGATCACCTTATAAGAGTGAGCGTGTTGGTTGCAGGCATTTTGCAAAATCAATATAATGCCTTTTTTGCACACAACCCTAAGAAGTTTGGGGAGTTTCAAAAACTTGCCAACCTAATGAACATGAAAGGAAATAAGCTTTTTTGAAATGTGAAGACAAGGTGGAATTCCATGCTATTTTTGGCAAAATGGGTCTACATAAAATATTGCCTTTCGATTGTGAAAAAATGATAGTGTAAAAAATGAGGTTGCTTTGAAAAAATTGAATGCATTATGTGACATTGACTTCATTTTTGGGTTCCCTTATATCCTTCCTTTGCTTGAGATAATGAATACATTGATCAAAATTACACAAGGCACAAATGTTTTTGTCTATGATTTTGTGAATGTTGTAAAATTGGTTCAATAGGAGCTATATAAGCTTTATTATGATCCTTATGCTAAATTTGAAGATCTAGTTTTTGATGATTTTAATTCTATTGATTTCCGATTAATCAAACCTTTCCCATGAATTGGTTTTCTCACCTAAATGGCAAGGAAGATGTTGAGTATCTTCTATTTTCATTTGCTAGAGGTAAACACCCTATCTACAAGTCTTATGTTGATGGGTTAGAGGTTTTCTACATGTCACCAACGATGCTATCAAAAAGGTTATGACCAAGGTGAAAGATGAATTTGAAGGGGGTAGCTCAAAGCCTTATTTCTAAATTAGAACAACATATCATGGAACATCAAGTTATGACTACCCTTAGTGTTGTTTATCCCCAATTATAGGCTAGGAATCCTACTAAATCATATGAGACCTTTCACACTCACCTAAGTGTGTTGAAACAAACTTTTTTGCCCCTCAAAAAGTTAGTGACTATGGCAAGATTGGGTTTGTCTTGTTACAAGTTCACAATTTTGATTTGCAAACATTTTTTTTCAAGATGATTATGTTTCACAATTATTTGCATTGTTATAACTTAAGTTTGTTGCATCTTTAGTTGTTATAACTTAAGTTAATAAGTTATTGTCATATAATAATATTGTTTGTTGCATCTTCAATTGTTAAGTTGAATAACTTATAATAATTTATTAATTTAACAATGTCATAACTTGTTAGATGCAACATTTTTAGTTGCATATGACATGTGTAGTTGCATAAAACAAGTCATAAAAGATTATTTTTTTACTAGTTACCCCTGTTTTAAAACTTGGTATGCTTGGAAGAGGATTTAACTTGGTAGTAGTTTTGTAATATGGATTTTGCATGGAGGAAATGAATGTTGAGGTACATAAGAAAAATGTGACAATGGTTTTAGGTCAATTGTTAACCTTTAAGGTTTTTATATAATTTCTAAACCTTGTTTGTAATTTTCTATGCATGTTTTCAAAGTAAAAAGAAAGTTTTGTTATATTTTGTGCTAGTGTTATTCAACATTTGAAGTTAATTTCACATGATTTGGAATCTAGATTTTAGTGTTTAACTTGAAGTACAAACCTTATTTATGTTGCATCTTCTATTGAAACCTGAAATTAATTTCTCCAATTGATTTTTTTTGTGCCTATATTGTAATTAATTTGGGTGCAAATTAAACTTTGAGTTGTGATGGGCAACAACCTTTTAGGGTTAGGGTTCAAATCCCTTTCAAGGTGATTAAAGTTTAAATAATGCTAATTTTCTTTAGTTTTCTATCCATGGTTTTGAATTTCATTTAATTATATCCAGATGGTTTTAGGGTTGTATTAAGATTTAAATAATTGAATGCACTAATTATTTAGTTAAAGGCATAATTAATCATATGCACTTCACAATAACCCTATAACCAAAAATATTCCCTTGCCAACCCACATTTTGTCAAATATAGCCCCTTGAAAACATGCATGTTACCAAATGCAATTCCTTGCATACCCACATGTCACCATTGCTTTTGATCATGATTATTTTGGTTGTAGCCATTTTATGGACATTTGGAATTATTGCTTGCCATCATAGCCATGACCCACTTGTTAATTTTTTAAAGTCATCATTTAGTTTCACCTCATGCAAAAAATTTAGCCACCTATGTTAATTGAGGTCTAAAATGTGTAACCACATTAACTACTAATTAGACTTGAAAAAAAACGTTGGTTTCACCAATTAGGTATTTAATGGGCAATTCATTTGCATTATTATTATATTAGTTTAGTAGATAATTCATTATAATTAAACCATCATAGTGGGGGCAACATGGTTGTTTAGTTATTTTTTCCATAGGCACTTGAAAGCCTTGAAGTTCCCATTATCTAGGCCAAAATGAACTAGCACACACCAACATGTCGTCCACTAGATGCCCATTATGATTTAATTGTGGATGGATTTCAACAAAATTAATATTTTGTTTCACCTTGGTAACCCATTTTGTAAAAAATAGGTTATACATATATGCCCTAGGTATGAAAATAGGTTTTTATTAAATACATAGATGGTTTGTTGTTTGTACATACATAAAGGTTTTTTTACTACCTATTTGCTAACAACATGCTTATAATTGTTAGTAGGTAGGTAATAAAATAAGAAGTATCTTAACCACCATGGTTGGTTAGGGATTCTAACCCAATAGAAAATTGTTTTCTAACCAATTACCATCCATCCTTCATGGTGTGTTGGTAGGTGCTAGTTCATTTTGGCCCATTATTGATAATGTTGGATATGGATTTCTCATAGTGAACCCCACATGAAAACTAAGCTGGTTAATTTTTAATATTTGCTTTCGTTTATCAACACATTATTGAATATGCATAATGAACATTCACACAATATAATCTAATTTCAAATTTGCAAATAATCAAACTAGGTTAAAAACTTTATTTCTTTTAATTTCATATTAGTTTAACATTTAAATGTTGAACATAGATGGTAGGTATGATAATCTTATCCAACTATTATATCCAAATGAATATTACCATGGAACATTACATAATTTTATAAATATGCAGTCTAGGTTTTGGGAAAAATTATTGATTAGTCATTTAATTCTAAGTAAAACATCTATACCTAATAACCTAGCCCTTCTTAAGGGCCTCCTAAAACCAAGTATTTAGAAATAAATAAAGAGATAAGTAGTTAACTTTTTCAAATATGTACAAAAGATGTAGGTACCTTTCAATAGCCTATATCCAAGCTCAATGTAACTAAATACCTAGTCCAAAATTCCTAAAATATCATCCTATGTGGTAATATAATTGTCCAAGGCTCCAAGTTCATATTTGTTTTTATTATCCATTGCATTCATACAATAAAAATGTAATTAAATTAACATGGCATTACAACACCAAAGGTAGTTTGATCGATGTGCCAACAATAATTTACATGGTTTATCATGTTCATAAGTCACAATATATTCACCATATATTCATGTGCAAATATGTTATCAAACCAATAATTGTTGGATATAAAGACAATCACATGTGAGCACAATTAATGCATAAACTATTTAACTTGACAATATGATCTTTCACATTGACATTTTAAAAAAAAAATTAGCGTTTTGACTTCAATTATCATGTACACCAAAAGCTTCATGAGCAAAAAATGATATGATAGTTTAATTCATCATTTTATACAAACTTGTATTGTTGAAGAATGTGAGAGAAGACCAATTGATTGATAGGTATTAACTACCTTATCTCCATTTTAAGTGATGGCTCATAGGATTCTTACTTCTCCTAATCATTTGTTATGCATCATTTAAGTTGCTAAGTTACTAATGATTGATAGTTGATGGTTATAAATGTCAGTTCACACCTAGGACTATAACATTGGTAAATGGATGATAAGTTGACTTTGTTCACACATAAACATGTACATTGCTAGGTAGTCAACATGGAAATCCTATGTGGTGAGTTAACATCAAGCTTGACAAAATGTGATAACAAGTTGTTAATAAAAATTGTTTGTGATAAAATCTATTCAAATTTGTAGATATTTGTTAATGTAGAAGTGTAACAAAAACAAGTATGTTAAATTGACATGACAATAAAAACATGCATCACAAGTCTAAAATTCTACCATTGCCAAGAAGTTCAAATTTGAAGAAGCATGCATAATAAGTTTGAAATTCCATTGTTAAGAAACTCAACTGTGGAAAAGTGTGCATGACAAGTCTAAAATTCCATTGACTAATGAGGTACCTACAAAGAACAAACATACACTACAATAAAAGGTGATACAACATGAATGCAAAATAAAACAAATGGTACATAGTCTTTCATTCGACTAATTGTTGTTATAAGATTGCTTGTTCATCATCTTCTAGAAGCATTTGTTGCTACTCACATAGACATAAGCTTTTGCCCACTTTTTGCTTGTAGTAATCAAACATTTCATTTGGATCCAAGGTCTTTTGATTTTTGTTGAATTATATAAAAACTTTGTGATTGTGCATTTGGTTTTTGGGTGCTTATAACATCTAGTTTGGCCTCGCCAAGTTGTGTATTCTTTACACCACACCCGTGATCTTTCTTCACAATAGATTTAAAAAAAAGATTATTTGATCATTGCATATTCACAATAGTTGTTACAAGAAACAACTTTTCTTTTTTTATGAACTATGCCCAAATAAATGTTCAAGAAATATTCCACACCTTCTTCACACATCGATGTAGATTTTCCTCCATTCTTTAGCTTTTCCACACCAATACCACCTCTTTTTTTTTTGTTATTATTCAAAATATTGAATTTTTTTTCTTAAACTAACAACATGTCTAACCACAATTTTCTTTTAAGAAATAAGAAATAAGAATGTTTTCTTAATTAAAAAAATTCAGAACCAGAAGTTGGATAAACTGGGTTTTGGGGCCGGTTTTAGTTTTGGGTCCAGTTGCTAGTTTTGGTTTTCTGTTGGTTCCCAGTTCTAGAAAAGAATTCAAAATTTTGAACCAATGGTTCAGGGGCGCAGTGAACCAGCACCCACCAGCGCATCACGAAGGATGGATGGTAAGTGGTCACAAGACAGTTTTCTGTTGGGTACCAGTTCCGTGGCTAACCATGATGGTGGTTAGCTCAGTTGCTTTTTTTTTTTTACTACCTACCTACTAACAACCCACTAGCAGGTTGTTAGTACGTAGGTAGTAAAAACAGCCCTTACCTATGTATAAGCCATCTACAAGTACCTAGTAGTTATCTATTTTCCTACCAACCTACCTATATATGAGACCTATTTCTTACATAATTGGTTACTAAGGTGAAACCATATACTAACTTAGTTGAACCAACACCCACCTGCGCACCATCCACTGGATGTCCGTTATTACTTAGTTGTGGATGAACCTCAACTGAGTTAATATTTGGTTTCATCTTGGTGTAACCAATTCTGTAGGAAATAGGTCTCATATATAGGTAGATAGGTAGGAAAAGAAGTAACTACTAAGTAACTAGATGGTTTATACATAGGAAAGGGCCATTTTTTTACTACCTTCTAACTATGTGCTTTTGGGTTGTTAGTAGGTAGGTAGAAAAAAAACAGAGAAAAAACACAACTGAGCTGACCAGCATGGTTAGCTAGTGAACTGAAACCCAACAGAAAAGGGTTTACTGACTACTTATCATTCATCCTTCATGGTGCACTGGTGGGTGCTGGTTCACTGTGGCCGGTGTGAACCAACCTTAAGTGAGAAAGGAAACCAATATGGCGATATTCCCATGTATGCACAATCATGTCCTCATGTGCAACATTTCAAATGCTCTTCTTCTTCCCTTCTATCATTCCCAACGACACATTATTATGTTCTATAATCATGGTCCTCATATATATCACCCTCAATATACACCACCTTTGATCTTACATAATTCATTTGCAAGAGTGAAAAAAAATGTACTTTAATAATTTAAAAAAAGCATTTATAGATGATGAGTACTTCTCCTCCACATTAGGGTTCCCGAACTTTGTTTCTTCCACCTAGCATGGTAGCTCAATACAACATTGGGTGATGAGGGGCGAGTGACAAGCATGGTTGGTTTTCCTTCTTGTTCATGCCAACAAAAGAAGTAGAGTGATCCATACAATTTTTGAGAAAAGAAAAGAAAAGAAGATGAAGAAGCCATAATGAAGGGAGAATCAATAGGGTTTGCCTTGAGCCTCAACCCTAAACAAAAAGACCCATTACTCCGGATTATAACATTGCATGGTACTATTATTATTTTTCCAATTATTAAGTAATATGTTTATTTATTAATTATTTTGGTGCTCTTTTTCCCTCTTTATTTTCCGTTTCTTTTCAATTGGAGCATTGTTCATTTTTTTGGGTTTTTTGGGTTTGGGGGGGGGGGGGGCGGCGGGTTTTTTTCATTTAAAAAAAAATAGCCCATTGGCATTAGAAATGATTCCCAACAAGATTTAGCATCAATTGGCAGAAAGCTGTTGAAATTGTCAAAAAAACTGGCAAAAATCACATGTCAAGGGGTTTTAATTTTCAATTTTGTGATGTAGCCACCTTGGTGATCATTTACATGAGGAATTAGTCAAATTTGGCTATAGTTCAGAGAGGAAAGTAAATAGAAGGGAAAGTAGAATAATTTTAAAATCCTGCTATATTTTGGGGACCAGCTAAAACTCGCGATTTGATTTTTTTGTGGGGTGAAATCTTGCCACTTGACAACAATTTTTAAAAAAATTCAGTGAAAATTCGACTTATTTTGCCCCAAAAAAACTGAAGAGGAATATTTTGCAAAAAAAATTTGAAACCAAAAAAATTAATTGAAAAAAAAAAACCCACTGATTGGAACCAGTGTTTCTTTTTTCATATTTGTGATGTCAAAATTTTACCCCCAAAACTGCAAAATTGGTTGAAATTACACTATAAAAACATATTTCTCCAAAATTTCCTAGAGTTTCTTATCAAAAAAAAAAAGCGAAAATTTGTATAATAAAAACACTGATTGGAACCTATGGACTAAAAATTTCAATTTCAGAATTTTTTTCTGTGAAATCTGGGGACTTTGGTGGCTTTTTTTTTCACAAAAAAATAAAATCCTCTGTATGAGTTGTAGTGGATTTTTTTGCGGCCAAGTGAGGAAAACATACCCCCAAAAAATAAAATGGTGGTTGAAAATTTGACACTTAAAAAAAAAGAAAAAAGAAGAGAACTTGTGACAATTTATTCGATTTTATTATTTGAGATCAAAATTTTGAGAGGAAAAAAAAAAAACATTGAGTGGGCTGCTGGTGTGATGATTCGATTCAGTAGTGAATTACACGAATAGATTCTTTGTGTACAAGGTAAGGCTCAAGGGTTAGGGCATTCCCGACTGAAATAAGGGGCTAAGGATGAGACAATACGAAGTGCTGGTGGGGCGTTCATTTGAGCATGAGATTCAAAGCAAAAATAATTATTGAGAATTGGAAGTTGAGATTCAAGCTAGGGAGTTGATTGGAGTATTGATACACTGATGATTGGATAGAGACAAATTTTGTTGTTTCCAAATTTGTCATGAACTAATTCATTGGTGGTCATCCATCTACTTGTTTGTTTGTTTGTTTGTTTGTTGGCCTTGCCTTTGTAGGCAAGGATATTGTGTTTAGATTCATTATAGAGTATAGTAGATTAAGGGATTTTGGCCCTTAGGTACCGAATAGGTCTATTTTTATATGAGGATTTTTGAAAGATGATATTTTGGCTTCAAGTGTTAAAACTTGAGATTAGTTATAGAGTTATAATATCTGGAAGGATTTTGGTTTCTTTTAGAGGATTTTTTTGAAGATAATATTTTGGATGGTGAAATATTTGAGTTTCCATAATTCTTCTTTTGCCTAAAGATACTTTTTAATGTAAATGGCAAGGTCACAGTGTGACACACCCCTTGTTGGATTGGGGAAGAGCAAAGGGAAATTCATTCCACAGAGGACTTTAGGATACAATTTTTGCTTAAAGGTTAATTGATTTGTTTGTGACAATTGGAGGCTTACCGAGTCCTACTCTATAGGATGTTTTGTTTTTTCTGGGGAGTAAATCCATTTTCTTATCAAACTTCTTAGCCATGTTACATGGTTCCTTTCATTTTCGTGATTTTATTTGAACCTCCCATACAAAATTAAGCACTAAGGTTCTTCCAATTTCTCTCTTCAAATTTCTTCCAAGATACAAGTTGAGCTTAAATTTGAACTAATAATTGTTGTGTGACAATTGGAAACCCAACAATATTCTAGTGTTGGGCAGTTATTGCAACCTTCCCCCTACTCGGATTACTTTGCAACTTTACAAGTTTTCAGCCCGATTCTCACCATGAGAGCCAATGGGTGTCAAGTGTAGTGATACCCGGGTCGATAATTGACCTGTTTGTTATCACCCAAGTGAGAACCGGTTGCATTTGGAAAAAAGTTAAAATCTTGAAACCCAATTTGGGTAGAAGGGTCTACTTAGGTTTGTTTCTCAAAGTAAGGATCTAGGGGTCAAAAGGTTTAAGGAATAAGCTTCAGGAGTAAAATTTGAACTCAAAATCTTCCAATAAGAGGAATATATATAGCACTGAAGCACGAAATCTTACATGTGGAGGACTTGTTGGTTTTTTGGTTTTAAAAGAGAGTTCCTAGTTTTGAAAGATGTTTTCTTCACCAACAAAAAAGACAATCTCTTTGAATATAAACTAGAAAAAACCTCAAACCTCTCACACAGGATGCCTTGTGATCTAGTGGTAAAGATTGTGGTCTTGAGTTGAAACCCGATGGTTCGCTTGCGAGGGAAATCCACCCTAATTCAAAATTGGTGACTCTTTTGTCTAAGACAGTAGTGTTTTCTTTAAAGTCACCCTGTCTTCACCCTCTCTTTGGGGCTCCTTTCACCCCCAAAGCCCTTTTTGAGCGAGGTCCCCAAAGTAAGGAATTTATTAAATATGGGTATGAAATGCTGAAACTCAGAATTTAATGCACAAGGTTCGAGACTAATTATAGTACCTGTACATGTGGGAGCTGTGAATATACATATAGCAGTGGTAATATGGCACTTCCTTGAGTCAATGGGGATGAAGTTTATTTTGGGGGCGTGTTAGAATGCCTGCTCATGTCGTTAAGGCTTTTGTTTCTCTTGTCCTAGTGTTGGCGTTTTCAAAGACAATTAATCTGTTGTTAGCTTTAAACTTGTTGGACACAGACTCTCTTTGTTGAACTTTAAATCAGATTTAGACTTTGAATTTTTTGTGAATTCTTTTAGCTTGTTATTTTTGTTCATGTTTCATTTGTCAACTGGTGATCCATTTGCTATGGTTTTTGAATGTTTTCGAAATTCTTTTGATTTAAAAAATTTAGCAAATGGTTTCATTCAATTTAACTAGTTGTGTTCCCATGTGATTATCGATTGTATCTTTGGGTTTGTCACTTGAGTTCTTGGGGTTAGTTGATTTTTAGTTTTGGTAAACCCTTTGGTGATATTTGTTTAATTGCAGTGGGAGAGGCGTTCTATCAGCTGGTGAGCAAGGCTTTATGTTTGCAATTTCATGATGTGTTTACTTTTCACTTGTCATCATATTAGTTCGGGGTGAAAGTTAAAAAAGGTTGTGAGGTCGTGGTATATGGTATTCAAGTCACTTTGGATGCCCATCCTAATTGGGTGGTGCTTCGAGTAGACATTATAAATATTTTCGACACCATTTCATGTAAACCCATTTTCTAAAAACTTTGAGTAATGGGAGGCTAATTGTCTCAACTTTTTTTTTTGTTTGTTTTTTTAAGGTTTTCAAGTTCCTTTATTTTTTAATCATCAGTTTTCTTTGGGGGCTTTGTTTGTCATTTTTTTTTTCTGTGGCACATGTAAAAGTGACATGTTTGCAAGGCCTTTTTATGTGCTAGCTCATTTTTGTGCTTTGCATTATTTTTCAAGGGTTTTTTCTTCATTCTTTTCCCTTCCCTGGCCGATGACACCCATATCCTTGGCCTTGCTCATGTCATCTCCCTTGCCTTTGATCATTTTGTTTCTTAATTAGTTTTTGTGAGGTTGTTTGTTCAACTTCACAAGTGCTCAACCTAGGTTCCATTTGGTTTACCTCTTGGGTTCATCCCCATATTGAGTTTTGTTGCCTTTTTGTGGCATTAGGACTTTTGATATCCCCTTTGATTTTACCTTTTTTGCTTTTTCTTTTTTGCAAGAGGTTCTGAGTGAGGATGTTTAACATGCAAATGTGTTTTTGAGATTAAGGGATGTTTAGATGGCTTTTGGTATTCTTTCCTGATGTTTCACCTAAAGGCCTTCCTTTTTGTTTTGTTGTTCCCTTTCTTCCAAATTTTCAAAACCAATTTGTTGTTTTTGACTTGACTCTAATGAAATTTTTTGAAAGGTTTTTGTGTCCGAGCTCATTGGAATGCCTCGAGGCCTTTTTAGTTCGTTAGTAGTGGTTTTCCCTATTTCTAGTGGGGGCATATGGTTGATTTCTTCGGAGGTCATTGTTTTAATTGTTTATATGGGGAATTAGACCTTAATTAACCTTGTTATAGCTTCAAGGTTTTTGTTGGATTTTCACTGTTCTTGTTGGAGGCAATAGGTGTATGCAGTTCAAGGCCATTCCTTGAACTGACCATTCCTTTTCCAAGCACATTTGAAATCAACACAAAAGTTTTTTCCTTTAGGGGTCATAGCATTTGTGTTTGCTTTTGAGCAATTGGTTGAAAAAGACACAAATCGCCTTCAAAAGAGTATTTTAGAAAGGTTGCATGACCATTCTTTTATTTACATCCTTTCTAATTGACCTTCTGATTCAACTTGGGTGCATTTGAGGTTGTGTGTGGGGCTCAATGCGGGCGTGTAGTTGTCAACTTGGTTAATCATTTTTATTTTATTTTTGACTTTAAATATTTTCTTCACCATGTTGTGCATTAGGTTGGGTTTGTCGCAACCCTAGCCTTGGCTCACGACCAAGGCAAGGGGGTTGCAAGGTTGCGGGCCTATAAGTAGACCCAGGAGTCATATCACATGCTCCCGGGAGTGCAAAGAGTGTGAGGGAGTGAACCCTCACACTCCCAAGTGAACTCCCATGTTGGGAGTTGGTGAGAGTTGGAGTCCCAAAA
>Ga0209611_10010971_pt1 | contig 13197 bp, 6 predicted proteins | sample S1TSphgellanicum_3_FD_187693 | JGI IMG/M metagenome (GOLD analysis project Ga0209611, IMG submission 187693) | Host-associated microbial communities from peat moss isolated from Minnesota, USA - S1T2_Fc - Sphagnum magellanicum MG (SPAdes) (version 2) | ecosystem: Host-associated > Plants > Peat... | reverse complement strand
TGTCACATCCCCAAAACCAACGAGTTCATTTTGAAATAATGTAAACTTTTATTCAATGGACCAGATTACAAGCTGAAAAGGTTTGAAAAATGGACAGTGTAGGGTAGGGTTTTGTTCCTAAACTCCTAATTTTTGCAACGTTCATGACTACTCTGACCTCACTTTCCTCTCTTCCATTGTTCTTCCTCCATTGTTCCTAGGGTGGGAGCTCCATCTAAGCTCTCTGCTTTCACATTCTCCCTCTCTTCTTGGTCTCTTGCGTGCTTGGAGAAGCTCTCGGCATTGAACCCCATCACCTTGGTGGATTGGTACTTGCAATTTGTAGCTTTAGGTTGTGTTGGTCTTGATCAAGCACAAGAGCATTTATTTTTTTGTCACCTTGGTCCTAACGCTTGCTGCTAGTGATCGTCATCGTGCTGGTGTTGTGCATCATTGTGTAGGTCCTAGTACCTTGTTGCTTTGGTCTTGTTGCTTCTTGGCGGTGGTCATGGTCGTATTAGTCTATATTGTCATCGCACAACTATTGAACTTCAATTGCCTTGGTTTGGAACCTTGTCTCCTTGATGTTAGATTAAAGGTGATGTTCATGGTTGTGTTGGTATTGATTGTGATTGCACAACTCCTAACCTTCATCACCTTGGTTGAACTACTTGCAAGTGGTGACCACCTTCATGTTGGTGTTGTGTGTCATTATGTGGGTCCTATTACAATGTCACTAGGTGGCCTTGGTGCTTGTTGGTAGTGGTCATGGTCATGTTGGTTTAGATTGTCATTGTGTTGTTGCAACTCTTGAACCTTAATCACCTTGGACTGGTCCCAACCCTTGTCACTTTGATCTTAGTGCTTGCAAGTGTTGATTGTCATTGTGCTAGTGTTATGCATTGTTGCACAAGTATTAGTACCTCATTGCCTTGTGCTTGATGTTTGTAGTTTGTGATTATGGTTATGTTGGTGTTGTAGGTGGTTGTGCAAGTCCTAATCTTCATCATCATGTTTTTAGTGTTTGCAAGTGGTGATTGTGGTCATTTTGATGTTGTGTGTCCTTGTGTATGTCTTGACTCTTGTTGTCTTTATTTTGAAACTTGTCACCTTGCTCTTCTTAGCTACTAATCTAGATCCTCTTATTTATAAGTGATCTTTGTCCTTTGGTTTCTCACCTTGGTTGCCATTGTCATTGCCTTGTTTCTTTCGCTTGTTTTACTTACAAGTGTTCTTTCATCCTTTTATTTGTCACCGTCATGGTGATCCTTGTCACTTTGCTCCTCTTGCTTACTGGTGTAAATCATCATCTTATTTACAAATGATATTTGTTTTTTGTTCGTCACCTTCATTGCCATCTTCACTGCCCTGTTCCTTTCACTTGCTTGTTTAGATATTTGTTTTACAAGTAATTTTTGTCCTTGTTGCCATATTTTTTTCACCTATTGGTTTAAATCTTCATTATTTTAATTGTGACCTTCATCCTTCTAATCTTCATCCTCATCGTCTTGTTTTGTATTTGTGATTTTCTCATCCTATTGAGCATGATCATCTCATCTTGCTTGTGGTGATCTTCATCACTTTGGTTTTAGTCCTATTCTTCCAAACTTTGTTCCTTAATCCAACTAATGCCTTGAATCCCCCCTTCCTTTCATTCTTTTACTTACAATTTGTTTGTTTAAGCTTATAAGTGTGTTTCAACATGTCTTTTTGCTTGTTATTAGGCCCTTGCACTAGAATAAAAACTAGATTTAATAATTGGTGTTGACAATTAGATTTTAGTTGCATGCATCTATAGTTGCAAATGACATGAATTGTGAATGAAAGAAAAAAATCAACAAAATATGATTTTATCTTTTTGGCTAACCATGTATGTATTGTCATTTGTGATTACTATGTGACTTTTTTGTCAACAACAAAAGTGAATGATATGTTGTCATGTGTCAACAATTTTTATTATTTTATTATTTTATGTAATCTTGAAATAAACTTTAGGGTGGTTAATTTGTGTGTTCATAATTGTGACACATGGCAAATCCACAATTTTTTAATTTTTATTCTTAAATAAATAAATAAATATTTAAAATTTAAAATATACATCTAAATAAACAGTTAGTTCGGTAGGTATCTAGGCTAGGTAGATATGCAATGGGTATCTACTTACCTTGGTTAGTTTGGTAGGTAGGCTAAATAGATAATTGGTTTGTAATTTTGTTTTTGGTTTAGCCTTGAAGGTCGAACCATTTTGATTGGCTCATTTTAAATGTCACTTGATATTAAAATTGACTTTGTTATTTTAATTATTCAAGTGCACCTTTTTATATAATTTACAAAATGAAAGGAGAGACAAAATATAAGGGATATATTTTGTAGTCACAAACTTAGTTGCAAATTGGTTTATGACTAAGTTACAATTATAAAATATATCCCATATATTTTGTCCTCCTTTTCAAAAATTTAAACTATTTTAAAAATTATGTGTGCACTAAAAACATTTTAACTTTGTTAAACCTTGGTGAAAACTTGGTTAAATTAAAAATTGATTAAACTTTAGATAAATTAAGAAGTTGTAAAATTTTGGTTAATCTAAAAAATTGATTATCTTGGTTAAACTAAAAAGTTGTAAAACTTTGGTTAAGTTAAAAAAAATTGATTAACCTTGGTTAAATTAAAAATTGGTTAAATTTTGGCTAAACTAAAAGAATTGATTAACTTTGGCTAAATTAAAAAGTGGTTAAACTAAAAAGCAACAAAACTTTGGCTAAACTAAAAAAATTGGAAAATTTTGTTTGAACAAAAAAGCTAAAATTTGGCTAAAATTTGGCTAAGCAAAAAAGTGGTTAAATTTTTGCTAAATTAAAAAAATTAGTTGAAACTTTGGTTAGACTAAATAATGGAAAAAAAAAAAAAAAACTTGCTTGAATTTTGGTTAAACTAAAAGTGGCTAAACTTTTGTTAAAGTTTAAAAATTAGCTAAACTTTGGCTAAATTAAAAACAACTAAATTTTGATTAAATTTTTAAAAAAGTTGAACCTTGGTTAACTAAAAAATGATTAAAATTTGGCTAAATCAAACTTGGTTAAACCTTAGCTAAATTAAAAAGTGGTTAAAATTTGACTAAATGAACAAATTAATTAAACAAAAAATCGGTTAAGCCTTAGCTAAACAAAAATTTGGTTAAAATTTGATTAATTTTAAATTTTGTTAAACCATGGATAATATTAATTAAATTAAAACTTGGTTAACATAAACTAACTAGGATTATGCCTAAACCTAAAGTACATGGCACCTAAACCACCCCATGTGGCATTTAGTTAAACTAGTTGTACATTGAAGCCAAGGCATGTGGCACTTAAGTTAAGTAAATAAATAACACAAATGCACATAAATTATATTTATTAATATTTTTCATGTATGCATAATATACATTAAATATGCCATAAATACAAGTTAAATATGATTATAATGTACATTTATAAAAACCTACCCCCATTATACCCTTAATAAATTTTAGTATGTCCTGTGAAGTTAGGTCCACCCCATAATGGTGTTACTAATCTTGGTCAATATTACAATTAATGAGATATATAGATATAGATATGCCCATTCTTAGATGAAATCCATATTATAAATTGTACATATGGAGGATGAAAAAAAGTTACAATTTAGTTACAACACAATTCCAAGAATGACCAAACTTTTTAAATAGTGCAAAAATTATCAAAATTAATTGTAAATGAATAATAATCACATGTAATGACAAATGATTGTATATGACAAGATTTGTTCTAGTGTTGCTTGTTGTTTAGCCATCCTTTGACCCTATGTTGTGGCTCCAAAGTTCAACCCGTTATAGCCAAGTGGGTGAGCAAGCTCACATTTTAGCTTTGAAATTATAGTGAAACGTCTAACCTACTATTATAACCACATTGATTGACCATGAAGTTTGGTTGTTGTTGTCTTTCACCCTCCTTTTGAGTACTCTCTAAAATGCTATTAATGATCGCACAACTTTAGTAGCTTGCTTTTATTGCCTTTCCTTTTTTTGATTTTGCTTAATTATTTATGTTATTTCCTTTTCAAATTTATTGTCGCATGATGTTTTAATATTTCTTTGAAGTCACCACATTGATTGGGGAATAATCCATTAATGGTTCCAAGCTTGTCATCCATCTTTTTTATAGATAAATGTGGCAAGGACAACATATTATTGGTGGCAAGTTGTCCTTGGGTTAGGTGTTTAAGATTCTTAATTTTTTCTTCCACCTCTAATATAAAGTTCCTTTATGCTCACAACAAGATGATCTTGTTGTGATTTCCTAATTTGTGGTTGTAAGACTTTTAGGCATGTAGTACCTAAATTGAAATTTAGGCACATTGTTTAATTGTGATTCATGACCTATAATGCACACTATTGTCATTATATTGATCAACTTTGCTACAAAAAAATGTTATTCCCATAACAATTTTATTTTCTTCATATGTAATCATTCCTTTTTCCTTACTCACATTGATTGATGTGTACAAGTTGCCAAACCTTGTTTTTTCTTCCATGCCCTTAAAGTTAAATGGCCAAATCCATGTAAATGTAAAGCCTAACATTATATTTTTCTTAGTCAATACTTTGTCAACCCACCCTACTAAAGTTGTCTTGTGTGGTATGTTATCATTATTACTAACAATTGTAACACATGTTTCTTTTTTAAAAAAGTTTTCTTGAAAGGTTTAAAATAGGCCACATTTAGAGGTTGAAGTGCATGGGATGTATGTGAAAGTAAAATGATCATATTTAGCCCAAATGTTTGTGCTTGTTCAATTGCCTTTAGTGACGCGCTCCCAAGTCCCTAATTAGCCCCAAGTTGGGGCTAAGTCATTCAAGTTGCAAAAAAGTGGGGAATCGAAGCACGCTCCTAGCTTCCAGCATTAGAGGGGGTGAGAAGGGCGTGCTAAAAGCTCCGGGATTAGACTAGGAAAAGGGACAAGCTTATTTAGTTATTCAGTCCTGCATCCAAATCCAACCAACAAGTTGGTTAAAATTCATTCTGCACACTTTCAGTGTTGGGACAAGCCACGGGCAACCTTGGAGTCACTTGACTCACCACGGCCCGGACTCAGGGGAAGCCATCACCTTCCCCCATATAGTATTCTCTACAGCTCTCCACCGCACTTGCATCCAAATGGTTTTTTTTCCCGGGACTCCTAAAGTGGAGTCCCGAAATTGTTTTGGTTTGAACTCTTGGGACTTTGGGTGTTCATAACTTCTCTCCCCAAGCTCAGATTGGGATGAGGTCTGAACCAAAGTTGTAGCTCTCCTTGAGAGCTTTTCAACAGTGTGTCACACTTCACTTGCACGCACCGGGATGGGGTTGATTCCTGACTTTTAATGGTCGGGAGTCAAACTGCCAATTTGACTCCCAGCCCTTCTTTCAACCATAACTTGTGTTGTAGATGTCCAAATGGCTCATGCGAGGCCATTTTGGACATCTACACTTCAAGACCTTTCCAAAAATATAAAGAACGCCTTAATGCAAAGTGTTTTGACCCTTGCAATTACGCTCTGAGTTTTTGGGAGTCCCGAAGGACTCTCAAGTCCCATTTTAGGGAGTGTGAGTGGCGACCTCACACCTCCCTCAAAATGGGGTTGCGACATTTAGAATGACATGAAATTTGTGCCCATCTAAAACTAGCAAGTACTTATTGGTTAGGGAAATTGTAATTGGTACTAGTCTTTTGAAAAAATATAATCATTTTTCGAAAAGGAAATTAATCATCCATGCTTTTGTTTGCATAACCATACATGTGTTTGGTTTGTAATGTTGTATGTAGTCATCATGCAACCTCTCTTGACCTAAAGATATAAAACCTTGGCAAGGGTCTTCTACCTGCATTAACAACACAATTGACAATAAACTGCTTATGGGTTTGGGTATTATGTTGTATATTTGGTGCAACCCTTGGTTGGTTAGAACTTAGAGACCTTTGCACTTGACTATTTGCTTCCTTGGATTCCTATTTCATTTGAATTCCATATGTGATTTGCATCATAGTTATGCTTGTTGTACATGGATTGCAAATTATTGTAAAAACTTTAGCAAGATTGTGCGATGGGTATTTATGTTTGATTAATATCTAGCTTTTTTATTTGACAAATGTTTTGTTTAGGATCTCCATACTTGAACCAATACCACTAGCTATTCCTTGGTATTTCATTTTGAAAAGTTGCAACCTTAATTGAAGTTATTTCTACCACTTTCATCTTTAGTGTTGTAGGGTAATTCAAAATGTGACTTCTTTCATAACCAAATTCCAAGCAACCATAGCCTGATCTGATTAATTGGCCCACCTTTCTTAGATCATGTCTTTCCATTTAAGTAGTCCAACAAAGAGGTAATTAGGGGTATGTTCCAATGCCTACTTGTTTTTTTCAATGATGTTTTGCTTTCAACTGCATCCATGAACTTTTCCAAAGCTTTGTTGGTCCATTTGCCTCTAATTAATTGAATTGCATCTATTAACCTTTCATTATTATTTTTTTAGTTTTGGATTATGAGGCAAGACATTCTCCTTGTATTGTGTTGGTTGGTCTTGCAAATCAATTTGCCTCCTATGATGTACATTTAACATCATTGTGATTTAGATTCCCTGGCCCCAACCTCCAACATGTTGGAGGTGTATGCTCTAGACCTCCAAGTGGTATGCCATTGAATTTTTTGAGTTTAAGCCAAGAATTAAAAAATTTCCATTTGAGGTTAGGGTATGTGTTAAGTGCATGTGCTTTTGGTTTTATAAAAGGTTCAATGGGAACATAAAAAGCCTTGAAATCATTATAAACTAAATTTCACTATGAGAAAATCATGTCCATTGCAACTTGTTTGTCTAGTTGTAATCTAATTCTATCAGACATTTTTCACTTGCATTGGACGAGTTGCAACGGACACAATTTTCTCATAGTGTTTTGGTTTGTTAATTTTGTGCATGTTATTGGTGTGTAGACACAATTGCAATTTTTTAGACCTTGTGTAAACTTGCTTTTTATGGCATTCCCTTGATAATATTTAGGAGTTATATAACTTTTCATTTGACAATATTCTAATTTTTTTTGAAATATCGATTGCAAAGTTCATTTATCACAACCTTTTTTATCTACCCTTTCACCCATAATTAATCTTGCTCTTGTGGTTTTTCTTTGACTATTATCAAATATGAGTTGTGTTGATTTTGTTTTATTTCCAATATTTTCAAGTTTGATTTGTGTTGTTTTAGGTCTATTTAGAATATTTTAATTTTGATCTATGATGATTTAATCCTACTTTGAATTTTGGTCTTTGTTGAATTTTAGTTCATTTTTTCCTAGATCTAAGTTGTGACCTTCATCTTTACACCTCAACAATGTAAATCTAAGACATCAATTTTAGGAAGGATTAGAACTTTTCTTTCATGCTATTTGGGAACTTTGACATGTTGAGATAACATAAAGGATTAAATTTAAAAGATGAATCTCAAGTGTAGAATGGCCTTAGAACCTAATAAATTTGGTGCTAGTCTTTTGGTGTGAATGGATTGTGCTCACAATTGATGGGAATTTGGAATGATCTCTCCCCCCATTCATGTCCTAATTTTGAAGATCCATGGGATTTTCGCAATTCTTAATTAAGGATGTCATTTTGTGCAAAACTTTATAATTAAGGTTGTCACATTTATAATTGATTGTGTGATGTTTAATATGACACATAGACCCATCAACAATTATGTTTTTCCAAATTTGGGCTTTTATAAAACCACCCCAACTCATTCCCATAACCAAACATTAAAAATAACTCTTTGTTAGAACCCTGAAATTTGATATTTACTTATTTTCATTTTTAAAAGTTAACTCCTTTCCCATCATCAAACATTATCATACCTTAAGTTGGTCTTCTTTGTGTCCTTGGGGGGACCTAATAATATATTAAAAAATATGTAAGAAAAAATATATGATGCAATATAATGGTTGTTGGGTAAAAATTATAAATCAATTAATTTAAAAAATGGTACATTTTATTCAAGTAATCTATTTAATTATAATATAGGGTATGTAATAATCTCAAATAATATATTATAATTAATATAAGTTGTACAATTATTTAATACTCCTTTAAAAATGGTCATTTGATGCACATAAATTCCAAACTTTACACTAAGTGTCCCTTCAGTTTTGTGTGCATATATGCCCAAATATACACCTATGGTCAAACATTAAAAAAAATTTGTTAATCAAATATTGAATTTTTTTCAAAAGAGAATTAATCAGACCCAAGCATTCAATCACATGTAATGCCTACAATGTTCATGAAGTCTCGCACATTTTATAACAAGCCCGAACCCCCTTACATTATATGGGAATTTGGTCATAGGCTTTTGTTTGGTAATGGGCTAGTTTTTTTTTATTATTTATTTATTTTCTAGCTCTTGTTCAATTGTTGTTAGAACATGTCCAAAGGTGCTTGATATGTGATCCTGCACAGTATAATTGCATGAAGAAAAGTCAAAACATTTTGGTTTTGTTCAAGAAATTGCTTTTGGTTTAACATAATTCAACGACAATTTGTGGTGCTTGGTAAAAGGTAAAACAACCTTGTGCACTTGTAAAAAAAAAGGTAATAAATATGATTTTATTTTTTCTAAATGTTTCTGATGGGCCCATCATAATGATTGGTTTAGGTGGCTTGTTATTAGTAATTCCCCACCTATTTGCTATCCTAATTTCAATTTTATGGCGGGGTTGCAAAAAAGTTAATAATTAAACTTAGATGTGAAGAATATTTGTAAAATAACATATTGAGCATTGTTAGAGATGTCCTCACCATTAATAAATTATACAATGAAATCATTGATTTCTAAGCTGAAAGCACACTACGGGTGAATCAATTTTCACCAAAAAAGGTGATGTATAATTAGTATCATAGTATGTAGTAAGTTTAAATTTTGATGGCATCATTTGACAATTCTATATATAAGCAAAAAGCCCTAGAATGTGCACAACATTTTGGAATTCAAATTTCACTTTAAATGAAGATTAATCTTGATCCAATGATTAGATAAAAAGGATTGAATAAAATAAATATACACAAGATACACAATGTGCAATTTTTCATCTATCGTAGGGCTTCATGTTTGTGGTTCATAAGACTTGTCTTATTAAACAAAAGAAATCTAAAAAAATAATGCAATGCCCAACTACAAAATGTCTTTCTTTTTCATTTGGTATTGGTTTTTTCTTTAAATACATAAATTATTTTTCTTTTATTACCAATTTTTTTTTTAAACACATATTTTTAATGAATTTTCAGCCAAAATTTTTAAACTTCCAACTGGCCATAAATTCTATTGATGTATATCAATATCATTGATCACAAAAGATTTCACCAAAAAATTCCACACACAACTTTAGTTTTGAAGTATGTATGCAATTTTTCATTCTCTATGATGAGTATTATTTCGTCACATATGATGAGTATTATTTCGTCACAAACATATTTCATATGTTGAAATTCATCGATGTTTGTTGGAGTTTTTTTTCAATTGATTGTCTGAAGTCTAAATCTAATCCAATATACTTCAAACAATAAAAAATAATCCAAGATGTGATGTTTGTACTTATACAAAAAAACCAAATGCAAAAATGCAATATTTATGACTACAATTTTTGGGGAGTGTAATGTGCTTTTAACATGTAATCAATGCTAATGAATCAATGTAACTTTTGTGTTAAGTATTGGAAATTGGCTTGGCACTTGGGCTATCGATCTTGTGTCTAGGCATGTAGAAACAAAGAAGGACCTCTAACTTGGCACCCTTTTCTCCAATACCATAACTTTCTTTTATTCTTTTTAATAAATTTGTTAGTTTAGGTGGGAGGGTGTTTCAAGATCTTCAACACAAGGTGTCCTTGTTTGCCAAGCGATTACACTAGCCTTAGTAAACAGGGACTAGTTGGAAAATAATGAATTCATTTGTCTAGTGAACAGGGGCCAGCGAACGGCACATTTTGTAATAGTATTCAATTGCAAAACTCAGCTCAAGAATTGAATCCTTAATTATGTGCAAGAAAAGAACAAGGATTGAATAATCCTGGGTGTGCAAAAAAGTTCAAGATAGAATCCTATTTTCTAGGGTACTATTAAAGAGAGAGATAGAGAGAGAGTCTTAGATTTATAAATTTTATTTCCTCTGAAGGAAAAAAGTCTTTCGAGCTCAGGAGCATCCTGGACAAAAACAACACTGAGAAAGAAAAAGATTCACAACAAGAAGCAGCAGCAGCAAGCATAATTCTAGGGATCAAGTCCTAGTTAGTACTTGAGTTCAGCTTATTCATTTTTGCAGCTCCACACATAAGTTTTCAGGTCCATGGAGATGGCACATCGATAGTGAACAGTGTTGACGTAGTTGTTGTATCAGTATTGCATCTTTGGAGGTTGAGGTGCTTGTAGATACGCCGCTCTATTTGCTTCCCACCCTGCAAGCATCATCAACAGCATCAACCAACAATTACAACACCCTTAATGACCTCAGGCAAACCCATCCTTTTGCAGTGGTGCCACCCAAGGATGGGTTTGCCCTGTAGTCTTTACCTCTGGTATCACTTAATGGCTGAAATTCAGAGAGTGGAAGAAGTGCAGGCTTTCTTTGGAGCTCGAATTTTACACATGAGTTAGTTGTTTGAAGCTCGAAGTTCACATGAAGTTAAGGACTAAGAATATTCAGAACTGTCAACTAGAACTACTGTGAACAGCTATAGAGGACAGCTAATTGTTGTACGTACCTAGAGCCGGATCGATGCCGCGGTTTTGGAGCTCCCTGATCTGCTGGGAGAGCGAGCACGGCAGACAACACCAGTCGGTGCAGCAGTCATCGCAGGGTTTTTGCTCTAGACCGTACTTCTTTCGGAGTCGTGCTCTGAAAGAATAGCTGTACAAGCAGCCGCAGCCCGTACACGCTTGCAGCCAATAGTAAATACATCCTGCAGTCAAGCACGCTGCACAACAAAAAACAACGACAGAAAGCAACAGTACTGTCATTGCGCGCATTTTGTCATTTTTCTCTTCGATCGGACAACAGTTCAAAGGAGCTGCATCATCCCAGCTTCAAAAGTCTTCATAGGAATATGCAAGCAGTTCAAGGAGGAGCCGCGTGGAGTCATCGTGGCTTCTTACATGTGCGGCCTTCATCAACAATCTCAGCAATGCGCCCCAGCAAGACACATGGCAAGAACCATGCACAAGCACCTGCAAGCCAGCCAGCCACCCACACATGATGGACACAAGATGCATCAGATCAACGAAAAAAATCAACAGGGAGGAAAAACTACATGATCGCTACCGCAAAGCCTTTATATAAGAATTCAGATCGCTCTATGAGGTAGCTCTTGAATATTCCTGCAAGAGCTCCTTGTGATATATCGAGCCCTTTCTCTGGGTACACATGAAGAAGGACTCTTTGAGTCTAACTGTGAAGTTGAAAAAGAAGGGGATCGAGAAGCTGGAGATTATATGATTACAGGAAAGAAGGGAGAAAAAAAAACAGAGAGAAAAAAAAATCACTTACAAGTACCACAATCGTTAAAGCAAGAGCAAATGTCAGTGGTCCAAGGAACACTATTGGGAGGCGGGAACTGCGATTGCACAACATTATTATAATATTGCTGTGGCATGGGCTGTGGCTGCTGCCGCATCGGCGATGCTTGACCAGCCCAAGCTGGATTCTGCACACCTGGTGGATACGCGGCCATGATAACAATAATAATACCTCAGTGATCAAGAGCTTTTCTTCGTCAAGGTTGATCCTGATCTTTGACGACCACGCTAGTATAGTTGGAAACCAAAACGGGCTAGAGACGCAGAAAAATTACTCCTCAGCTCGACATAGATCAAAGTCCACAGCAGGGACTCGACACAAGGAGGAAAAAAATTTCAATAAAACCGCACAAACACACAGATCGCTTAAGGCGCTAGCTAGCTAGATAGAGCTGGAGAATTACAACAAATCAGTAAGCAAACTCCAAACAAGAACACAAGAGTGGGAGCAGATAGGAGAATCCTGAAATGTTGGGCTACTGGCCAAGGCTTTAAATCGGAACTTCGATGATTCCATAAAAATCTTCGACGTCGCGACGACGACCTCGCGGGCCTGGACTAATTTTTCCTTGCAAGCAAGTCTCGCCAGTGTTTGTGAGAAACGCGGATTCATAGCGTGTTTTTCTTTCTTTCTTTCTTGTTTTCATAATCGAATAGCCAAAATAGGAAAAAAAAAAAAATTCCCTAAAAAGTAGCCATGTTTCTACACGTTGTATAAAGCAATGGCTAAGTAAGGTAGCCAGGATAATATAAAAGGATTTTTAATAAATTCATATTTTTTAAGCTTGTCTATAACCAAATGTGGTTAAATCTTCTTATGGATGATCGTCAGTGTTGACAACATCACACAAAATTAAAGGAAAAAAAGAAAAAAAGAAAAAGAGCCACTGACTGGGAACTTTCCTATCGCGACAATTTTTTCAACCATTGCGCGGGACGCGGAAGTGGAACACCAGAACAAGACCGGGGGCGGGTGGGGGTGGCGGCCGGGCTATCTACTTATTACCCCACTTGTGACTACTACTGGCTCTGTCATCCAGGCTACTTAGTACGAACACTTCCACATCTTCAAAATCGGCCAGGATGAATTATTACCGACGTTGGTACCTTCTACCTTTGGGAGTAAGGCCTATTAAGTGACCATATATTAAGCCCAAAAAATGTTAGATTTCAACTTGGAGACCCTGGTTTAGCTTAATCATGGGATATTTGAAATATTTTTAAACAATTGAAATTTAAACCCAAAGTGCAATTTCGGTTCTGATCTTTAGGCTTGGACTTGGGTTGATCTCTCTTTGTTCCTTATTTTCCCCCTTGCTGGGTGCTTTGTTTAATGGAGTTTCCCAGGGTTTCATCATTGAAATGGACTTTATGATTTTTATCATGGTACCAATGTGGGTGCGGCTGGTTTTCGCAAGGTGTAAGTTGTATATGTACACCCTACTACTTGTGCCTGTCGTCATCCTATCCTGGAAGTTACTTTCTTCTCACCCTTGTTTTATGCCACCAATCCCCCAGGAGCTGAATTTTTCGCATCAAGGCTTTTTTTAATAAAAATTCGGTCTTTCATTGTTTCCCCCCCCCCCCCCCCCCCCCCCCCCCCCCC
>Ga0209611_10010969_pt1 | contig 13201 bp, 7 predicted proteins | sample S1TSphgellanicum_3_FD_187693 | JGI IMG/M metagenome (GOLD analysis project Ga0209611, IMG submission 187693) | Host-associated microbial communities from peat moss isolated from Minnesota, USA - S1T2_Fc - Sphagnum magellanicum MG (SPAdes) (version 2) | ecosystem: Host-associated > Plants > Peat... | reverse complement strand
GTAACCTACCCTGACGACGACGTCCAGATTGATCAGGGGCCGGATGGTCGGCTGCGGGTTGTCCGCAAGAATGGCTCACCATTCTGAATAGTGGCTGACATAAAATACGCGGGGGGGGGGACAAAATATGCCATCAGGGGACGTACTGCCAACCGCAACTCGCGGCGGCTTCGGTGCAAGATTATGGAGCCGGGAGCTTTCAACCTATCCGGAAAGCGGCACCCGGCGCTACAACCTTTTCCTCGTCGTCGCCATCACGGTTGCTCTTTATTACGAGCTCTATGTCAATGGCGGCGTCGCCCCGCTCATCCTCGGACAACTACAGATTCCGTTCCCGGCATTCGTGCTCATCCTCGCCTTCGGCAATCTCGCCGGTGCATTCGCCTCCCTCCTCGCGGGCCTCACGGATCGTCTCGGCCGCGCCAACCTCGTCGTCATCGGCCTCGGCATCGTCAGCGCGATCACACTCTTTGTCGTGCCGAACCTGCATAGTGAAACCGGCTACGCCGTTACCTACGGCGTGGTGGCTTTCATCGAGGGCATCATCCTCGTCGCCACGCCGGCCCTGATCCGGGATTTCTCGCCGCAGGTGGGCCGCGCCACCGCCATGGGATTCTGGACCATCGGACCGGTTCTCGGCAGTCTGATGGTGAGCCTGGTGACCACCTACACACTGCCTATCTATGGCACCTGGCAAAGCCAGTACGTCATCTGCGGGATCATCGGTCTGTGCATTTTCATCGTCGCGCTGTTTTCTCTGCGCGAACTCGCACCCGCGTTGCGCGACCAGCTGATGGTCTCCGAGCGCGACCGCGTGCTCATCGAAGCGCGCGCCAAGGGGCTCGACATCGAGGCCTCGCTGCGCAATCCCTGGCGCCAGATGATGCATCTCGACATCGTAGGTTCGGCGCTTGGCGTGTCCCTTCTGCTGCTGTTCTATTTCACCGCCGTTGCGTTCGGCACAATCTACCTGATGACCGTCTTCGATCTGTCGATCGCGGAAGCAAACAGCGTTGCCAATTGGGCCTGGGGATCGAACGCGGTCGCCCTCATCATTGCGGGACTGGTCTCGGACCGTTTACGTGTGCGCAAACCATTCATGCTGGCCGGCGGCATCGGTGCCGGTCTTTTCATGTACCTTTACTTGAGTCTCATCGGCACCCACCCGTCGGTCGCCACGCTCTCCTGGGTGACCGCCGGTCAATCGATCCTGGGCGGCTTCGCTTACACCACGTGGATGGCGAGCTTTACGGAAACCGTCGAAGCCCATAACCCGGCACTCACCGCTACGGGTCTTGCGGTGTGGGGCTGGATCATCCGCGTCGTGGTGACGCTATGCTTTCTCTCGCTGCCCAAAGTCATCGACTCGGTCACCCCGTTGGTCGAAGCACCGTATTTCCTCGGGCAATTAAAGTCGATATTGGCGGCTCACGGTACGCCGGGCGCCGACCTCATGGCGCATATCGGCGCTATCAAAGCGGCCGCCGCCGCGGCGCCCGTCCAATGGCGAACCTGGTACTTCATCTGCATCGCCGGAGTGGGCGTTTTCCTCGCCTGTATTTTCGTCATGCGCGGCCGGTGGAGTCCGGCCGCCGCACGGGCCGACGAAGCAGCGCATAACGTGCTCGTGGCGCAGGAATTGGCGAAGTTGAAACGCGCATAGCGCGATCCGCTCGCGCGGCTAGATCGTCAACAACGTCTGATCGATCTCGGCGATCGATTTGACCCCCGTCAATGCCATGGCGGTGCGCATCTCCTGCTCAATCAAGCTCAGCAGGTGGGTGACCGCGGCTTCGCCGGCGGTCGCGAGTGCATAGATGTAGGCGCGACCCAGCAGCACTCCCTTCGCTCCCAGCGCCAGCATCCGGACCACGTCAAGACCGGTACGCACTCCGGAATCGGCCAGGACGGTGAGTCCATCGCCGACCGCCGCGGCGACTGCCGGGAGCGCCCTCGTCGTGGAGAGCGCGCCGTCCAATTGGCGGCCGCCGTGATTGGACACCACGATGCCCTGAGCGCCGAATCGCAGCGCGTCCCTCGCATCTTCGGGATCGAGGATGCCTTTGATGATGATGGGTCCGCGCCAAACATCGCGGATCCATTCCAGGTCCCTCCATCCGATGCTCGGGTCGAAGTTGGCGCCCAGCCAAGCGATGTAATCGTCGAGTTGCGTCGGCTTGCCGAGATAGTGCGAGATGTTGCCTAAGTCGTGAGGTCTGCCGCGCACCCCGACGTTCCAGGCCCAATTCGGCTTTCCGCAGGCCTGCAGAATGCGCCGCAGCGGCCCCCATCGCCCGCTCATTCCGGAATGCTTGTCCCGATAGCGCGCGCCCGGCACAGGCATATCGACCGTGAACACCAGCTTGGTGACGCCCAGGGAAAGTGCGTGATCGAGCACGTGCCGCATGAAGCCGCGGTCCTTGAGCACGTACAGTTGAAACCAGACGTCGCAACCGGATTCGCGGATGATTTCCTCGAGGGGACAGAGCGAGACCGTCGAGATGATGTAGGGAATCCGCGCCCGTTTCGCCGCCCGACCCACCTGGACCTCGCCGCGGCGCGCGTACATCCCGCCGAGACCCACGGGTGCCAAGCCGACGGGCATGGCGAATTCCTCGCCAAACAGCGTGGCCGACAATGAGATATCGGCAACGTTGCGCAAGACGCGTTGGCGCAGATGCAGCGACGACAGGTCGCTCAGGTTGTCGCGAAGTGTCGCTTCGGCATAGGAGCCGCCCTCCAAATAGTCGAACAGGAACCGGGGCAATTTGGCTTTCGCCGCTTTCGCGTAATCGGCACCGGATGAAATGATCATGAGGACTCGAAGATTTCAATTGAACGCACGCCGGCTCCGCAATGTTTCCGCAATTCGTGCCTCCAGTATTTCATACCGGCCGTAGAAGATAAGGGGTTCCAGCGCGAGGGCATCGAAAATCACCGGCAGCCAATACGGTCCCGACGATTATGAGCGGTTGCCGCCATAGGATGAGAATGCCGCGCCGGTTTACTGCATAATCGGTCCTATTGCATATCGAGAAGCCGCTGGAGTGAAATTCTGTGATTTGACTCCTGTAGTCGTCATCCGGGCAGCCCTGCTCCTGATTGCGCTCTCAGTCGTGATGCCCGTGGCGCATGGGGCGGAAAATACTGAAGTATCCCCGTTCGGACCACAGGTATATCTCTTCAACCCGCGCATGCCGCTCGAACAGATTCAAGAGACCGTTGACCGCATCGCCGCCGCACAGACCGACAACCAATTCGGAGTCGACCGATATGCGATTTTGTTCGCGCCCGGCACTTACGGCACTCGCGATCATCCGCTCTCGTTCAAGGTGGGCTACTACACCAGTGTGGCCGGCCTCGGCCGCTCGCCCGCCGATGTCGTCATCAACGGCACCATTCAGGTGCGCAATCGGTGCTCGCACGGCGCCTGTGTGGCGCTCGACAATTTCTGGCGCTCGCTGTCGAACCTCACCATCAACATCACCACGCGCGATGATGACTGTTTGTCCGATGAGACTTGGGCCGCATCGCAGGCTGCGCCGATCCGACGGCTGCAAGTGCTGGGCGGGGATTTCAAACTGTTCGATGCCTGCAGTCAGCCCGGGTACTCGAGCGGCGGGTTCATCGCAGACTCGCAGTTTGCCGGAAACGTGGTCAACGGCTCGCAGCAGCAATATCTGATTCGCAACTCCCGTCTCACGCACTATAGCAACGGCGTCTGGAACCAGGTGTTTGCCGGGGTACTCGGCGCGCCCAACGGCTGCGATGATGCGACGGCGGCATGTGCGTACACAACGATCAGTCGCACGCCTCGCAGCCGCGAGGCGCCGTTTCTGATGGCCCTGTCCACGGGGGGCTACGGCGTGTTCGTTCCGGCCGTCCAAATCGAATCCGCGGGTCCGAGCTGGGTGGATCATCCAACGCCCGGCACCTTGATTCCGCTGTCGAAATTCTCCATCGCCAAACCCACCGACAGCGCCATGCACATCAACGCAGCGCTGCGCAGCGGTCGCCATCTGCTGCTCGAACCCGGCGTCTACCATCTTGACCAGACCCTGTTGGTATCGCACCCCGGCACGGTGGTGATGGGCCTGGGGTTTGCAACCTTGCTGCCCGAGCGCGGCCAGACCGCACTCGAGGTGCAGGCATCACACGGGGTGACCCTTACTGAGTTGCTCATCGAGGCGGGCGCGCAAGAGTCTCCCGACCTGCTGCGCATCGACAATGCCGGATGGTCGGCCGTTTCACGACAGGATCCGACAGCCGTGCATGACGTCTTTTTTCGTGTCGGAGGGCCGCATGTCGGCCGGGCGCGCAAGAGCCTGGTGGTCGAGGCCGATGACGTCATACTGGATCATATCTGGGCTTGGCGCGCCGATCACGGCGACGGCACCGGCTGGGTGAAGAACACCGCGGACACGGGTGTCGTGGTGCACGGGCAAGGCGTCATCGCCTATGGCTTGTTCGTCGAGCATTACCAACGACAAGAGGTGCTTTGGGACGGCGAGGGCGGGACCGTCATCTTCCTGCAGAATGAGATGCCTTACGATGTGCCGAATCAGGATGCTTGGCGGGAGACGGCACAAACTGAAGGCTATCCCGCGCTCGAGGTGGCGCCCGGGGTGCGACGCTTCCGCGGCGTCGGGCTGGGTAGTTACAGCTACTTCAACCAGGGTCAGCCGGTCTTCGCATCGCAGGCATTCAAGGTGCCGCCGGGTCTTGCGCCCGGAAGCCTCGAGAATGTGTTCACCATTTTTCTGTCTCGCGCAGCGTCCGGCGGTATTCGCCACGTTGTCAACGACACCGGTGGTGCCTCCACAACCGCCAATGCGGACATCGCCGTTAGAGTGGCGAGCTTTCCCGCGCCGTGAGGCCTCAGACTGGGATAGTTACGTTCCCTCTGGGGCGGCTGGGCTCGCCGGCTCGACCAGCCAGCTATTGATCTGCGCGATGACACTCGGGTCGAGAGTGCCCGCCGCGAGCCGCAACGACACCATGTCGTTCAGATAATCGTACTTCGCCTGGGCAAAGTTGAGCTCGGCCTGCACCAATGCATCCCGCGAGGTCAGCACGTCCACGACGGTCTTGGTGCCGACCTCGTAGCCGGCCTGCGCAGCCTGCAACGACACGCGGTTGGAGTCGACGGCACGCCGGAGCGCCTGTATCTGCGCGATTTGGCTGATGACGCCCTGATAGCTATCACGCGCCCGCTCCTCGGTTTGCCGCGACACATAATCGGCCCCCGACTTCGCGGCGTCCCACGTATAGCGCGCCTGGCGAACCTTTGATTGAGTGGCGCCGCCGCTGAAGATCGGCATCGTAATACCAATTCCCCATGCGATATCGTTGGTGTTGGTGCTGTACGGGAAGCCGACGTTGGGCGGATATATACTCGGCGTGACCGGCTCGTTCGGGTTGACGTACTGAAGCGCCCAATTGCGCGAAACGCTGATATAGACGCTGGGCAGATGGCCGCCGTAGGCCGTCAGAAGACCATCGTGCGCAACCTCCGCGGTCATCCGGCTGGCGATCAGGCTGGCATTCTGGTTCATGGCTGTCCTGACCCAAGCGTCTTCGCTGGCCGGCTCCGGAGTCAACAGCGGCAGGTCATCACGCGGTGCCGCCAGGCTCGAATAACTCTCGTTGGTGATCGCGCGCAACAAATTCTGCTGCGTCGCCAGCGCGCGCTTGGCGGCGATGACCGCGGCGGCCGTGCTGTCGTGCGAAGCGCGGGCGGCTTTCACGTCGGTGAGTGAGATCAAGCCGGCGTCATAGTTCTTGTCAGCCTGATCAAGCTGCCTTTGCACCGACTGCAGCGCACTCTGTTCCGCGCTCAAGGTGTCTTGGGCCGCGAGCACCGAAAAATACTGCTGCGTTACGCGCTGGATCAGACTCTGGGCGGCGGCCCGATAGTTCGCCTCGCCCTGCGCGACGGTTGCATCGGCCGACTTCAGCGCCACCCAGCTGTCCCAGGAAAACAGATTGACCGACAGGTTGAGCCCGGCATAGGCCACCGTGTTCAGGTTGGTGCTGCCGACGGCGCCCCAGGCCTTGTTCACCGAGACATCGATGGGCAACAGATTGATCAATGCCTGCGTCTTGGTTTCACGGATGGCGAGTTGCGTGGAGGCTGCCTGTTGAAAGAGTGGATCCGAGGTGAGGGAGTCATTGTAGACATCGAGCAGATTGACGGCGGCGGCGTTGCCGCTCATGCAGGCGCACAGCAAGGCGACGCGCGCCGCGGTCGTTGAGGAGAAATGCTGAGAGATCATTAGGCAGGGAGTGGCGGATGAAGTTCTCTGATGCTGATGCATCCGCTCATCGAGATCAATCCCGTCGTAGATACAAAATTCATCCGGCGTGTCTTGCGATGCTTCGAGTTACCATATTCTTTTTTTGAGAATTACGGCAACCATCTCGGTGCAGACGTTGGTCCGTGATGGTGCGAGATAGAAAGTCCCGCAAATTCTCGGGACGATTGTTCACGTCTTGCTCCTTCATACGCCACACGACGCTTCGTCGATGCGCGATCTCGGAGCGTGCGATCAAAACGCGCGCGAATATTCAAACGAACGCAAAAAGATTTCTGAGAAAACTTGAACGGATACTGTGTATATTCTGAGCGATTCGAGTAGCGCCAAAAAGTAACCTGTTGCGTGGAAGTTGAAGAAGTTGTTGGAGTGAATGTTGAACGGTGGCGGCTGTTGCTTCCTGCGGCGCGCACGAACGAGCGCGCAGGGCTCGACTCGGCGGCGGGTACGTCGGCAGATTTTCTCGCGTTTCAAGTTGCAAACGGTCACCTGATCGCCACTGCCAAAGCGCAGGCCGAACCTCAGCGTGCCGAGGGGGCGCAATCCCTCGAGCGCGAAGCCAAGGCCTTGAGCCTCGATGAGCCGGTATCGCTCGAGTGGTCCGACGGCGAACGCGCGGTCATCTTCGAGACGGAGGTGCCGCGCAATCAGGCGCGCACGTTGCGAGTCAGCGGACCCGCGAGCCTTGCATGGGCGCTGTTCGAGCCGGGCACCGACGGCGGCTGGCGCTCGCGTGCGACTGCGAGCGCCGTCGGATTCGCCGGTGGCACGAGCGAGGTGAAGCTCCGGCCGGGGGTCTGGGCTCTCGTGCTGTTTCACGATTCCGCAGCGGTCGCCGCCGGTTCAGTTGAGATCGCCTTCGAGGACGATGGGGTGAAGGCGGTCCCAAAGTATCTCGCCGACGCCCACGAACTGCGTCGCTTCGTCGTTGGAACGCTCGCGTTTGCGGCAGCCCTGTCGCTGGGAGAGGCGGGGCGGGTCTATTTGATCACTGGGAACGTCTGGACCACCTGGGTCACCTGGCCGATCGGCGCGATGTTCCTGCTATTTCCGACGTCGTTCGCGGTCAACACTCTGTGGCACTGCTTCTACAGCATGCCGATCCTGCGCGGCGAGCAGGCACATAGATCGGCCAGCTTCGCGAACCAACCGCTTAAAATCGAACGGATGCCGTGGCCCAGCGTCACGATTCAGATCCCGATCTACCGTGAGCCCTTCGACACGGCCATCCGACCGACCCTCGAATCCGCGCGCCGGGCGGCAGAGCGCTATCGCGAGAAGACCGGTGCACGCTGCAACGTACTCGTCAGCGACGATGGGCTCCTTTGCTTCGCGGATAACGATCTTAAGAGCGCGATCGCCGAAGCGCACAAAACGCCGCCGAAGGCGCGCAGCAGCGCACAGGCGGAGATCCTCGCGCGTGTCGCCTATTACGAGGACGCCGGAGTGGCTTTCGTTGCGCGCCCTTGGCCGAAGCCGGGTGTGCCGGGTACCGAAAGGGCAGGGCGCTTCCGCAAGGCCAGCAACTTGAACTATACGCTGCGTCTCGCCGACCGTCTCGAAGCCAGCGAGCCGTTGTCCAAGGCACACGCGAATTTCCGAGCGGCGCAGTCGGAGCGCGCGTTTGCGCTCGGCGTTTCGCGGGGCGACATCCGGGTCGGGGAAATCATCGTGCAGCTCGACAAGGACAGCGTGATGCCGCCGGATGTCATTGCGGCGACCGTTCCCGAATTCGTCGCCGACGCGACGCTTGCCTACACGCAGCATTCCACCTATCCGACCAACGAGGACCGCTACTTCTCGGCGATGGTCGGCTGGTTCACACGGCTTCTCTTTGATCTCGCGATCCGCTCCAAGTGCCTGATCCCCGGTTCGATGACGCCGATGCTCGGCCACAATTTGTTTCTGCGCCGGTCGGATTTGTACCGCGTGGGCGGCTGGCACGAGCATTCGGTGTGTGAGGACCTCCAGTGCATGATGCGGCTTCACCAGGTGGGACGGCATGGAAAGTTCATTTGTTACCCGGGCCACGACTTCGGCGAGGCGGTGACGAGGGTCTACACCGAGGAGGTTGAGAAATTTCGCCGCTACGCCTTCGGCGCCGCCGAAGCGGTGCTCAACCCGATCAGCGAATGGGAACGACGCGGCATCGTGAAGCAGTCTTGGCGCCGCTTCTGCCAATCGGAGCACGTGAGCTGGTACCAGGTGCTCGATCTGTTCCAATTCTTTTTTTCGCTGATCAACGTCGCGAGCATCGTGCCGTTTGCGGTGCTGACGGGCCTCGGTATCGTGCACCCCTACACTGCCTTGACGATGGGTCTGATTTCGCTCGCGGTCTTCAGCATAGTCTCGATCCCGACGATTTATCTGCTGCGCAGGCGCGGCGGCCTGGAAGCCATGCCCGCCAACCGGGTCTGGCGTACGCGGTTCGGCGCCTGGAAGGCCGTCTTCCTGCAGTTCACACTCGGGATCAGCTTCATCGGTTACTCGATCGCCGTGATGAGCGGCGCACTCGCCTATATCTTCAATCGCCCGCTCGTGTTCGGTGCGACCAGCGTCGATGAATTGGGCGAGCTGTCGCGGAGCGCCCATCTTCGCAGCCCCGACATGCGAAAAGCGGCGCGGGACGCAGCACTGCTGTTCGCCCTGTGCGCGCTGCTGGTAGCCTGGCAGGTCTATCTCTACTCGTTGCCGCTGCCCGTGGGCGCCACGCCCTTGGATTGGCGTTTTCAGGCGGTGTGGCTCTATCCGCTGGTGTTGACCGCCGTCGCTCCGTTCATCTTCCATCCCTACCTGATTGGCGGACCCGATCTGCCACGGTGGCTCGCGCAGCGCCGCAAGCTCGGTGCGAACCAGTCGCCGGGTGTGCCGATAATCCCCGAGCAGACCGCATCGAGCCGCGAAGGTGTCCCCTGATGTCAGACGAGAATCTCCGACCCGGACTCGACGCCGATCACGACGAGTTCGAAGAATCCCCGTTCGATGAAGAAGCGCTGCGCGCGCGCAGGCGCCAGTATGGACTCACCGCCGCGGCAATCGCGATTATCGTCGCCGCCATTCTCGCGTTTCCGTGGCGCGATCATGTGAAAGCGAGCGGCCGCATCGCCCCGCAGCGCTGGGCCCGCGTGCACTCCGAAGCGCCCGGCGTGGTGCGCGAAGTGACACATACGCCCGGCGATGTGATCGAGCAGGGCGAGGTCATCGCGGTCCTTGATTACGACGATCAGCACGACGCGCTCGAGGCGGCGAGTCTCGCGGTGACACGCGAACGCCAGAAGCTCGCAGATGTCGAGCTGCGGCTGCGCGAGAACGCGATCCAGCGCGAGGGTGCCGATGCCGTTGTGAGATCGGTGCAGCAACGCGTGATCGCCGCCGAGCACATCGATGGCGCCCGGCTCGCGGCGCTCGATCCGGTGGCGGATGCGGCGCTCGACGGAGTGCGCGGCTTCACGACCGAAGTGCGTGCCGAGCTCTCGAAGAAACGCAGCGACCCTGCGGCAACCGTATTCAAGGGCGAGGATCTATACGGGGAAGTGCGCGACGCCATGGCGCGCTATTCTGAGCTGGCCGCCGCGGTTGCGGACCAGCTCGTCCAGGTCGCCGGTTCCAAGGCCGCCAGGCAGTTCAAGTTTGAGCTCGAGGATCTTAATTTCGCCTACGATCTCGCCGACCATTCGATGCAAGAAATTCTCACCAAGCATCAGCTCATGGAGCAGGGCTTCATCGCGCCGGTGGCGCTCCGCGAGCCGTGCATCGAGCTCGAGCGCGAGGCCGTGGAGCTCGCGCATAACTTTCGTGCGCTGTCGGGAAGCGCTCATTCGGTGTGGGGTTCTCCCGCGGAGCAGAGCGAGCGCGTGCGGCGTGCCGAGGAGAGCCGGCGGCTGCTCGCCAGTGAGTCCGAGCGCCTCGAGGCGGAGCGCGCCGGTGTCGAGAGCGACATCGCCGCCGCCGAGCTCACCGTTCGCGCCGCCGAGCGCCACCAGGGCAAGACCTCGATCCGTGCTCCCATCCGAGGAACGCTCGCGGGCGAATCGCTCTCCCAGTTCGATGTCGTGAGCGCGAATGCCTCGGTCGGTGTGGTCGAGGATGCGAGCCGGCTGGTGTTGAAGGTTTACGTAGAAAGGGCCGACTTCCGCCGGATTAAAGTCGGTCAAGCGGTCGAATTCTACGCTCCTGACGGCCGCTCACTCCGCGGTTCCGTGGCCTGGATGACGCCGCTCGCCGGGCAGGCGGTGCGCGATCAGGCATGGAACGTGCTGATCCAGCTCGAGGGCACGAACGCCGGCTTCGCGTTGGGCGACAAGGTCATGGCGTCGATCGATGTCGGGAGCCGTAGCCTGCTGGGGCGCTGGTTCAAGCCTGCGGAGCCGATCGCCACCGCCCCCCGCGTCGCCATGGTCGAGGATCCAACGGAGCTGCGCAAGCCGCCCGAGGCGTTGCCTGAGTCGGGCGCGGCCGCACCTGCACAACTCTCTTCCGAGCGGACCGGCGTACGCAAAGGCGCGGACGGCGGCTGAATGTCGCGTACCGGGCGGCTTGCGCTCGTTGTGTTGTTCGCGGTCGGTGCCGCCGCGATCTACACGCACGGTCAGTCCGATGCCGGCTTCCGGCTGCCGCGCGGGTCGCTGGCGCGCAGCCCGCCGCCCGGCGCGACACTGCCGCCGGCGCCCGCGTTCGTCGCCGCTGAACTGCATCCGCCCTATCCTACGAATCGCTGGTGGTCATCACTCGTGGCGCTCCCTTTCTCTGAGCGACAGTACCCCCACCCGCTGGCCGTCGCGGCACGCGCCGAAGGACTTCAGGTGCGCTACCCGGGGCCGGACATCCGCGCGAACGATGCATGCGTCTGCGGCTGGATGGAACCTGATCCTCCGCAAGACCTGATCCTCGGCCACAGCGCCGTCACCCGTTTCGATGCCGCGCGTCTCGCCGGGTGGAGCGATTGGTTCGTGCGCGCGCGCTTTGAAAAGGGTGAGGCTTCGATGGAGGTGAACTACGGCCATGGCTCGCCGTTTGTATTTGCCACCTTCCGTGGCGGGGATCCCATCGTGCGTTTTCCGTCCCCGCCCGAGGTGTTCCACGAAGCCGGCGGCGTGCTGGGTGTGTGCCGCGACCGTCGTTGCTATCTGCTCGTCGGGCCGGCGAGTTCGCGCTGGTCGGGGGTCGGTAGCGCGGAGCTGCGCAACTCGCTCGGCGGCGCAGGTCGCTTCGCGCTGGCCCTGCTCCCGGATGGGCAGCGGGAGGCAGCGGTCGAGCGGTTCACGCGCGCGGCGCGGGTTCCCGTCGACAACACGACGGTCAGTTGGGTTGTGGACGAGGCGCGGTCCCGCGTGCGCGTCCGGTTCTCGTACCGCCTGGCAGGAGAACCGGGAACGCGCCCGACCACGCTCTTCGCGCTCTATCCGCATCAGAGCGCCGCGCTCATCGACGCCGACACGCGTCCCGAGCTCGGGGTTTACACGACGGTTCGCGGCCGCATGTCGCTGCGCGAAGGCGATTCTTTCGAGCTGCAACATCCCTTCCCCGGAGTGCTGCCCGCGCTTCCACTCGTCCCAGGCACCGACGTCGACGCGCTGCGCGCGCTGGTGCGGCGCGACGCGGCCGCCGACTCTGACCGGCGTGATACCTACTGGGCAGGCAAGGAGCTTGGACGGATCGCCGAGCTGCATGCGCTGGCGCGTCAGCTGGGACTCGACGCCGAGGCCAACGCACTCAAGGCGCGCCTGCGCACGCGCCTCGAAGCCTGGTTCGACGCCCGCTACGACCCCGCAGATCCGTCGACGGCCGGCGCTTTTTATTACGATCCGCGGTGGGGTGCGCTGCTCGGATACCCGTCGAGCTATGGTGAGGCCGAGGCGCTCAATGATCACCATTTTCAATATGGCTACTTCCTGCGCGCCGCCGCGGAACTCGGGCGCAGCGATCCCGCCTGGCTTAAGCCCGACGCGTACGGGCCCTTCGTTGATCTGCTCGTGCGCGACATCGCGAACTCACGACGCGATGACCCTGCCTTTCCGTTCCTGCGGAACTTCGATCCTTACGCGGGTCATTCATGGGCATCCGGCGATGGCGTCTCGGGCGATGGCAACAACCAGGAATCGTCCTCAGAAGCGCTCGCCGCATGGACGGCAATCGTGCTGCTCGGAGAGATCCGCGGCGACCGCGCGCTGCGCGACACCGGGATCTATCTGTATGCGAGCGAGCTCGCGGCCGTCGAGGCGTACTGGTTCGATGTCGAGCGCCAGAACCTTCCCGCCGGTTATCCGCATCCCGTCGTGCCGACGATCTGGGGCGGGAAGGGCGCCTACTCAACCTACTTCTCGCACGAGCCCGAGGCGCTGTATGGGATCAACTGGCTCCCGTTTCACGGTGGATCGCTGTACCTCGGCCGTTATCCGGACTTCGCGGCGCGGGCCTACGAGGCGCTGGTCGCGGCGCGCGGCGGAACCCACTGGAAGATGTGGTCGGACCTGGTCGTGATGTACCGCGCGCTCACCGACCCGCTGGACGCCGAGCGCCAGTGGCGCGATCTGGCGACCACGGCCCCGCCGGAGGCCGGAAACTCGCGGTCGAACGTTGCCCTCTGGCTCTCGATGTTCCGGCACGTCGGTCGCGTCGACCGGACGGTGAGCGCCGACATGCCGCTCTATGCGGCCTTTCGCGACGGCGAGCACCGCACCTACGCCGCGTACAATGCGGGCGGAATCGAGCGGACGGTGCATTTCTCAGACGGCGCGATCCTTAAGCTTGCGCCCGGCGCTTTCGGCGTCTTGGACTGCACCGACCGAGGTCACTGCAACCCCGGCTCTTCGAGTGCTGCCCGGTGATGGCTCCTTACCCGCGCTCCTTCCGCGACATCATGCTGCGACAATTGCCGGATCGAAGCG
>Ga0209611_10010968_pt1 | contig 13202 bp, 9 predicted proteins | sample S1TSphgellanicum_3_FD_187693 | JGI IMG/M metagenome (GOLD analysis project Ga0209611, IMG submission 187693) | Host-associated microbial communities from peat moss isolated from Minnesota, USA - S1T2_Fc - Sphagnum magellanicum MG (SPAdes) (version 2) | ecosystem: Host-associated > Plants > Peat... | reverse complement strand
CGGGTAAAATCCTGTCGTCATGGTGGCAACGATCCCCAGTCGGCTGGTCGCCTGGGCGATTAGGGGCACCAGCGGCATCGGATCGGCCTTCGGCACCGTCAGCGGGGTTTTCAGATAGAACTCGGTCGAGCCCTGATACATGTCGGCGACGAAGGAGCCGTCCTCGATGACGAGACAATCGAAACAGGCGCGCTCCATGGCCCGCGCCATATCAATGTAGAGATCGGGCTCGATCCAGTTGGTCGCTGAGGCCGCGCTCCAGGGCTGGTTCCAGCCATGCACCGAATAGCCGCCGCCTACAAACCAACCCAGATGGAACATCGTCGTGCCGCTCCTTTCCGAACGGTCAGACTTTAGCCGATAATAAAAAAGAGTCCTTTTTTAGGAAGAAAAGAAGCAAAAGATTTTTTCTCCTCCGCCGCTGCCACGATCGAGACCATGGCCTGATCGTGCAGTTGGCGCAGGGATTTCACACATGCGATTTCGGACATGGCAGCCCAAAGCGGTATTGCTCCCACGCCCCTGCACCCCGTACAATTAGATCGGAGGGCCGGCCAATGTTTCACCTCGGATGGTTTACCAGCAGTGGCAACAATGCCTGGAAAGGGATGTGGAACGGTCCCATAGCCGGGGATTGGGTGCGCAAGGATATGTATGTCGATCTCGCCCGCGCCTTGGAGCGTGCCGGCTTCGACTATATTATGTTCGAGGACAGCATGTCCGTGGACAGCACCTACAAGGGTTCGATGGAGATGGCGCTGCGCCATCAGATTGAATGCCCGCGCATCGATCCCACGGCACTTGTCAGCCTGCTGGGCCAGGTGACGTCACGGATCGGCCTGCTGCCGACGATCTCGACCTCGTTCTATCCGCCCTTCCTGGCGGCGCGCATGGTAGCTTCGCTGGACCATCTTACTGAGGGTCGTGCCGGCTGCAACCTTGTCACTTCCAGCAGCCATCGCGCGGCTCAGAATTTCGGCCAGGACCGGCACATGGAACACGACATGCGCTACCAGAAGGCCGACGAGTGGGTGCAGGTGGTCAAGGCCCTGCTGAATTCCTGGGAGCCCGGCTCGGTGGTGATGGATGCGGAAGGCGACATCTTCGCCGACCACACCAGGGTGCATGCCATCGACTTCGAGGGCCGCTTTTTCAAATGCCGAGGTCCGCTGAACCTGCCGCCGGGTCCGCAGGGCGTACCAGTGATCTGCCAGGCCGGCGGATCGGGTACTGGCCGCGCGTTTGCCGCCCGCAACGCCGACACGGTCGTCGCCGTCCCGCTCGGTATCGAGGCGATGAAGCAGTATCGCGACGACATCCGCACGCAGGCCGCCGCCGCGGGCCGCGATCCAGATGATTGCAAGGTGCTGTTCCTGGTGAGGCCTTTCGTGGCCGAGACCGATGCCGCGGCACAGGAGCTGTACGAGGCCGACAAGGCACGGCGCGGCTCACCGAAGCGCCTGGAGGCGGCGCTGGCGCAGATGTCTTATTTCGCCCAGGTCGATTATTCGCAGTTCGACCCGGACCAGCCGATACCGGATCTGACTGGCAAGGTGAATGGCCATCAGAGCACCACGGCCCGCTACGCCAAAGATGGCGCCCTGAACAACAAGACGCTGCGCCAGGTGGCCCTCACCCAGGACATCGTCGAAACGATTCCCCTGGTCGGATCGCCCGAGACGGTGGCGGCGAAGATGGGTGAAGCGATGGCCTATGTCGGCGGCGACGGCTACTTCCTCAGCATGTTCTCCAACGAACGCCGTACAGTCGCGACTATTACCGATGGTTTGGTTCCGGCCCTTAGAAAGCGTAGGCTTGTCCGCACGAAATACGAGTTTGAGCATTTCAAAGACAATCTGCTGGCGTTTTGACTAGACTCGACGGCCCTTTGCGGAAGCAATCGCGCTCGAGGCAGCGCGCTGCCTCCAGCGGGACAGGTGCTCCTCGTCAAACTCACCGGCGTTTACCGCCTGACTCCTGGATTGCCACGCCCCAAGAGGACCGCGCAATGACGAACTCGGCGGAGGGTCAATCTCAATGACGAGTGTTATAAGGTGCTTCATCGCAGATTTCTCCGATCCTAGGCCAATATCCCGCACTTGTCGATTACCGCCCTGTGCGAGCCATAAGCGTTAGCCTGTGACTGCATGTGATCACAAACTTCATTAACCCAAACTATTTTGCTTACGGTTGCAGGACGATATTTTCCCGCAAAGAGTTTCCCTCATACGATGTTCGAAATAGCCCTCGTCGGCGCAGCTCCACTGCGACACCCAGCGCGATACCGAGCAAATCCAGCCCCGCCACCGGATCGACGAGTGCCTGCATCTGGGCAAATTTGTCCTGCGCCTCCTGCGTGGTGTGGCCGACGATCGGCGTAAGGCCGGGCATTAGTTTCAAGTCCTCCGGCGCCCTGCCATGCGCGGGGAGACGGGCTTTGAGTGCGGCATAGAAGGCACGCGAGCCTTTTTTGCCTCCCGCAGGGCAGCAACGAAGCTGACAATGCAGGTCGATCGTCTGGAAGCTTATGTTATGAAGTTTTCAGCGAAACACTAACCCATTCAGCAGGCCTTCCTTCGGATCAGCGGCTTTTACGTGGATGGTGTCGCGCAGCGTAGTGTAGCGTCGGCTATATCATTGCGTTCTCTGGCAAGGTTGGCCAGCTTCAGGCAGCTACGGCGGGCAGCTCGGCGATTGGATCATCGCTTAATCCCGCCATGGTTTCCAGCGTCATGTAGCGTCCGCGCTGCACCGCCCATTCATCGTTTTGTTCGAACAGAATGGCGCCGACGAGGCGGCGGATGGCGGCTTCATTTGGACGCGAGGCAAATCCGCCATTGGTCCGAGGATTGCCGGGCGTGCCAACAACGTCGGTGCGCCGCTTGATTTCGCCGTTGAGCCGTTCGATCGGATTGATGCTGTGCAGCTTGGTTCGATGTGCCTGCGGGAACCCCATATAGGCCAGCATGTCGGCCTCCATGTCATCCATCATGGCGGCCAATTTCGCGGCTTTGGGCGCAGTTGGTCGGCAACCTGGCGCCATTGTGCCTTTGTGCTGGCGGCATCTGCCTGGCCAAAGGCGGTGCCGATGCTCGAAGCGGCCTATTTCGACCAACTCCAGTCTGAGGCCGATCCTTTGCACCCGCCGCCCGGCATGCCCGTCCAGGCCCGGCCGCGCACGACGCGGCCGGTGGCGGCGCCGGTTGGCGAGCCGTCGCGCAGGGCAAAGCGGCCGTTCACCAGCACCTGCTCCACGCCCGTCGCGAGCTGCGCCGGATTGTCGTAGGTAGCATGGTCGGAAATGGTGGCGGGATCGAAAACAACGATGTCGGCAAAGAAGCCGGGGGCGAGGCGGCCGCGATTTTTTAGCGAAAGATTGCTGGCCGGCAGGCTCGTCAGACGGCGCACGGCTTCGCTAAGGCTAATTATATGCATCTCCCGCACATAGTGGCCGAGCAGTCGCGCGAAATTCCCGTAGGCGCGCGGATGGACGTGCGAGAGCAGGAACACGCCTTCCGGAGCCGGCGCCGATTCATCGGAGGCAAAGCTCATCCATGGCAGCGCGATCTGCCGCTGCACATTTTTTTCGCTCATCAGGAAGTAGGCGACAGCGACCCGCGAGCCATCTTCGGCAACCAGGTCCATCGCTGTCTCCTCCGGGCTCTTGCCGCGCATGCGTGCAACGTCAGCCAGGGTCTTGCCCGTGAGAGGTTTGAGGCTTGGGTTCTTGAAGGCCAGCAACAGCGTTTTCGCGGGGCCGGCGCCAGCGTAGTAGCTCTCCCAGCCTTGTGGATGGGGATCGCGCATGTCTGCGGCCAAACGGGCGCGAATCGCAGGTTGCTTCAACCGTGCGATCCATTGTTCCAGCCCGCCCGACTGCACCCAGGGCGGCATCGCTGCATCAAGGCCAGTGGCGGCCGCCGTGTAGGTATACATGTCGGCAGTGATCCGCACCCCTTTGGCCCGCTCCGCGTTGATCATCTCGATGACTTTGTCGAGTTCGCCCCAATTGTCCTGGCCCGCCTCCTTGAGGTGATAGATCTCGGCTGGGGCACCGGAGGCCTCGGCAATATCGAAGGTTTCCTGGAGCGCCTGTTCGAGATGGTCGCCCTCGCTGCGCATATGCACGGTGTAGATGCCGCCGCACCGGGCCGAAACCTTGGCCAGGGCAATGACTTCCGCGGTTTTGGCGAAGCTGTCAGGCGCGTACATCAATGCATCCGTCAGCCCCAGCGCGCCCTGCTCCATCGCCCGGCGAACAAGAGTCTGCATCGCAGCAAGCTGGGCCGGCGTTGGCTGAACATCTGCTTCGCCGAGCAGATTGACACGCACGGTGCTGGCGCCAACGAAGGATGCAACATTCGGCGAAATGCCTTTGCTTTCCAGCATCTCCAGATATTCGCCCAGCGTGGTCCAGGTAATGGGATATGTGATATCGCCCTGCCGTTGGATCGCCAGCCCCTTCATCGCGGGCGTGAGCGGCCCCATCGAGTCTTCGCCCAGCACCTCCAGTGTGACGCCCTGCTGGAGGTCGGAGAGTGCCCGGCCATCTGCCATGAACGTCACTTCGGGATGGGCAAGCATGTTGATGAAGCCAGGCGCCACGGCCTTGCCCCTGGCGTCGATCTCGGTTGTCCCCCTTCCCGCCAAATGGGGGGCGATGGCGGCGATGCGGTCGCCTTTCACGCCGACATCCTCGAGGATCGGCGCAGTGCCGGACCCATCGTAAACCCTGCCATTGCGGATCACGATGTCGAAGCCTTCCGGCGCGGGGGCGCCGGCTGCCGTGGCGAACAGAAGCAGGCCCGCCCAGCCAAAAGAAAGGAAGAAAAGGACTTCTTTTTTTAAAAAAAGAAGTAAGAAGCTTTTATGTTTTTGTACAGGTGCCGGCTGCAACATACACCTCAAGAAGCAAAAGTTTTTGGTTCGCGCAGCGCGGGCTACGCCTTTTTGGAAAAAGAACACTTTTTCCTTACGACCAGGGATCGGCCACGCGCGGCCAGTAATTCGGTGCGCGCTTGCGATAAGGTATGTCGGCGTAGCGCGGCGATGTGGCACCAGGGGTGGCGACGTAGTGGATTTCGCTCGCGATAGGCGCGAACAGGGCGGTGAAGTGATTGGCCGATTTCACGATGATGGCGCGGAAGCATCGGGGATCGGCGCCAAGCCCCGCCAGGCAGATCGGATCGAATACCTGCGTGCGGTGGTTAGTGAGGATCAGGGTAAGGCCGCCGGCCGTCAGCCGAACCGCGCGGCCCAGCGGTAGCTGGACATCGCTGAAGCGCTGCCGCAGATCGTCCGCGATGGCCTCCACCCGCGCGCCGCGCAAAATGACCGGGGAGTCCGATATGTCCCCGAAACGGCCGCCGATGCTGATGTCGAGAACGGATCCGGCACCCGCGCTTTGGCAGAGGGCGACGGCGTCCGGATCACAGAACATTGCCAGGGCGACACCCGACACCCCGCGTGCGATACAGGTACGCAACAGAAATACCGCATCTCCCGGCGCGCCGCCGCCGGGATTGTCGCCTGTATCGGCCAGCACCAGCGGCGGAGTGCCCGGAGGTTTGCGGTCGATCAGGTCCAGGGCGGTCTGCACATCGATGAAGCGTGTCGCCGCCTCGCCGCGCATCGCCACAAAGCGCCGTCCGAAACGCTCGGCGAGCGATGCCGCCCTGGCCGGGTTGCCATCCGTAATGGCGAGCATGCGGGCGCCTGTATCGGCCACGTCGCCATGCGCGAAACCGTGGATCAGCGACAGCGAGACGATGCCGGTGCCGTCGCGTTCGGCCGCGCTCAGCGCATCGACGAATCCGCGCATGGGCTGGAGCTGGGTAGGGAAGGCGCCGATCATCCGGCAATCCCACATGGCCATCGTGGGCCGAACGCCCCCCTCCGTGCTGGCCAGCGCGAGTTCCATCAGCTCTTCGGCCCGCTCCAGGACGTCGGTATGCGGATATTCCTTGTACGCGATGAGCGCGCTGGCGCTTGCCAGCATGCGCGCAGTGAGATGTGCGTGCGGATCGAGTGTCGCGCCGAGAAAGGTTCCGGCAGGCAGGAGCGCGCGGGCGCGTTCGAGAAGATCGCCCTCGACGTCGTCCTGGCCTTCGGCGATTGCCGCGCCATGCAGCGCTAGCAAGACCATATCGGGCGATGCAGCCCGGAGCTCTTCCAGAAGGCGGTCGCGCAGCCCCTCGTAGAAATCGCGTGGGATGAGTCCGCCGGGCTGGGCGACGGCGCAGGGGCCTTCGTAAACCGCCATCCCGCGCCGTTCGGCGCGCTTGCGCCACACGGCGAGCTGCGCAGAGCAGATATTGAGCGGGCGCGCGGTGGCGTCGCCGAACGCCAGCAAGGTCTCCCGGAAGGCGCGCTCACAGGTGGGGATGGGCGAGAAGCTGTTGGTCTCCGTATCGAGGCCGGCGATGAAAACTCCGCTCATTGCGCTACTGCCTGCCTCCTCGCGGATCGCGCGGCCGCCAGGAAGGCCAAGGCGCCCAGCACGGATGCCGGCACTGCCATGGCCGTCATCGCGGTGCCCACCCCGTGTGGGCCGCCAAAAACCTTGTCCGTGAGAACGGCCGTGGTCGTGGTGCCCACCCCCAGGCCCAGGCCGATGTTGAAGAAGGAGATCAGCGCCAAGGCAACGCCGCGCACCGGTGCCGGCGCCAGTTCCTGAACGGCTGTGATGCCGATGGCGCCTGCTGCGTTGGACATCACGACCCAGCACATGAAGATTGCGATCGCCACCGGTGCCGACGGCGCGAGCCCGGCCAGCGCGCCGGAGAGTGCGAGTGCCGCGGCGACGGCCGCGATCGGCAGCCGCGCGCTGACGCCTCGGCCGGCCGCGCGTCGGTCGCTGAGGAGGCCCGCGCCCAGGGTGCCAACCAGGGCGGAAGCGATCGCCGCGGGCCCCAACTCGGCGCCGATCAAGCCAGGCGACAGGCCGAATCTGCGGGACAGCAGCGCAGGGTACCAATTCTGCAGGGAGAAATCGCCAACTGACAGCAAAGCCATGCCGAGATAGATTGGTCCGAGTGTGGCACCCCGGGCCAGAAGGGTGCTTGCGACGTCAGGCAGCCTGGGCGCGCGCAGTCGCCCGGGCGCATGGCGGCGCGGCGGCTCGCGCGTGGCGGCAATCAGCACTGCCACGACCAGGCCCGGCAGGGAGAGCAGCAGCAGCGTGGCGCGCCACGGCGCGAGTGCGCCGATCAGCGGCAAGCCTGCCAGGGCGCCCGACTGCGCCAGTTGCAGGATCGCGCCCCCCAGCGTGATGGCCAGGCCGCTGCCTGCCACTTGACCCATCAGAAACAGGCCCGTCGCGGTGCCGCGCCGCCGTGGTGGGAAATAGTCGGCGATCATCGACGTGGCCGCCGGCGCCAGGGCCGCTTCGCCTACTCCAACCAAGGCGCGCGCGAGAAACAGCTCGCCGAACGAGCGAGCAAGGCCGCACCACAGCGTGGCCACGCTCCAGATCAGAATGCCGCCGATGATCACTCGGCGCCTGGGAAGCACATCGGCCATGCGGCCCAATGGCAGGCCGGCGACAGCGTAGATCAGTGCGAACGCCACGCCCTGCAGGATGCTTACCTGGGTATCGGAAAGCCGGAAGGTGGCGCGCAGCGGGTCAACCAGCAGGCTGAGAATTTGCCGGTCCGTGTAGGAGAGGATGGCAGCGACACAGAAGGCGCAGAGCGCGACCCAGGCCTGCGACGCGGCGGGCCAAGGCGTCTCTGTGATACGACGATCCGTGGCAGGCTCCATGGCCGAAAGCGTGGAATGGTCCAGAGCCGGCATCTTCATTCGTCCCGAAACTCAATTGGATAAAGCAGGCATTGCCCGGGCGAGGCGGGCGGCCGAGCCCATGGCCAAGGTCCATCCCAGCATGCCATGACCGGTGTTCAGCGCGAGGTGTGGATCGACCCAATGGATGATCGGTTGGGAGTCTGGCGTCATTGGCCGCAACCCGGCCCACTCGCTTTCGATGGCTGTATAGTTCGCGCCGCCGGGCAGGGCCTCGCGTGCCAGGTCGCGCAACAGGCCCGCCCGCGCCGGATCGACCGCGCCAAAACTGTTTCCCAGCTCGGCAAGGCCGGCGACTCGGATCTGGTTCCCAAGCCGGCAGAACACCAGCTTGCGTTTTGTATCGGTGAGGCTGAGGTGCGGCGCCTCGGGGCCGGGCGGCGCGGTGAATGAATAGCCTTTTACCGGCTGGATGGGGAGATCGAAACCAAGCTTGCGGGCAAGGATGCGGCTGCCTTCGCCCGCGCAGAGCACCAGACGCTGCGCGGAAAATCCCTCGCCGCGCCCTGTCGAAACGCGCCAGCCATCAGCTTCCCGCACCATGCCGGTGACGCTGGTATCAAGACGCGCCACGACACCGAATTGTGCCCCGCAGAGAGCCAACAGGGCCTCGCAGAATTGCCTTGGGTCGCCGACCGCGTCTTGCGGCGAATGCACGACACCCGCCAGGCCCCGGACCTGGGCCAAGGCCGGCTCGATGGCGATCGCCGCCCTGGCCGTCAGGATCTCCTGCCTCGCCCCATGGCGCTGTTTCAAGGCGACGGTGGTGGCGGCCTTTTGCAGGTCGTTCTCGCTGTAGTACAGATGCATCTTGCCGGGAACGGCGTGGTGGAACGCGATCGGGTACCGCTCCAGCAGGGCGTGCATCGCCTGGCTTGACTCAAGGGCGAGCGTCAGAACCTGGCAGGTGTTTCGCTCGAACCGGGAGGCGGTCATGTTGCGCAGAAATTCGGCCAGCCAGACATAAAGACCGGGGTCGGACGACAGCTTCAATCGAAACAGCGGGTCCAGCCCCAGTGCCAGGGCCGGCAGCTTCGTGAGCAGCGCGGGGGATGCCAGCGCGTCGGCGTAGGCATAGCTCAGCTGTGCGCCGTTGGCGAAGGAGGCGCCGCGCCCGGGTTGCTTGGCTTGGTCGATGATGCAGACCGAAGCACCGCTTCTTGCCAGCGCATAGGCGGTCGCAACGCCCGCGACGCCGGCGCCGATGACGATCACCTCATAGGCGCCCGGAAGGCCATGGTTCATGAGGCTGAAACGGGCAGGGTGTGTTGGCGATGGAGCCTGGCTGCCTCGACAAAGGCTTGCAGGATGGCGCCGTCGGCGGGACTGACGCCATATTCGGGGTGCCATTGCAGGCCATAGCAGAAGCGGTGCCCAGGGATTTCGATGGCTTCGATAATCCCGTCCGGCGCGACCGCGGCGATGCGGAAACCCGGCGCGGACCGCACGGCCTGATGGTGCACGCTATTGACCCGCGCCGATGCAACGCCGGCGATGGCGCGAAGCGCGCAGCCCGGCTGGAACATCACGTCATGCTGCCCCTGCCAGGGTGTGTCCGCTGCCATGTGATCCAACGCATGCGGCCCTTCGTCGGGGATATGCTCGATCATCGAGGCGCCGTGCATCACGCCGAGCAACTGCATGCCGTTGCAAACGCCTAGCACTGGCATATCAACTTTCAAAGCCACGGCGATCAGCGCGCGCTCGGCAAGGCTGCGGTCTTCCTTCAGGATTGCGTTCTTCCGGCCGGGCTCACCGCCATACCAGCCTGGCGGAAGATCGAAACGCCCGCCTGTCACCAGCAGGCCATCGATCATCGCAATAGTATCCTCAGCACGCGCCGTATCGTAGGGCAGGATCACCGCCCTTGCCCCTGCCACAAAGAGCGCGTCCACATAGTTGCGGCGAACCATGTAGGCGCGCTCGTCCCGTTCTTCGGGATGGCCCGCGGTGTCGGCGGTTATGCCGATCACCGGCGCATACGTCGTCACCGAAGTAAGACCTTCTTTTTCTCATAATAGAACATTGCTTTCTCCCTCCACGCCGATCCGTCAAAAACCCTCGCGCAGCGTCAGGCCGATGGTGAGCGGCGGCGCGACCTTGTATTCGGCGTAGTTGTGCGAACGGGAGGGCAGTATATCCTCGACTTCAAAGTTGTTGGTGAGGTTGCGAACGAAAAGCTCCACTTCGGCCAAGCCCTTATGGCCCGACACCGAAAGGTTGACGTTGGTGTAGGCTGGCCGGTGGTAGATCGACCCTGAATAACCGTAGTTGGTGTCTGTTCCGTCCTGATATTGAACATCTACCCGGCCCCTGATCCCCATATTGTCGCCGAGCGCGATATCATCCTCGCCACTGATGTCGGCCTGCCATGGTGGCGTGTTGACCAGTCTCTGTCCGACAGAAATGTCGACCGAGTTCTGGTAGCCGGGATTGAATGACGTAAATCGCGCGTCATTGTAGCTGCCGCTCGCGGAGAGGCTAAGGCCGGCGATCAGCGCCAGCCTGAACTCTGCCTCCCCGCCATAGATACGGGCGCTGCCGAAATTACCGACAAAGGAGCCGCAGGTCGAATTCACCGCCTGCTGTATATTGTTCCAGTCGATCCGGTAGGCGTCGGCATTGAAGGTCAGCCGATGGTCGGGGCTTTGGGTCTTTGCGCCAATTTCATAGTTCCACAGCGTATCGGGCTGGAAGGACTGCTCGAATACGCTCTGATAGCTGCAGGTGGCGCCGGGACCCGCGGGCACGAGAGGAGGGTTGACGCCGCCGAGCCGGAACCCCCTGCTCGCCGTTGCGTAGAACGAAACGGTGGGCATGGCCTTGTAGTCGATGTTGAAGCGCGGGTTGAACCCCGATTTGCCTGCCGATACCCCGGCCACATCGTCGACCGAGGGATCTGCGGTGATGCCGCCTTCGCTGTAGGCGTAGTGTTGGTTGTAGTAGAAATAACGGCCCCCCGCCGAGATCGACAATGCCGGGGTGATCTTGAATGTGCCATCGGCGAATCCGGCAACCTGCTGGTCGGTGGACGGGATGATGTCGTAGAAAATCAGGTTTGAACCGGCACCCGGCGCCAGAAAATTGCCAAAGCGCGTGCCCGTGAGATATTGCTGCTCGTTGATGTCCGTATGTTCGTAGAACACGCCGGCGGTCCAGCTCAGCCGGGCGGAATGATCCGACGACAACCTGACTTCCTGCACGAAGGATTTATACGTCTTGGGCAGGTAGCTTGTCTCCGGTATGACTTGGTCGGGCGTGCCGCCGTCGTCCAGATACTGGCGCTCGGCCTCGCCGGAAAAATCCTGGTAATTGACGGCACGCTTGTCGAGCCACGAGCTGGAGGAGGTGAGGGTGGCGAAGCCCAGCGATCGCTCGATTTTCAGGTTTCCGACGACAAACCGTTCGACGTTCTTGGAGCGGAACAGGCCGTAATATTCATCGTGCGGCAGGTTGCTGTCGCTATAGGGATAGCCGTCGTCGATGTTGCGCTGATAGTAGACCGAAGGCGTGATCTTCCACTCGTCGGGAGTCCAGGCGACGGCCAGGCGTGTGCTGGTGAGATCGGCGGTGTTGTCGTTCTTCTGGCCGACGGGATCGCTCGGACTGGTCGAGAAATAGCCATTCTGCGGAACCACGCGGGTAACGTAACCCGCATCGTGCACCTGGGATACGAAAAGGCGCGCCGCCAGATCGGGTGAAAATGGTACGTTGACAACCGCCTTGCCGTCATATCCAGCGCCGCTGCCACCATCGGTTATCGAAGTGCCGAGCTCGGCCTTCCCGGAATAGCCGGTTGGATCGGGTGCATAGGGTATGACCCGGATCGTGCCGCCCATGGAGCTCGCGCCATAGAGCGTGCCTTGCGGTCCGCGCAGTGCCTCGACGCGCGCAACGTCGAAGAAATCGATGTCCGGCGCGCCCGAATAGCCGTCTGAGCGCAAGTCGAACGGCGTCTCGTCGAAATAGTAGGAGACGGCTGGTGAAAGCCCATAGCCGGTATTAATGCCGCGCATGATGATCTGGCTCTCGCCAGGCACAAGCTGATGGATTGCCAGGCTTGGAACGAGCTTCGCTAGGTCTTCGTTGCCGGTGACATGGCCTTCGACCAGTTGCTTGTTGCCGATGGCGGTGATCGCGATCGGAATGTCCTGCAAGCGTTCGCGCCGTTTCTGCGATGTGACGACGATCTCCTCCAGCTTGGTGTCGGCGGGGTGGGCCGCCGGCGCGACCGGTGCTGCAGTCTGCGCGAAAGCGGGCCCGGCACAGGCGACGAGCGCGATGGCGCTCGAATAATGTAACAAACGACGTCCAGTCATCAATGCCCCCTCGATAAGATGAAGTAACAGAGTTACCCCATCCGGCGCCGGATACAGTATCTCGGCCCGCGTTGCTGTATTCGCGTGCACAAAGCATTTCCCTAGACTGACATATCGCGGTGAGGCGACCGTCAGTATTTATTTGGTGTGGATTTCTCCGCGCCACGTCCTGATAGTTTCACATCAATCATGACGCGGATTGTCCAAATCGGACAATCTTGAGAACAGGTCAGACGTGAAGCGGGCGGCGCTTAAGTCCTGGCCCGCCTTAAGGCCCCCGGGGTCTCACCAAACTCGCCGCGAAACTGGCGGATAAAATGGGCGCAGTCGGCAAAGCCTGTGCGGAGCGCAACCTCGGTAACGGTCTCGCTCGAATTCTGCAGCAGCCAACGGGCATAGCGGAGCCTCGTCACCCGTATATAGGACGTGGGCGGGCAACCGAACTCGGCCTGGAACAGCCGGCCGAGTTGCCGTTCACTGAGGCCAACCTGTTCCGCGAGCCAGGCTGGCGAGATGGCCTCACGCAACGAGCGCTCCAGCAGAAAGACGGCCCGGCGGAGCCGCGGATCGGCAACCCGCGTGTAGCCGATCGCCTGTGATGCCGGAACATTGGCCGTGTCAGCCTTGTTGGGTACGGACATCTGATAGACTGTCTTTGTCGCGCGCTCCTGACCGCAATGGCGGCCGATCAGGTGGGTGGCCAGGCTGATGATGGAGATCCCGCCTGCGCAGCTCAATTGGTCGCCGTCGTCGACGAAGTCGAGATTGGTGACGGCGTGAACACGCGGAAATTCGGACCGAAACTCCTCGTAATGGTATGGATGAATACAGGTGCGGCGGCCATCCAGATAGCCTTGCTTCGCGAGAACAAAGGTGCCTGTACATATTCCGATGAGTGGTATTCCTGCCTTCACAACCTTATCGATATAAGCTGGGCCATCCGGCGGCGCCTGGTCCATGCTGCGCAGCAATCCGCCGATGACCCCCACATAATCGAATTGCCGCGGATCGCCGTATTCTGCATCGCAGGCGACCTCGACGCCGCAACTTGCACGCACGCGCACCCCGTTGCGCGGTCCGATG
>Ga0209611_10010967_pt1 | contig 13203 bp, 14 predicted proteins | sample S1TSphgellanicum_3_FD_187693 | JGI IMG/M metagenome (GOLD analysis project Ga0209611, IMG submission 187693) | Host-associated microbial communities from peat moss isolated from Minnesota, USA - S1T2_Fc - Sphagnum magellanicum MG (SPAdes) (version 2) | ecosystem: Host-associated > Plants > Peat... | reverse complement strand
TCAATTTTGATTAAAATTTCTCGCCATTGTTGGTGTGTCAAGCATGCTTGTATAAACCACAAAAGTTCCGAACAGGCAATAATTGGATTGAAAGGTTAAGAACAAGCTATTTTCAATATATTATCAGTTGCTCAAGCACAAGAGACATCAAAGAGAGACAACAAACAATATAAGCAATGACAGGCACCTGAAGGACATTTGGTTAAGATGCCAAAACATCAAATTTTATTTTTGATGTTTCTGATCCAGGAGCTGTTTCATGATAAGCATATGTAAGTAAAGACAAAGTGAGTGATTATTGGATTTGTTGGCAGAGCAAGGAAAGGATCTTGAAGATTTCTTTAATTCCACTAAGGGTAAGTGGAATCATTGTCTTTTTCAAGTTCTTCATTGAACAGAATCTTTGCAATACAATTGAACAGAATCTTTGCAATACAATTGAACAAAATCTTTGCAATACAACTGAACAGAGTCAGTGATTTGGCAAATATAAATTGCTTAATTTGTGAGCATTTGAAATGAAAAGAATACGTGTGAAGTGTACTAGCCTGCAACCAGTTACAATTCACCTCTTCAAGTTCAGTGTTTGAAAATCAATTAGCAAGTGGAAGCAGCTCAATTTTGAGTCATACCTCGTCTTTGCTTCTTATGTGCAAGAAAGTTTCAGACCAACTTGGGGAAGGCATGGGCTGCAGAGATTACAGGCAGACGGAAACAAAGATTGAAGGAGTCTCTTGAGTAAACCTTCTGTGGGGGGTAGGACATAAATGGTTGCAAACAATAGTGGTAGTTTCAGTGTGCAAAGAATTGCATTGCAAACCAAGGCAAAGTGCTAAAAGGAGCGCCGCAGTTCCGGGACATGGCGGAAAGGGGAGCTATAGTGGCAGCAGATGTCTGTCTGCCGGGTGTAGCCGAGCAGAAAGTTGAGATTTTTTGCTTACCAGGGTTTGTGGAAGATCGTCGGCACATGTGTTTCTCGTGCGGCAATCCGTCGTGTTTCTTCCTTCACATGCGTGTGCTAAGAGAGGAAGGCAACAGAGGAGGGAAGAGGAGCAAGAGACAGAACAACAATGACAGGCACCGCACTCTTGGTCTGCTTTTTCACTCTTCCTATGACTCATCAACCAGCTCTTTCAATTAACTAGGAACCCTAAAGTTTCTTCTGTGACTCTTTCAACAACGGGAGTGTTGTTTTTTCTGTCTGTGCCAGTGCTCCCAACTCCTGAAAGAACTTGGAGTTCGATACCCAAACGGAGGATTTGTTGGTCTAAGTGCGCACCTACCGGCTAAGTACGCACGTTCCTCCCAGGTTCAAGTTGCGTACTTAGGCGGGAGGCTACTATAAAGGTTTTAGGATTGCAAACACTTGTTAGAGGTAGAAAAGATTCATCTAGGTACTAAGAGTGGAATAAATGTAAAGATGTGGTAAAGGTAGAAATGATTCAGCTAGGTAGTAAGGGTGGAGTAAATGCAACTTTAGGTATAGATCGGAGAAATTAGTAATAGAGGGGGGGAAAATGTAATTTAATTGTACAAGTTGCAAGAATGGTGCTAGATGCAAGAGGTTGAGAATGTGAATGAAATAACAAATAGCTTGAAATGGTATAAATAATGTAAAATGTTAGAGACTATTTGATATTGTCTCAATTCCTAATGGGCACATGCCTCTTGGTGGTGAATGGGCAGTGTTTGGATTAGCACATACCTCTTCTCAATTCTTAATGGGCACATGCCTCTTGGTGGTGAATGGGTAGAATATGGATTGGCAAATACTTATTGGTGGTTCAACAAGTTTATATGCCATTGATTTGGATTTAGTTAAAAATTTTAAATGGTTTAGATGTTGTAGAAATCCATATTAAGGAAATATGAAATATAACTTGAAATATTGCATCAACATTTTGTGTGTTGTATGTTTCAAGATAAGTTAACATGAAGTTATTCCATTTTTTTTCTTTTGTTCAGTTTTTCACAACAATTTTGTTGCCAATGTTCATTTGAAAGTTCATCCATTTTATTCATTCAAGAATATCATTCATCCATGACATGTGGCAAAATGTTCTTTCACGTCACCAACTATTCTGTCCTATGTGTTAAATAATATTTCACTGACGTCAACAAAATATTCCTGAAAAGATTCCCTGAGACTCATGTATCCACCGCTCACGTTCACATGCTCACAAGATAACATCCCTAAATCCCAAACTAATAATTCCATAACTCTAATGATCTAATTGTTGAATCAATCTCTATCTTTGGTAATCTATATAGATAATTCCCTATATAGTTTAACTTTTAATTGTAGATAGATTAAGTTAACTTAGGTAGATAGATTTTCTCAGCACGAAAAGTTTCCAAAAGCTGATAGTGGTGTCTGGAATTCCAACATGGTAGTTCACAATGTTATGATGAATGTTGTGTTATCCACAGAGAGCATCCAGTGACTCCAAGTTTAATGAGGAAAGCTTAACGTATTGTTCTCCTGGCAAACTTCACACCTATCTCATTTTAAGAAAGTTTTCAAGCCATTTCACATGTCTTTAAAACAAATCATGATTGTCCTGCACATTTGAAACTAAGCTGGATGAAGCTGCCTTTCCTTGAACCAAACATCTACACATGAACATCACAAGCATTTGGGCGTAGCACTTCAGGGTGATGAGGAATACTTTGCTTGCAGGAAGAGGGCCTGGAAAGACGCAACTGCTACAGGGCTGGCTAGGGCAATCCAGGCTTTTGAATAAGTGAGAGAGTTTCTCCATCATTCAAAATGAGCTAATCTTCCACTAGCAAAATTGGATGGGTAAGCAATATGATGAACATTCTCTGTCCTGCTGCTGGAAAGCAGAAGCCATTATTAGGTCTAACACGCTCTCTTTCAAGGGCACCTCTGGAATTGGTGCTGACTCCATGTTGATACATTGAAAACACAGTGAGGCTAAGTTTGAGAAGAGAGCAGATGCTGCCACTTGACATTTCCTGTTTGCTTTTGTGGAGAGAGCTGAGTATGATTAACTGGTTCACTCATGCTATTATTCCTCCAGCTAAATTTCACACAAGATTCTCCCAATAACTTTCAGTAAAGCGTTTCACACAATTTCTTCAGTTCATGCTAGTCACCCTGGAAAAACCAGATAGATAGCTCTGCATTGACAAGAAGGATGAGCATGAGACATCACCAGAGATGGGAGAAAAACTCACCTTTACTCTTCCATTCTCATGTTGTCCATCCCTTGGCTCACATGCATTGGGCATAAGGCTCACATTGCAGCACATCGCCCCACAGAGAATCTTCTCATGCCCCCTTTTTATCTCTGTTTGGAGAATGAGAATGGCACTCCAGGACCTCCATCAACCATGCATGTTTGGCAGCCGTACTGAATCATGAGGAGCACAGCAATGAAGAGCAGCCATTTCACAGAATGATGAAGACTACAGCAATCTCACAGGATCACGAAGAGCAGCAATTTCTTACTTCTTGCTTTGGAAGAAAGCCTATTCACCACCTTGATCAGGCACTTGATGATGTAAGCTCTCCAGTTTCACAGCTTCCTCATGAGCAACGATCAATCCTTGAACATTTTCCTGTATGGATGCACAAATAGATTCCAGAGGCAGTATAGAAAAAGGCTCCTCAATCAGCACTCCAACTTCCTCAATACAAAACAAAGCTGCAGCACTGAGGAAAGTGGCAGGGATAACAAGCCAGCTACACTGATCCCACAGAGCTAATGGCAGCGCAATGTGCCAGATGATGAGAAACCGCGACGTCAATCTTGTGTCGGACAAAGGAATGGGCGTCTTGAAGATGCGCTCACAGATTCCCAGATTGTCATGAAACTGTGTGATGTTCATATCTATGGATGCTTTCTGCATCCCTGAGAGAGAACAGTTTTGAATCGTCTCTGACATGATCTGAAGAACATAATTAGGTCGATGCCGTGACGCCATTGCAGCTTCCACTTCCTTCTTCTGTAGCAAACCCTTGAGCTCCATCTTCAGATCCTCTTCCCGTGCTATATGGTCTTTCAAGCAGTAACAAAATGCGACGGCATGACGCAAGAAACACTGTACCTTGTGAGCATCACCAGGACTCCGCGTCCATGTTAATGCTTGCCGAGTAATATCTCTTGTTCTGTTTACGATCGACCCCCAGGCCTTTCTACCCTCATCAAACCTCCCGTACGAAGCATTCGTACGAAAGACAAGCAACAATGCAAGCGCTGGTGCGGTGAGCGAGAAAGGAAGAGACGAGATTTGCATGAGAGGCATCCAGAGAGGGAGGGCATGTGCCAATACGGCCTCATTGTACCCTGTGATTGCTGCAGCAATTGCTGTAAGCGTCATCACTGGAGGTCCTAGCGCGAGAATCACTCGAGAGGATGCAACTGAGAGCAAATGCTTTGCATGTCTCGTGCTGCTGCGATGTAGCATCCAGTCGTCATGGTCGTATACTGTGCGGCGGTAGATCATAGCTTCTTCATTCTCCTTATCTGCTGTTCTGGGGCTGAAATAGCCTTTGTAGTTGCAGAAGAAGAACAAGCAAGGCTGAAGAATTGTTGTTTTTGTCCCTCCTCCATGCTTTCTCCAGGCACTTGCAGCATTCTGATGTTGATGGTAAAGCAGCTCTACTCCACTGCTGGCTCTCCCCATCTTCAGGCTTCTTGTTGTATTGTTTGCAGTTTTGGGAAGGATATTACACTGTTGTCTTTGGAAGCATTTTCTCCATAGCGAGGCTTCTTGAAATTTCCTTTGTATCTGTGATGAGCTCATAATGACAGAGTTCAATGTCATCCGGAAGTGCCATAGAGAGGAGGATGCCATGGCCTCAATTGGAGTGAAGGAAGAAGGGAGGAGAAATCGCTGATGATTGTCAAACATTCCAGTCCCGAATCTGGATGCTGAGAAGAAACCAAATCCTGATCTCAATCTTGGCTTGAAGAGATCATGCAAAATGATCACGTGAAACTGCAACCACAAACACATTTCTCTATGGCATTCTCCAGGTCTGTAATCTGCTTCCTCACTGTGTGTGCAGAGAGAGGAGCAACAATGTTTGCAAGCTCCAGGGTTTTGCGAGCATCTTTGACAGAATATATCATCTCCATTGATTCCAGTTGAGAGCTCTGGCATTCAATTGTTCTGATGCTCATTCCATCATGACACTCCAGGGCAAGTACCTATCTCAAAAGGGATAGGAAGGCCACAATTGTAGGGCATTGTTGCTGGGCAGAGGAAGGAGACAAGTGCAGCAACAATTGAAAAATGCTATCAAGATCTACCTATCAGAAGGTGAGAAAGATGGGGTGTTACCAATGGGAGGAGGGACAGGGAAAGCCTCCTCCCACCAGGTCTGAAGGGACACATTCTGCCATGTTGTATCCTTCTTGGATGTGATTCTCAACTTCCTCATCTCTTCTTCACAACCCATAACTGCACTGCAACTGCTACCAAATCTTTCTCACCTGCCGAACAAGAATGTCTACAAAACTGCACTGAAATCATTGCTCCCACTTTGTATATCCTTTATAAAAAGCTAAAGCTGCCTTGCATATAATATCCATAAACCATAGATACAAGACCTCTGTACAGTACAGTTTCTTCTAAACTTATGTGGTAACCTTGACAAATGATCCAGAGCTGAGGGTTTGTTTCCTTCTCTTGTAGTAATACAATGCCATTGCTAGTATAGCTGAAACCACAATGGCAGCAAATAGAGACCTGACAATTACACCCACTTTTCTCTCATGTGGATTTGGTTCTGTGCAAGCCTGCCAAAAACAAAACCACAAAACAATTGGTTGAAAACACATACTTTATGGGGTCATCTGCTTGGATTCTCATAATCTAGCTGTCAGTGGGGTCAAATGAGCAATTTGATAACTACAGTTGCTCATGAGAAAGCAAGCTTTGAAATGGAGTTGTTCGGGTACTAAGTAGAAGAAGGTTGTGTGGTTTCTGCCTCAAATCCAATTAGCAACAAATATATAATTCACAAAAGAGTGGTGTCAGAAGGCTGGAAAAGAGCTGTGACTCACTGAATTTGGAGCAAGTTGACTGTTTGGCCATTCTAATGTTTGCAGTGTCACAAATTTGTCACTCCGTATTCACCCTTTACCCTACACCATGACAATTAGTATGTGCACACAGAGTTGAGCAAAAAGCAACAAGCAAAAGCTGGAGAATTTTGAAGAAGAGAGGTATCACTTGCCTCATACAAAAGTCAGTGCAGGCTAAAAGTTAGGTCACAAGAACTTCTCTTGCTGAGTTTATAGACAGCTGATTACATGAAAAATAGGAGAGGCGACTGATGGAAAAGGGAAGATAATAACCTCCCAAGCTTGTGAGGTGAGAGATCCACAAGGTCATAGGTAGGTGGTTTGGTCATTAATACTCTGACTTCCTGTTGTAGAGTCAATAGCAACCAAACCTGTGCACCCCTGAAAGCATGGATGTGTCTCCAATGGTCCTGACCCGTTGAGGGCTTTAAGGATATTTTCAGCTGTGATTGACAAGCTGTGGTTCCAAAGACCATCACAAACTTCAAAATAAGCTGTGACTGTATCAATGAGATAGGGTGTGTAAGTACGTGACTTGTTTTGGCCGACTGCTGGGAGACCTAAGTAGTTTGTTGTCCACCAGTAGCTATGAAATTTCTCACTGATATAGTTTTGTGAGTAATCACCACCTGACCATCCCAAGGAAGAAGACACAGACATGAACTCAACTTTCCACAGAGCATCTAACCAAGGATGAGCATAAACATGGCAAGTCTTTTCTTTGCTCCTTGAAATCCTCAACTGCTGCTGATTTCAAATGAAAATCTTTATCTGAATCAACCTGAATTTCATTAATTCAGGTCTAGGAAGTCTAGAACACTAAGCTCTCAACCTGGTCTGTGAATTATAATTTTCCCCAAAACAATGTTCCTGTTCCTTAGGGGCTCTCAATCTGAGGTACCCTAGTGGTAGCAACAGTACCATTAGTACTAGGCAAGTTCTGTACAGTCAATTACATTTGCCAGAGCAGTCTATGGACGTGGATACATACTATAGGGTGACAGGCCTATTTCAGCCACCAATGCACGCACCAGAGTTGGATCTGTCACATCCATCATCATACACCATCTCTCACTGCAGAGGATAAACCATAAATCACCACTTGTCACATCCACCATGGCTGCCCATCATCTCCCATCTATAATGCCAATAGGATGCAGGGACTTAATCATGGGCTTCAAGTACATCAAGTGTCATTGGTGAACTTAAATATGAACCAGGGCTGCAATCTCTCGTTGTCAAATTGAAGAGAGAGAGAGAGAGAGTGAAGATCAGGAAGTAAAATTCAAGCATCAGATTTTGAGAAGCTTCTGACCAGCCTCAAATTCATCAGCAGGGCCAAATGCAGTCACATGATCAGTACCAAAGTACCACCATGGAAACTCCAGCCTTTCTATTTATGCCACAGAACCACACAAGGATGATCAAATGAATGACTAAGGTGGTCTCTGGTAACATCTCATCTGACTCTGACCAGGAATGCCAAATTTCAGCTTGAGAACTACCTGTGAAAACGAAACTGACCAGATGTCTGGGGCTTCTTGAGGATTCACCACAAGGATCACAAAATCCAGTGGTTGCAGGGAGCTTAAAATACTGTCTATCTGAGAAACATCAACTGAAGAATTGTATCCTGACTGCAACATCTCCATCTGTAGATTGGCTGTACCATTCACAGTTTGCCAAGAAGCAGACCCATCAACCTTCTTGAGTCACATTGAAACAATCTTACATAGGTATAGGTGAGCTGGGGCCCCTCCATATTGCAAAACAACTTGGTGAAATGCTATACAGTGCATTATGTGAGAGAGAAAGAGGGTCACTTTGGGGGTCAAATGTGCAGGTATGCAGGCACTACACTATGCGATTCTTGAGATCAATTCATTTATTGATGGAATAAGAGTTGGGTATGGAAGGAATGACATTCCAGTGTTGATTCATTCACACCAAAATTAATCTGCTACATGTGGCTGCTTTTTATCCATGAGGTAGATGCAAGTGGGGACAGAGAACATACATTGTTGATGTTGTTGGTCAAATTCAATGCGTAGTGTCCCATTGTGTAGATAATAGTCACATTGCTCATATGCAGCTTCACAATCTGCACCATGCATGCAAACCTAGGACAGGTCCATCTGCAGTCTCTGTAACATATCACTACATCATAAACTAGCATTGCAATCCTATGAGCACCCCATTAAGAGACACTGAGCTGTTATCACCCTTCACTGTGAGAAGGTGGACTTCAAATCCTAAACTTAAGAGCTGCACTTCCTGTCGAGCAGCTATCAAAAACAGCAATTGCTTATTATCAACCACCCTAAGGGCATTGGCATTCATCCCTCAATCACTGAGATCTGAATGGCAATCTTTCCCTCAGTAATGTAGTAATTGTTCTAAGCAGAATGTGGGTTAGTTACATGTGATTACTGGCACTCAGAGTCTTCGAGAGCACAAACTCCTCTAAAAAGCACCTTTGGAAGATGCTCTGAATGTATAATCAAGATGCAATGAGGAAGGGATCTTCTACTTACACTAGCTGCCACTGCTTATGCCTGAACACCATCTCCATACCTGAAAAAGACCCAAATACTGTATCAGCTGATTCCACATTGAGCATGTGGAGGAAGATGGAAGTTAGAGATGGAGATGGCTATGAAGTTGATGAGCATAAACGTGGAGGACAATCTCAGAAACACATTGTGACTTGCAAGTCATATACGTAATTAACCTATCTCAATATTTCACATTTTTTACTATAGAGATGCCGAAGAAGCTTGAAAAATCAAGATAAGGAAGAGAGAACAATTTGCTTCCAGAAATAGACAATAAGCAATATAAGAAAACATTGAGGAAAATAAGGTCATCACAATGCACAAAAACAGATAATCAAGCCAAAAGATTCACACTGTGCGCAAAAAAGTGGGGAAGGTATCCCTGTTTGAGAGTGGCTCCCCTGTAGCAGCAAAGGAAATAAGAGGGTAATCTTCATCTGCCAAAACAATAGCAGCTGACATGGCAGCAATTGTACATGCTGGTCCAACAACACCAACAAGGGGGGGTTTTGTGGCAGTACTCTTTGCCAGCATATTGTAGGTCCCAATTTGAGCTGTCTCCCAATAACATCCACTTGGCTTTGAGTGCGGCAATAGATGGTATGTCTGCCTCCCTGAGTTCAAAACCTCTACTGCTACACAAAATGCTGTTTCCCTGCATGCAAGCAAAACCAAAGTCCATTAGCACAATTGCCTGGCAGGTGAATCCATCAAATGATATGTTCTGCTTCTAGTCACCAGATTCAGAATCCACTTTGGAACAGCCACTATACACTTCATGTTCCATATTTGACCAAAACAGTTCAAAACTTTTGATTCTGATTCCTCAGACATCTTCCGCAATGGTGCTCTTCCTATTATCACAGTCAAAGCTTCCTGATGCAGAATTGTATGCGTCTCTTTGTGAAATCACATCAATGCAGTGTTGTTGTGTATGCACAGTGTATATATGTCTTTGCTGATTTCAGGTCAAAGTTTCTCTCTGGCACATGTATACTATGGAAGCTTACAATATCCGGTCTCTCCTGTGTCATCCCAAGTTCTTGCAATGTTGTCTACAAAGTCAAATTTATGAAATCTTGTGATTCTTGTGATGAATAATTGAGTACTGCAGAAAGATGCACAAAGTACAACTCTGAGGATGGACTCTTCTTCTACATCAAGAAGAGTCGTCCATTCTCAGAGGCATATTTCTTATCAAGGAAAAAACATATGAAGTTCTCTCAAAATTCTTTAGCTCTATGAGAAAGAAGGCACCAATAAAATGTGTGAGGTTAAAGACATGATGTCAAGAAGAGAAAGGGAAGTGAGACTGAAAGAAAGAAAAGGAGGGCAGTACCATTCTGTGACCAAGCTTGTCAGCATTTCAGAGCTCCTGGATGGCAACAGGAAGCCTAATGTGAACTTCTGTAGGGCCACTGTTGTCACCTCCATTGTACCCGCCAGCAATACAAGCAGCACAGCCCAGAGCATCAGGAGTGACAACAAAAACAACAAACCTCTCACCATCTTTTTTTCCCTGTAGATCGTTTTCCCTCCCAATTGTTGTCTGTTTTGTTTTGCTTTTTTGGTTTCTTGTCATGGTGCCAAAACCTGATGTTAAGCAGAATAGCAACACCTCAATTACCAACCAACAGATATCTGTTAAAAAATTTGGAATCTGTCCTCTCTAAACCCATAGGGATTCCAGAGGATCTGTTGCAGTGAGTACTTATTCCAGATTCTTGTAAATTCAAGCTCTTATCTCTTGCAACCTTCAACTAGGAAGATATGGTTTTCTTCTTGTCTGGTAGCTTGTTCATTCATAATTTCAAAGTGATTTCATTAAACCTTTCTACCTTGTTCCAAAACAATCAACAACACTTTTCCCCAAGGTTGAACTAAAACTAAACAAAGAAACTTTAAAACTAAACAAAGAAGAATGACATTAGTAATTTGACACCTCTCAGTACCAACAAGCAAACAAGCATCCTATTCCTACAACACACCACACTCCCACAACCTCCCTCTTTTTTTGTTCATTTTTCTTTTCCAACTCTAACCAACACAAGCTTCATTTGACAGTTCCCCTTCTTTCCTAATTCCTCCACTTCCTCCCAACAAAAACTCTCCTCATTGTCTGTTCTCCCTCTTATCAAAATCTCATTTTTCTTCCTAAATCCTTTGCTTCCTCCTCTCACCTCCTTTGCCTTTCTTTTCATAATCTGTCCCTCTCATACCTCCTTTGCCTTTCTTTTCATAATCTGTCCCTCTCATACCTCCTTTGCCTTTCTTTTCATAATCTGTCCCTCTCATACCTCCTTCCTAACCACCAAGCTGCTTCTAGTTTTACTCTCCAGATAGCAACATGTAGTTTCCCAAGTTCCCATAGCCTCACCCTCTTATGATTTCTACAACTTTTCTCTTGCTATCTACCTCAATTTACAAAAGGACCAAAAGAGAAATTGAAGGAATTCCACTACTAAAACTAATTATCAAAAAGGTTTAGGGTTTTAGTAGTCTCAAGTGCTTTAACCTTAATCAGCATGCCCTGATTTGAATTCACCATTTATCAACAGTCTAACCATACAAACCTGGACATCCCAAAACTACAACAAAACTTGTTATGCAAAACTAGCCCTATAAACCACCAAAATGGCCATCAGGCTCCAATGTCCAAAAACAAAAGGGATTTTAGCTCCATGGTCCCAAAACAAGCCTAACTGACTCATCCTACCAAGAATGTCTAGCTAGCCTAGGATATCTGTCACTTGATACCCATGCTCAACACCTGAGTTCTGAAAATCAAGGAAGCTTGATGAAGTTGCAAAGAAATCTCCACAACAACAATTATAGGTAACACGACAATGAGTGCAGTCATAATCTCATGAGAGTCGCTCACAAAGTGACAGACCATCACCTTCATCCCGAACGGCAGTGACAAGCTGCCATGACTACCCACTGAGTTCATCAGCTCCCAACAGTGGGTGTAGATAAGCATATAATAATCTTCGCAAAAACTTGGGCAAACCATTATACACAATCTGCGTCCTGAGTTTCTGTTGCCTTTCCGGAAGCAATGGGAAGACTCAGACGTGATGTTGGCTAGCACTCAAGAGACATCACTAATAAAAAAAGTCAACAGTATCCTCATTCAAGCTGCAACAAGCTTCTGAAGGAAAGAGCTTTTATTTCATTTTAGTATGTCCCTATATATGAAAATCAGGGAAGCTACAAAAAAGTTACCAAGTGAAGATTGACAATGCAGCAACAACTACAGGAACGAAAGCAACCGTTGGGTTGGCCTTGGCAACACCGGCTAGTGCCTTGAACCCCAGGATAGCAATCTGCTTAATGTGCTCGGGAGGACCCAAGTAAATGGCAGTCCAGGTCGCATCAGTGGTACCGGCAGCAGCGGCCCCAGGAGCGAACTTCATGGTGCCACAGAAGTAGTGGTACCCGAAATCTCCCTGCAGCACCTTGTACCCTAGAGTCTTGCTGGCCTCGTCGAACAAATCCATGCGCTGTCACTTCTCCGGCGTGCAGGATGGCTCACAACTAGATATGTAATATTTTTCCACGGAATTTTTTCCACACTATTCTTTTCACAGTTTTTCCAGACTTTTCCCATTTTATTGTTTCCCACAGTTTCCCCACATAATTCTTTTCCACATTTTTCCCACACTACCCATACACACACAGCGAGTTCAACATTTTTTGTGGAATAATTTTTTCTTTTATAAAAATAAGGAACAAATCGATTTCCTTGTTCCATGACATTCATCCGAATACATTACAGAACCCTCTGCCCTGAGTTGTCCACATTACAGAAGTACCAGAAAACTCAGCTATGATGCTGCAGAACCTCAAGAGGCATAGCTGATCTGAAAACTCTCATGCATATAACAAGATCTATGCCATTGCAACAACAGAATCATGAGAAGTTGCAAGTTTTCCATGGTGATACAAAGTTCAAAGTGTGCAGAACAGTCCACCGGATGTTTATCCACTTCCGAGACCAGAAGAGAACAAAGAGGCCCCCTGTCACATCGATTTTTGACTTTTCCACCCTGCATAAGTGAAATAAAGTGCACTATGTCACTGCTCAAGTCATGGAGACTGAAAAGCACAAGCAACTGCACATATTTGTACATGTAGCACAAGCACATGTCCCACTACTTAAATGGACAAGAAATTTCAGTTCTTCAAGCACTCCAAACTTTGATCCAACACACAGGCCTATTGCAAGGGTTATTGATAAAATAAATCATGACACCTACATGCCCGAAAACAGCTTCAGATGTTCACTTAAATATGGATTTAGGTGTGATCTTCTATGCAACTAAGTCTGCATCCACTAGATTTCTAATCCCATCACTCATGGATGACATCCCATTGGAACAGAGGACTCTCCACAGTTGCATCAGCCAGAAATGCAGAAAACTTGACATGGTGATGCTCACCAATTGAATTTACACTACTTTTAACCTTTTAACCTAACATATCCCTGTTTCGATAACTGTGGGGAAATTTTGACCCTGGGAGTAGTTGGAAGAACATAAGACTCTGATGCATCCAGTGGTTACAAATTTCCTCTGCTCAGTCAACCA
>Ga0209611_10010966_pt1 | contig 13203 bp, 13 predicted proteins | sample S1TSphgellanicum_3_FD_187693 | JGI IMG/M metagenome (GOLD analysis project Ga0209611, IMG submission 187693) | Host-associated microbial communities from peat moss isolated from Minnesota, USA - S1T2_Fc - Sphagnum magellanicum MG (SPAdes) (version 2) | ecosystem: Host-associated > Plants > Peat... | reverse complement strand
TAACAAAAAATATGCGGAGGAGTGCGAGACGCGTAGCGCGAGAAACTCTTCTCGTCCTTATTTGAATCCCACGTTTTTAAGCGTGGGATCATAGCTGCCTTCTGCCCTCTGCCTTCTGCCTTCTCAAACGACTGGGTGGGTGTGGAACTCAGCATCGGCACTTTAGACGCCCTGTATCCGAGAAGCAGGAATTGCTTGTGTTCCAGTGGTTGAGCAGTTGCAAGGGAGAACTGCAAACCGCCGAGGTCATCCATATCGATGAAACTCCTTGGTACGTGAAGGGGAAATTCTGTTGGTTATGGGTGGCTTTTTCCTAGTACCATTGCTGTGTATCACATCGGTAGCCGCAGAAAGGAAGAATTACTGCACTTGATTACTGATGCCTTCATCGGTTGGTTAGTCACCGATGGCTATGGGCGATTAAGCAGTTATGAGAAACGCCAACAAAGTCTTGCGCACTTAATACGTAAGGCGATCGCAATCACGCAAGTCGTAGACCAAGAGGCGAAGGACTTGGGGCAATGGCTTTTGGAAGAATTGAGGGAATTAATACAAACCCTCGACTCTGGCGACGCTTACTACAACCATGACCCAGTCTCCGATCGCCACAACCCTTGTCTGCCGACTCTTAAGCGCCGCACAACATCCCAAACTGAAAGCTCTGGCACTCATTGATTTTACGAGACTGGGATTTGGAGATTGCGTTTGTCTCTCATCCAGGATTGCCACCCACCAATAATGAAGCGGAACGTGCTCTAAGACATGCAGGAAAAAGCCCGGCGTATCAGCTATGGCACGAGGACAAGCGCTCGTCTGTTTAGCTTATTGTTCTCTATTAAGCGTGATTGAAACCTGTCGATTGCGAAAAGTCGATCCTTGGTCTTATATTGCCCACGTGATTGCTCAAGGTCGCAAGGGAATATTACCCTCACGCCTGAACGCTCCTCTTGAAGTTGCTGCTCTATAGGGGGGAGTGAAAAGTTACGTTTCTCGCGCTATGCGTCTCGTACTCCTCCGCATATTTTTTGTTACGGATGAATCCGTGGGCTTGGACCCTTTATGGACAAGGCAGGGCAGAAGGCATTTGATCCTCGTATAAACCGTCACATCCACATAAGTGCCCTCTGCCTCCTGCCTTCTGCCTTGCCCGAAGGGCTTGTCATGAAGCCAGCAAACAAAGCGCCTAGACATCGGGAGATTGTTCCATGAGAGGAACGAATAATGACAAACAACTGTCAAAAATAGTTTTAAAAGGCTTCAAATCTATTGCTAATTGTGATCTTCAACTTTCCAGACTCAATATTTTAATTGGAGCTAACGGGGCAGGAAAATCCAATTTTATCAGCTTTTTCCGCATGGTTCAGCAATTGCTAGAGCAGAACTTGCAAGTTGATGTTAGCCGCCAAGGTGGTCCCGATGCATTATTGCATTTTGGGCGGAAAACAACCCAACAACTAGAGTTTCAATTATACTTTGGCAATAATGGGTACTTCGCTACACTAGAACCAACCCAAGATAATCGCCTGATGTTTACTTTTGAGTCTTTCTGGTCAAACATGAGTGGTGAGCATGAAATAGGGAGAGGGCATTTTGAGACAAAGGCTTTAAGTGATACTGAGACACTCATTGACAGTTATGTCATACCCACTATCCGGCAGTGGCGGGTTTATCATTTTCATGACACGAGCGACAGTGCCTATGTAAAACAGTCCCACGGGATCAATGACAACGCATACCTGCGACCTGACGCACGAAATCTGGCAGCTTTTCTTTATCTATTACGAGATACTTATCCAGCATCATACGAGAAAATCGTCAAAACCATTCGGCTTGTTGCCCCTTTCTTCGGGGACTTTCATCTGCGTCCCTCTCCACAGAACAAAGAGGTGATCGAGTTGGAATGGTTCGAGAGAGGGCAGGATGTTCCTTTCAAGGCGCACCTACTTTCAGATGGCACCCTGCGTTTCATGTGTCTAGCGACGGTTTTCCTGCAACCCGAAGACTTCCAACCTGAAACAATTCTAGTTGATGAGCCAGAACTGGGTCTCCATCCGTATGCCATCACTGTCTTGGCATCATTAATACGTACGAACATAAGACAAGTGATCGTTTCAACCCAGTCAATAGAACTGCTCAACGAATTTGATGCAAATGATGTCGTTGTTGTAGACCGCGATCAGGGGATATCATCACTTCGCAGACTGGATCAGCATGATTTGGAGGCATGGTTATTAGATTATAGTCTGGGTGAGCTTTGGAAGAAGAATATTCTGGGCGGGAGACCTTCACGATGATCCGTGTTAATATTTTCGTTGAAGGACAAACCGAGGAAACATTCGTCAGAGAACTGCTCTACGAGTATTTTCATGCGAAAAACATCTACCTTAACCCAATTCTCGTAAAGGTGGTGTGGTGAGCTATGCTAAAATTAAACCACAAATAAATCGCAAATGCCTTGAAGATAGATCAGCATTTGTTACCACAATGTTTGATTTGTATGGCTTGCCCAATGATTTTCCCGTAAGCAGTTTCCTACCAAAAACTAGCGATCCGTTTCAGAAGGCTGAATATCTTGAGCGGGAAATGGGCGAGGATATTGGTCATAAGAATTTTATCCCGAATTTGCTAGTTCACGAGTTTGAAGGAATCCTGTACAGCAATCCACAGGCTTTTTCTGCGTGGTTTGGTGAAAGTGTAGTCCCTATTTTACAAGGCGATCGCAATGCCTTTCCTTCGCCTGAGCATATTAACGACAATCCATTAACAGCACCATCAAAACGAATTCGCAATTGTTGTGATGGATATGATAAACCACTGCATGGTTCGCTGCTGGCTATAGATATTGGGCTAGATTCAATACGTCAGCAATGTCAGCATTTTAACCAATAGATATCTCCGAAATAGTAACGTTTTGTGGTAAAAGAATATAGTAGTGTTTTTTATCACCAAATTTATGAGTTCAGTACTGGAGCACATCGAAGCGAATCCTCAAGAAACCCAACGATTAATTGGTCTAAAGTATCCTGAGCTACAAATATTACTTCAAAATGCCGAACAATTACATCATGAAAAACAAGCTTTGTTGGAATCGAAGAAAATCAGAATTATCTCGGGTGGAGGTGGTCGTAAACCAAAATTATCTATAAAAGAACAAATAATTTTAACCTTGGTTTATCTCAGACACATGACGACATTCCAACTTCTTGGTATCCAGTTTGGGGTCAGTGAATCGACAGCGAATGACACATTTAATTATTGGTTACCAATACTCCGGGAATTACTACCTTCCAGTTTAATTGAACAAGTAAAAAAAAAGGAATCTGACTTGCATTGTAGTTAAAGAAATACTCACAGAGTATGAATTAATTGCTTTACTGCTATACCAGGTAGGAGAAAGACCTGGAGACAATAAAGAACAAGAAAAATATTACTCTGGCAAGGCTTGTAAACATACATTTAAAACTCAAATTATTATCTTGCCAGATGCAAGGGATATCGTTGCGGAAAGTGCTGGTGAACCTGGACCAAAAAGTGATATAACTTTGTTCCCTTGAAAACCGCGATACCTTTGATACAAAACAAAATTTTAAGGGGGATTTAGGATACATTGGAGAAGATTTAATAGACACGCCGATTAAAACACCAAGAAATGGAAAGTTAACAATTGCTCAGAAAGAAGAAAACAAAGAGTTTTCATCCAAACGAGTATTTGTTGAACATCGAATTCGTTCCGTAAAAATATTCCGAGTAGTCCAAGAAAGATTTAGGTTAAATCCGCTCGAAGTATGAACAAGTGATTTTAACGATTTGTGGACTAGTAAGATTACGAATTGGGGCACTTGTATTACCACTAGAAATATCTCCCATTTCCTCAGGCTAAAATTAATGCATATAACTACATATTTTTGCCTTGTTATTATCGGTAACTATTTCAAATCCTTATTCTATCGTCAAGACTAGCTGGTTAAAGATGCTTGCATTTGCGTCTTATAAGCTAGTCACAGCAAAGCTTTGATATTTGTCGGAGATGTCTAATGGTTGCTACGTCTTGAGAGCATAAGTTAACCTGAGTTCGACGTAAAAAATCTTTTCACATAACGCCCAGTAGGTGAACCTAAAACCTGTCCATTGTCATAGATCAGATTTCCACGTAAAAAAGTACTTTTCACCCGTCCCGTTAACTCTACCCCCTCAAAGGGTGTGTAACCTTGTTGTGACTCCGATTCAGCAGCACGTACTACAAAGGTTTCATTTGGGTCTACCAGCACTAAATCAGCATCGTAGCCAATGGCAATATCCCCTTTTTGTAACAAACCAAAGCGCCGCGAAGGATTCCAAGATAGCAACTGGGCCATGTGGTTGTACGACATTCCCCGCTTACGACCTTCACTAAATACACCAGAAAGTAAATATTCTGTACCACCAAAACCAGACTTTGCCAACCAAATATTATTCGGGTCTTTAGCACTTCTTTTTCGTTCGGCAGAACAGCAGGCATGGTCACTCACTATCCAATCTACCTGATGGTTGAGTACTGCTTGCCACAAATATTCCACATCGGCACGGGGACGAATTGGGGGGTTGACTTTTGCCCAAGTAGCTGCATGGGTGTCAACATCTAATAGCAAATGTCCGATGGTAACTTCTCGACGAAAATTGATCTGGGGAAAAGCCGTTTGCATTGTCAAAGCTGCTTCCATTGCCTTACGCGAACTCAGATGCAACAAATTGATGTTTGCACAATTCGTCTCATGTGCTAAATAGGAAGCAATACAAATTGCCAACCCTTCAGAATGAGGAGGACGCGCTGCACTGTAAGCTTGCAGTCCGTTCAGGCTGGAGTCGTTTTCAACTATTTTGGTATATGCGTTGAGAATTTCTGCAATTTCGCAGTGCAAACTTAAGCTAATGGTTTCTTGTGCTTGTGGGTAATCTTCCATCAAGCAACTTAAACGGCGCATAATAAATTCAAAATGGGCGAAGTCGTACCGTTCTTCTTGATTAATCATCAGGAAAAGGTTTTGCTGGTCTGACAAACCATGCAACCCATAGCCGCCATAAAACATGAAGATTTTAAACGAAGACACACCATATTCTTCAAACAATAGAGGTATTTCTTCGATATGCTGGCTAGCTATAGGTGCGACGTGATACCCATAATCAACAAAAAAATGACCTGCGGATAACGCCAATACTTCGGGAAAAAAATCTCGGTAGGAACCGCCTTTGTTGAGATAATATTGTCCTGTACGGATATAATTGAGAGAAGTCGTGACTCCCCCCATTGCAGCAGCTTTGGTTTCAGTCAAAGCATCTTTGTCGAGGCGTTGATAGATACCGATGTGCATATGGGCATCCACAACCCCAGGAAAGCCCAGCAGGTTATGAGCATCTAATACCTCTTTGCCTTGATCTGAGCTAATATTAGGAGCAATCTGAGCAAACTTTCCATCCTTAATTCTTAAATCAAGTAGTTCGACAGCATCATGATGGGGACGAACTACCCTCACATTTTTGATGATTTGATCTAATCCGGGAGCTTCAGACACAGTAGACCTCGCAGTACAATGATTACAGAACCCAAAGTTTAAGACTATCCACACAAATGATATTATTCCATTTAACCATTGCTCAGATCCAGAATTCTGAACACGGTATTTTCACTCTTCCTCAATGAATACTTTGGTTTAGTCAGGAATTCCAAAAGTATAGCGGGACAGAGACTAAGTCTCATTAGCCTGTAACGTTTTTTGTTCAATCATCTTCAGGAGAAAAGATCATGGAAAGTTTTAATGAGTATCATATAGATCCGAAAAAATTTCCTTTTCTCAACAGCTTTCAAGATAACTGGCAAGTGCTTAGAGATGAGTTTACATACTTTATTCAGCACGCATCTCAGGAGGAGTTAAGATTCGCTTATGATGTTTTGGGACCTAAAAGTAAAACTATTAAAACCAAGGGAAATTCAAAATACAGTGCTTTTGGGATTTTATTTCAAGGTCTCTTGATTGAAGAATATATTCAATTGCATCAAATAGAATATCCTCATAATAAGCCAAAGGATGCATCCGAAAAAGCACTTACATTAAGAGAGAAATATTTTCCAAATTTGGCTAAGGTGATAGAAAAAGTGACCTTGCACAGTGATAATTTGATTAGAAATGTGTATTTTGGTACATTCCATCCAGGCTTGGATATCAAGCTGCATGTGAACTATAACCCTCATATGAATCGTGGCTATCTAGGATTGATCGTGCCAGAGGGGGATGTAGCTATGAAAATCTGCCACGATCAGCTTTATTGGCATGAAGGAAAATTCATGATCTTAGATCACAGCTATCCACACTGTCCGCATAATTACACCAATTACGACAGAACTGTCTTGGTTGTAGACTTTTTTAAACCAGATCAGCCTAGAGAGGAATCGATCCGATTTGAAAAAGAGCTAGTCACACAACGTATGCAAGATAATCCTTACAGCTTAGGTGTTTTTGGTAAAAGTGATAAAGCTCAAGTAGAAGATTTTGTTAAGTATGGTTTAGCTCATCAGTTAGAATGGGATAAAGCCTTAGAAGCTTAAATAGTCTTGTCTGTCTATTAAGAGACTTCCAAATAAAAAAATATCCAATCTTGTAGGGTGCGTTAGGACGAATGTCCGTGATGCATCCTACAAGATAAGTTTGCTTGCTCATAAAAATGACTGGAATTTTCTGCTCTTTGGGACGCATCTTAGCATAACTTTACCTGGGATTCTTTACCTGTTGCGCATAGCTAAATAGAATATAGCTAGGACTTACGCACTGTACAAACGAATCATCTTGTGAATTAACGAAGATACGTCGTTTCAGGCTTTGATCAATCATCCTTGGATGGATAGCGTAGGCGTAGCCCGCCGCAGGCATCGCCTAAAAAGTCTCGAAAAATCGAAGTTAAATGCCTGCAATCCATACCCCATATTTGGGTTTTCTTGTCAGTGCGTAAGTCCTAATAGCGTTTCCTAAGCAACTGAGGTACACCCAAACCTTTTTTACCAAGGTTAGTAGCTTTGAAAACGTATCTCACTAGATCGGGAACCGCTATAAGGGACTTCCAAAAAATAAAATAGGTATCAACCCAAGCTACACAATGGTTTTTGATTCATTTTCGGAAATGTCTAGACATGAGTTATATCTAAGAATTTTGAATTGCTTAGGAATGTGGGTTAAATAAAGTGCAAAACTTGGTTTAAAGACTGTAAAAATAGCAGGTTAGCCAATGAACAAGAATTGTAAGTTAATAAATCCACGTTTCTTAAGACTTGGTTTCCTGCGTCTGCGCGTCAATAATTTTACTCCAGTTATCGTTCTCCACAGCAGCTTGTAATTGACGCCGACGTTCGGCATCACTCGCATCAATTGTTTCTGACTCTTTAGAGAGGTTTGTGTCAGCCATCGCTTGACGCAATTTCAGCTTTTTCTCCTCGTAGGCTTTGCGTTCCACTTCTGACATTACCGCCTTGGCAACTTCGCCTACCGTACTAGCCCACGTTCCGTGAAGAGACGCATTACCGGGTGGAACACTCCCTAATTCTGCGATCCAAGCATCCCGCAAATCTTCCATATCTTGGCGCTTCGGGAACTTAAATGTCTGTACGCGCACGAAAGCACACTTTTGCTCACCATTTTGGCGGAGATGACCGTTCAGGGAAAGCAACACGTTCCGGGAATAGCCAATGTACTGCGTGTCGCCTTCTTTATCTAAAACTGCGTAAACACCCGCAATTTTCCCATTCTGGGAAGCCGCACACCAAGTCTCCCATGGTACGACTTCCACTGTATTGTTTGCCGAATCAGGCGTTACAGTCACTTCAATTGCAGTGTGTTCGTCGTCGGAACTGTACAAAAATTCATGCAGCCCACGGTGATTTGTTGGTATATTTTGATGCTCAATTGGCAGGTTCTTCTCAGTTTCCATCGCAGGTTATCTCCGTGCAATTAATTGGTAAGCGCAAATAGATGTCTTTAAATCTTCTCACATCTCAAAAAAAGATCGGTCTGCTTCAGTGGTTGGCTTGAGACATAAAACTCAACATTAGGCATTTTTTCGGGTTTCGCCGTTGCTCTGCCCAAGCTGAACGGGCTAGATTAAGAATAAGCGTCAGTAAACTGTTTAAGGAACAAACAATAGATATACCAGCGTCTATCAACACATATGCCGCTTGAAGATAGGGCATCGTATCGAGAAAATGACATATTGATCGCTGTGGCGGCTGTAAAGATGTAGAAACAGTACATTTAACGTTCTGACAATCTGAGATAATGCAGTCGTATTAATCCCAACTAGTTTAAATTTTAGGATGAATACTATCCGGAGAAATTACATTACCACCAAACAAGGACAAATTTTCACCATTTTGGTATTAACCGGCATTTTGTCTGTTGGGAGTGGATTAACACTACTAAAGAGCGCTACAGCAAACCCTACAGACTTGTTTCCAACAAACAAAAATGAACTCCTAGAGGAAAATCTAACAACAAAAGCTTTACCGCATCAAGTGGCTGATGCAGTACTGCAAGCTATAGCCCGTGGAGAGCAAATGCCTACCAGACAACTGAAAATTACTGATTATCATCAACAAACTTGGCGCGATGGATGCTTGGAACTGCCGAATGCTGATGAATTCTGCACCCAAGCGTTAGTTCCTGGTTGGCGGGTAATTGTGTCTAATGATAGTCAACATTGGATTTATCACAGCAATAGCAACGGACGCTCTTTACGCTTAGCAAATTCTGATACTCTTACGAGCAACCCGTTAAAAAATCTACCAGTATCTGTGAAAGATGCCGTCTTGCAAGCTGCATCCCAACGCTTAAATCTGCCAACGGATCGGCTAACTATTATTCAAGCTCAACAGCAGACTTGGAGAAATGGCTGTTTGGAACTGTCAAAGCCAGATGAAGTTTGTGCCCAAGCGCTCGTAGCGGGTTGGCGGGTAGTAGTTGGCGCAGTTGACCAAACCTTAGTTTATCACACCAATGATTCTGGTTCTGTAGCTAGGCTAAATGAAAAAGCGAGTCAAATCAGTGAGAACAACTTGCCCGCAAAAGTGGATGAATCAGGTAGAGTTGCATTGGATGAAAGGGCTAGCACAACTGCTGAACACAATGCCATTAAGCCCTTGCCTATTCCTACAAGTGAGTTGCCACCAGCTTTGCAAAAAGGCGTGATTTTCCGGCAAATTAACAGTGGTGGCTTTGCTGGTAGAACTTACAAAACTGTTTTATTGGATGACGGGCGCTTGATCCGTGTTCGTGTTGGTGATGCTAATGATTCTCAAAGAAGCATTCGCCGCATTTCTCGCTCACAAGTGCGACAGTTTCAGCAATTGCTAGAACAAGAGAGATTTTCTAAATTTAAGAATCAGAAATATCCAGCCTCTGGAGGTGCTGCTGATTATCGCACCTACACTTTAACCAACCGCGATGGTACGGTTGAGTATAATGATATATCTCAAAGTAGTTTGCCTGAGAACTTACGGGTAGTCATCAAGGCTTGGAATCGGATTAATCGGTAAATCTTGTGTCGGGAGTGGTGAAAAAAACATAAGTCTTGATAAAATCTCTGCTTCTAGGTAGAAACTACAGTTAGTCAATCGGAATACGTTTGTTTTAATCACGAACTATGATATATTAATGTACGTAGTGAATACTTCTAAGGATAAATGAGCAAGCAAGCTGGACACGCGCACCATATTTGGGTGCAATCTCATAATCCTGTTCATCCAGATTCAAGACTGCAGCAGGTGCAACAAAAAGAGCCGATGTTTTACTATTTTGCTTATGGCTCTTGTATGTGTCCAGTTGACCTCAAGCGATCGCTCGGTGAGAATACCCATCCTTATGTCCTTGGTACTGGAACGCTCAAGGGTTATAGACTGGGATTTTATCGTCTGTCCCCTGTGCGCAATTGTGGCGTTTTGGATGTGGTGAAAGATCCCACGAAGAGTGTAAATGGTGTACTCTATCAGTTACCTTGGCGATTAAGCGACCATCTGGATAAACGCGAAGATGTTCCGCAAGGCGGTTATCGCCAAGAATTTGTAGATATTCACTGCCAAGGAAAGGTTTACGACACGGTTCGCACCTACGTAGTCGTTGACAAGTTATCAGAGGAAATCGCTCCGAACGATTGGTACTTTAATATTGTCTTGCGGGGTGCAGTTACCTGTGGATTACCAGAGGAATATTGCTGGAGCTTGTTTAGCCATATGTATCAATTGCAACAACGCAATCACAAAAATTCCCAGATAAATGCTTATTAATTTTTCAGGTCAAGAGTTGACAATAAAAACAGGATTAAACTACGCCGTCCTATCCTGAAGTTGGAGTGGGGAACTCGGGGTCCCCTTTGGGGATTGGGGGCAAGGAGATGATCTTCCAGATTCATTGGACTAGCCGAAAAGTATTGGAAGCACTCGTTAACCAGGGTGAAGCTAATTGCAGTCACTACAGCCGTACTTAAAGAAAGAGAGACTGCGATCGCCAGATGGCGGTGGTATCTATGAAACACACTAATCATTTGCAACTCCAGCAGATCGTTACGTGTAAAGGGAGGATCTGGATATTAGTCAGTCATCCCCACTACTTTAGTACCTTAGATCTCATCTAGTAAAGAAATCGGGAAGAAGACGGGGAGGCTGCTTCCCCCGCACCCCCCGCTTATCCGAACCGTATTGCCTCCAATCTTACCCGCTCTTAAGCTGAAATTACTTGGGATGCTTGATAAGTGGGAAAATCGGTATAACCTTCTTTGTCAAACGAATACCAATTGCTGATATCGGCTGGTGGATTTAGAGCCCAGCCGTTGGCAAAACGCTCAACTAAATCCGGATTGCTAATTAAGGGTCGCCCAAAGGCAATTAAGTCAGCACTACCATTCTTAATTGCGGCAACGGCGGTTTCTTGCGTGTAGCCACAGTTTCCCATGAGTGGACTTGTAAACACCCCACGGAATTCAGCCAAAGTCATCGGTTCTCCCAACTGATGAAAGCCGAATGCCAGACCATTTAGCAGATGGAGGTAAGCCAGACCGTAAGCATTCAGCTGCTTTGCTACATATAAAAAGGTTTCGCGAAAATCCGGCGAACCCATGTCATTATAAATACCATTTGGTGACAACCGCACTCCTACTCGGTTAGCAGACCAGACAGTCAGGATCGCCTCCACAATCTCTTTGAGAAAACGGTAGCGATTTTCAAGGTTACCACCATATTGGTCTGTCCGATGGTTGGTCTTAGATTGCAAATACTCATCGATCAAATAGCCATTCGCTGCATGAATTTCCACTCCATCAAAACCGGCATATTTTGCGCGCTCAGCAGCCCGACGATAATCCTCTACAACCAAAGAAACCTCGTTTGTTTTTAAAGCTCGGGGAGTTTCGTAGGGTTGCTCGCCGATGTCTGTGTGAATGTACTCTCCATTCAGTTTAACGGCACTAGGGGCAACTGGCAGTTGACCATTTTCCTGAAAACTACTGTGAGAAGCTCGCCCACAGTGCCAAAGCTGCAGAAAAATTGGTCTTTCTTTAGCATGCACTGCATCCACAACCTGCTTCCAAGCTTCAGCCTGTTGGTCTGAGTAAATACCCGGAGAATTTGACCAACCAATAGCTTGCTTTGAAATGACAGTAGCTTCAGTAATAATCAGACCTACCGAGGCACGTTGAGCGTAATACTCAGTCATTAGGGCGTTGGGTATACGTTCCTTGCCAGCCCGAGAGCGAGTCATGGGAGCCATCACCACTCGGTTTTTGAGGGTCAAATCTCCCAAATTAAAAGGGCTAAGCAACTCTGCGGAAACGGTTTGAGTAGTCATTGGTTTGTTGTGATCGCATTAGATAGAGATAAAAGAGCCTGGAAGGCCGTGCAAGGTTTCTATTTTAACAAGCTTGCTATTCACATGATGGTCAATTTTTACCGTAAGTAAGTCCTACCCCAGTTAAAAAAACTTGCCATTGAATTTTTCAAACCTACTTTTACTGAGGTCGAATCTGAGTGTATCTACAATGATATCGGTATCGCGTTTGAAAAAGCACTCCCAAAAGCAAGAGTTTAAATCACAAAAGCTTGTGCTGATAAATACTAAAAATCAAGCATTGACATTATAACAATAATGTCAATGTGGAGAAACCCTAGTTAATTAAGATTGCGAACTGTAAGCTTTTATTGATCATGGTAACCGGATGGGTGTTGGAATTCCCTCGGTCGGATCTCAAATAGGATTGCTATACTCGCTCAACGACTTCATCTTTTTCCCAAACAACTGATTTTTCCATTGTCCCAAACTCCGCGAAAGCTTTGGCAGCTTTAAGGGTTGTATTTAAGTCAACGCAGGACTTAGCAGGATAAATACCTTCTTGCCCCCCAACTATCACAGATTCCTCTATATCTAATTTAGCGGGGTCAACAAGATAATGAAAACTCTCATTATCAAATGTCAAATACACTACATATTTTCCTAGACCACCACCCACAGCCATGTGAGTTTCGCTATCTGTTTCTAAGGTTACAAGTGTTTTGTGATGCCCGTCTAACTTTCTAATAGCTGATTCTATTTCTTGCCAACTATGGACTTGCTTTACACAACCTCTGTTCTGATTTCCAATCCAATCTTCAACTGAAAATTTTGTTATGAACATAATTAACCTCACTTCAGTGTAATCGTCTGACGACCGCTAGGGCTAATAACTTCTATTTCTTCTAGACCAAGTTGTCTAGCCATTCCTTTCACACCTCCGTTCTGACCACACGCTCTGCAAAGATCCCGATCAACTGTTAAACGCGCTCGACCTCCTCTTAATCCTGCATCAAAGGCTTGTTGGAAGGCATCAGCTTCAGCATGTGTGCGACTAATTGGATTTACTTTAAGTGTAATCTTTCTGCGATTGGGATTACTGCCAGCACTGATCCCAAAAAATACGCTACCACCTATCTCTAACTTTGCGATTGTAGCGCGATCATCCTCACTACCTGCTTCAGGGAGACCAAGCTGTTGCCTTATACTCTGCTAATGTAACCTTTCACTCCCCCCCTATACACAAGGACTCAAGTTGTAGACCAAGAAGCTTCAGATTTAGGACAGTGGCTGCTAGAGGAGTTGAGGGAATTAATACAAACCCTTGACTCTGGCGACGCTTACTACAACAATGACCCAGTCCCCGATC
>Ga0209611_10010965_pt1 | contig 13204 bp, 10 predicted proteins | sample S1TSphgellanicum_3_FD_187693 | JGI IMG/M metagenome (GOLD analysis project Ga0209611, IMG submission 187693) | Host-associated microbial communities from peat moss isolated from Minnesota, USA - S1T2_Fc - Sphagnum magellanicum MG (SPAdes) (version 2) | ecosystem: Host-associated > Plants > Peat... | reverse complement strand
GGAGGGAGGTAGATACTAGATACCTCTTGACAAAACTCCCTCATACTTTGGCTCATCAACCTGTGGGCCAAGGTACCTAGCTGGTAGGCCGAGGATAATTGCAAAGGTTGGGGAATAATTGTGGGATTGGTTGGTAGTGCAAATTTGAGCTTCCATTATTATTATTATTATTATTGGTTGAGGGTTGCTTACAATTATATAGGTGTATGAGTAGAGACGAAACACACCAGATTTTAACTACCATAGTCCCTACCCACCTTTGGCAATTTCAACATTTTGAGGGTTGCATAATTATTTAATTTTGAAACATTCCATGTTGAAGAATAGAACCTTCCAGAATATTCTAAATGATTCTCTATTTTCCTTAACAAACAAACTTTCTTGGGATTATTTATTTATTTATTTATTTTAATTTTTTAAAAACATTTTAACATTTTGGAAAATAAAATAATCCGTGTAGAAGCTGCCAAGGTAGTACTACTATGGGTAGTAAGTAGTAGGTCACAATGTCCCAAACACTTGTAGAAGCTTTGGCAACACGCAAGGGGGGGCAAATAGGTGATGAAGTTGGAGGAGCCAGAAGTCACCAAATTTAGAGGTTTGCTTCTCCCCCTTGGAAATGGCTCAGGGCAATGTTTTTTTCAATAACACTGTTGTGATGTAGCTAAGGTGGACATCATTCATAAAAAAAGTTTAGCCAAATTTGGCTATAAATGAATTATAAGTAAAGGATACTAAAGTAGTAATCCAAGCATCCTCCTATATTGTTGGCTACTTACTAGAAACTTGTGTAAATATTTTGAGAAATATGACAACAAAAAAACCCCCCAAAAACTCATTTTTTGCAAAAGTAAAAGCAAAAAATTTATGAAGTGGCAAAATTTCACCAATAAAAGGAAGACTACTTCAAAGGGTAAATAAAGGGGTTTGTTCATCTTGCTTCTTAAAATCTGATTAGAGGGTGTAACTAAGGTCCCCTATCCTCTTGCACCATCCTTCTTTCATACCCTTTTGCTTCTTGTATGTTTCTTTTCTCATATCCTCTCATCTTCCTTGTCTCTTTCTCCATAATCTAATGTGCTTTCTACCAAACCTTTTCAATCTTTTTCTTTGGACACAATCTTCTTCTTTCTCATTCTCACCATCTACTAATATGCCTACTAAAAATGCCTACCTCTCTTCCTCCTCCTTTGCCTTTGCATTCTTGGTGGAACCCCACTTTTGATTCTTTATCTTATTATTGGTTTACCTCACATGTTTCACCTCTTCTCCATTAGCCCTTTTGGTTTGCTTTCATTTTCTTGTCACATAGTTTTTCTTTTTCCAATTTGATTTTGTCTTGTGATTTATCACTTTTCTTCGCTTCCTTACATTACTTGTTCCCCTTTTTGCACTTTGATTATCACTTTTATTTTGTTATTCATTTTCCTTTATGTACATAATATCTATGAAAATCCAAAACTTGATTCAATATCCTAGGCTTCTAGAAATATTGGGCAATTGACGTGTAATATTTTTTCATCACACAACATATTTGAATGTTCATCATTTAGCATATAGTAATGTGATTTATTGTTCTTCCATATATTCATGTGTTCAATTTTGTTCAAGAAAAGTGATTTAATGATTTGTAATTTTGGTGGATGGTTCTATCATTTGTTTCCTTTAAGTTTTTCTTGTTGTTTATTTTGTGCAACATTTTCATCACTTATACCTCTCAACATAAACATAACACACAAAACTGAAATAACATTCAAATCAACCATAACACATTCCAAAAGTTATATGACATCTTTACATATGGTATCATGTGGTCATTTATGAATGAATATTGTCAAAGAAAATATGCATTTCACATGCCATTCTCTTCAATAGATATCACACCACCAAAACGAACATATCATAAGTTTAAAACAACATTGTGAATGGATCATAATAGGTTTCAACACCTCCCAAATTAGTGTTCAATAAAGGAGAATACACCCATGCTTTATGTTTAGCTCAAGGAATATCAACTTTCTCTAAACTAACCATGTTCAAGTGATGTGCCTTTTAAAATGAACCACAAAATGAATAGATGCATCAATGGCCACATGCACGATAGGTGGCCATTGAAAAGGAATGGTGGCAAAGTTATTGTTTGTCATGCCTTTTGAACTTGTCAATTGATTATTATACACAATTTTGGAAAACATAACCCATCATGGTTCAAATTTTTTAAATGATTGATACGAAAGTAATGGCCATGCATCATTATTGAAATAACCATTTTTACCATAGGTTGAATAACATGAACATAAACATGCCACTCCAATAATCCTAACCACCAAGGGTAAGCCAATAGAAAAAACCATTGATATGGTCACACCTTTGGGCCTTTCAATACAACCTTAACAAAAAGTGACAAAGATTATATGTTGCATCCATTCCCATATTTCCATCCAAGATTATATAAGGCCAACTCCTCTTTAAAATCTAATATGATATCAATGAGATACAACACATCTCCATGCTCAACATGGAATAAGAAATGTCATGTTTCACATTAGTTCATTTGCAAATAATTTTAACAATATATGGAGGATGATTAAGATTCAACTAGTTCATAACTTTTTGTTTGAAAAGCTTTTGAAACTTCCCATCCATATTTTAGACTTTGTTATTATCAATATTCAAATTCTACATCTATTTGATCAAGCCCATCAATAACAACTTCGGTGAACATCAATGTTTGAGTACCAAAGTTCAAGAAGATTGTCTCAAATGAATACACACATCTTGCGCACCTTTAAACAATAAAACATTGTCTTAATTACACAAAAAAAACCCTTACCTAATTTAATACAAACACAATATATATTCAATCAAGTAGTATATTTCATAGTTTAACTACAATTGCATGCCAATTCCCTATCCCTAGCAAACTAATTTAGGTTCCATGGTACTAACAATACACATGGCTACTCTGCCAACATAACATGCATGTTTCCATTTTCACATATAAAATGGTTACAAATAAGAAAAATATTTATACTGAATTTATATGTGTTATGAATACTTTTTAGGAAATTGTGGGGGCTTGGCACAAGAGATGTTGCAAACAAATTGGTAGGCCCATTTCCTCTAGACTTGGGGAAATGGAAGTGTTCACTCCCTTGTTGAAGTCAAGTCAATGTAAGTTTCAAATTAAGGTATCTACCAACATGTGATTGGTGGACCTAACATCATAATTTCACTATTTATTTGTGGTTCAAGAACTTGTGCCAAAAAAATTGAAATTGATATAATCAATGGAATTATCCCAATGGTCTCTCAAAGCAAACCCAAATTTCATCATTTACTAGGCTTGGAATCAATGTCAAAGGTCTTGGCAACACTAACCTTGGTGTTCAAATGATAAATCTGATTCACAAACATTTTATGATGAGGAAACTCCCAAGTTGGCATCCAAATCACAATATGTCAACTTTATTTGATGACAAGTTACCAACATTTCAATGGACTCCCAAATTTGGGTTGTCACATGGAGCTTCAAATTATTCCATATTTTGAGTGAACTATCTCAAATCTTATACTATCAATTATGAATTTTTCACATAAGCAAAAGTTGAAAGTCAAAGGATTTCTTACAAGACCCTTTTCTTAATTGTCTATTAAGGTGTTTACATGGCATATAAACAAAAAAATTGTAACAATTTGATAGTTTTCACTACAACACATTTTTAATTATTTGGAAAGGATTTTGTGATGGTGATATGCAATTAAAAGTGGATAACATCTTAAGTTCTCATTATGTTACGAAATTGATGCACATGTATATGGAAAATTCAATCGTCAATTCAAATATATTTTTAAGTTGTAGAAGTTTGTAAAACCATTACAATTTAATAAAAAGATTAAGAAATATTAGTTACAATGAAAAAAAATTGCTAAAATTTTTCACATACAAAAAGACAATCATAATGAACAATCTTTTTTTTCAAAACATTCAATTTGTTAAATTAAATTATACACAAATATTTAGCAATACATTATGTTTTGATAATGTTGATGATTATAATGTTTTTTAAGTTGACATTTTTTCTTCCATTGAAGGTGTAGTTGTGTTAATTTTTTTAATATAATTTTTTAAAAATTAAATTAAAAATTAAAAATGGTACATTGTTGTCAAATATGGTGTTTTAAAAAATATTTAAAAAATTATTGAAGCACATATACATTTTTAAAAAATGAATCAATTGCATATTCATGGTTTATATATGCACCTCCCTATGGGCATGATTAAGATTGAACCAAAAACCTTAATCCTTGAATTTGTTCCAAGTCACTAGACCTATGATATTGTTTCAACAATGACAACCATCACTTTGTCATACAATAGTGAATATGTGATCAAATTCTTTCATCCATAGTCATGGGCATAATGACTATGAATGAAACCTATATATATATATATATATATATATAATTTATGTCCAAACTCAATTGATGCAAGAATAGATGGATGATTGTTAGATTGTTAGTTAATTGATAATGGAACAACACCCAATAAATGCATGAATTCTCAAAAGGTAATCTAAAGTCTAATTTGTCATAATTTGTTGAAAGGATAAAACAAGTCCTACAAGTCCTCATGTCTATCACTAGTGCTTATCTGCCACTAATATTAATTCTAACTAAGTACACATGTCACTAGTTAAAACATTGACTTGGGGTGTAAAAGAAATAACTAAAATCTGATCCATATTAACTACTTAATGCAAAAACCTCTAGAACCTTTGGACTACCGACATTGAAGCAATAATACCACAAATTACAATAACCCAAACATTACATTCAAATGAACTATCAAAACCTTGGAATTAAAAGGGGGCTTTCACAACTTAAGGATAATTTCAAACCAAGAGAACAAACCAGAAACAACAATCAATAGCATGAACTCATAACTTGGAAAACAATAATGAGAGAGATGAAATTAGCATCACTCAAGAACTTGTTAATGTTTACCTACGCTTTTGTCACCAAAAAAAAAAACTAGTTTGTTAACAAAACAAAGTCTCTATCCATGGTTAATAAGGTCCTTATATCTAACTATATATGGTACTAGTAACACTATGGTCCATGGAATTGTGTTAAGCACCTTGAATTAAATCTAGAACCATGTTTAACAATTACATTTGGCCAAGGGGAGATGGTACCGCATCACATAAATCTCAAATGCATTGGGAGACAAATGTGTCATTTTTTTGGTTGTGGTGGGCTCAAGGTGATTTAGATAAAAAATAGTCAATGCAAAGTTCTATTGTCAAACTATTGGTTTGAAGACTATCAACAAGAGACAAGCCATGGAAATTTTCTATTAGGGTATAGGCTCAAGAGTTTAAGACCTAAAGGGAAGAAATCTTCATGGTGACAACACATGTTTGAAAAGTGGGATTACATTATGATCTTTGATGGAAGGTCTCTAGAAATCCTGGACCAAAGTTGGTCTAATGCAACAAACAACACTGAAACATTGGATCAAAGGTAAATCATCAAGATGTGATTGGATTTTGAGATATGTTTGGTTCCAAGCAGCTTGTTAAATGGGTCAAGTGGTCAAGCTTCTAAGCATCAACTTGCAGGACAAAAGTCCCTTGTGCACAAATTGGAGATCAGTATGTAGAAACCAAATAATGAATTTCAAGCAAGTGGGATTTGATGGTGAATCGAAGGCTTAATCAAGGAGACATGAAGTGGGTTACATGGGCATGGAGTTGAAAGGTGGAAGAGGTCCTCTTGATTGTGGCTCAATTTGAGAAAATGAAAACGGGATAAGATGTAGAACATGCAAAAGAACATAATCCTTTGTGATCTCTTTCTCTCTTCAGAAAAGTGCAGAAAAACACGACAATATGACTCAAAAATGAAGGCAACTTAGTGGAGTAAAATTGTGACTCTTTATTGCATGTACAGTTTAATGGAGGTGATGGGAAATAGGGAGAAAAATAGAAGTGGGAAGAAGTGTATTCACAAACCCTTCCAATATTAGGAAATGCCATTACCAGCAAAGATGATGGTCATCAGGAAGCTATACGGAGTGCAAGGTGCAGTAGCTAATCAGTGTCAAGCAACCAAATAGAGAATTGCAGGACTACTTGCTATTGGCAATATTTCCAACCTACAAAAGAATGTTTATTGTTGATCCCTTGGAAAAAAATGGGGGGCATAGGGATCCATAGCTGCAGATTGCAATTAATGCAAAATGGAGCTATGGACCCCTCTCTCTCTCTCTCTCTCTCTCTCTCTCTATAATGGGGCAAGTCTGAAAGCAAGTATCAACTTGCCAGAGTCCTGTGCTCACCATTGTCCTAAATAAAGTAGGTTCCATTAATACAGTACACAAGTAGGTAGAGTAACACTTTTGTACGCTGCCATTGGGCAAAATTTAGGGATTATTCAATAGGCGCCGGCTATATTGCTGCTTCTCACATATGCATCCTGGGTATGGGTTAGCATAAAAATTCTCTTCCAGTTTGGGGGACTCCCCAACCTCTCGCAAATGTGGTGCACCTGTCCGTTCCATATGAATCTTCCTTACATCAGCTGCAAATGCTTCCCAAGGTATTGTGCCCGTTTCATACTCATCCACAAGCCTCACCAGACTTTCTCTGCAAATACAACAGGCCCTTAGTATTAGTTCGTGCACACCCTCTTCAACATCCAGCCAAAAGTAAGATACAATTCAAAAACCAATTGTTGGAAACCCAAAGTTTTAATACAAATTGTATTAGCTTCCACTTCAGCAAGATGCGCCACTAGGGAATTTGTTGTTGAGAAAGTCTTCACACAAACCATGAAAGGAGGAGAGGGAAAAAAATAGTACCTATCAGGGCTAATTGTTTTTCGGTAGCCCTCAAATTGACGATGTCCTTGTACAGTCTTGGCCATATTGCCATCATAGGTGTACACAAAAACATTACTTGCAAGTGCCATTATGTAGTCTAACGCTGCAAGGCGATTCTGAAAGCCCTTGAGTGGAGCCAGTTCATCTTCAGTTGCCAATGTCATGTGAGAGTAAACATTAGGAAACATGTGTTTTAAGGAGTCCAAGCTTCCATTCCCATAGATCTCCCCGGCCACAATGTAAATCTTTGTGGCTGCAGGGTATCCAAGGGCCTTCAATAAAAGACCTGTTTCAAGTGGGGTCAGTGGACAACCCCCTTGCTTCCGCTTTTCTTCTCCATCAATCTCCTTCTCCTTCCAGTGTTTGACATCATAACGCATTTGACGGAGTTCGTCCACTTCCGAGGTAGAAAGCCCATGTGCGCATCCGGTGAATGCCAACATGTCTTTCTCATATCTGCACCATGAGTAGTCAACCTATGTTACAATGCCTACCACAAGACACTCCTCCTAGATTAAGCATAGTAAGATGAGCTGTGACCCAAACCTTGCAAGTATTAGTATTGCACATTTGATTGGCACATTCACTTCATCGTCAAAAAAGGAAGCTTGTATCCCTTTGAAGAATTGCTAAAACCACTTTTGAGTACTCAGGGAACAAAAAAATTTACCTGAGATGTAACGCAATATAAGGGCCATCTTGTTGCAGGCGCTCAACAAGAGTGCGTCCTAGCGTCTGAATGGGTTCTGCAAACCTGAGAGCATGGTAATTGGCATGGCACCGTAATTGCTGTATCAAATCTGGCAAATTGTTGTTTGCCAATCGTGAATCAGCGTGTGTGAAATACAACACTTTCTGTTGCTGCAGTAATGGCACTAATTCCTCATAATAGGGTGCCTGCAAAATCCAGGCCAAATCTCTCAAATGTAATGGAATCAGAAGCTCCATCACTTTCCTTATATCCAAAAAGTCCTGAAAACATTTGGGATGGAGACCAGCAACTTGTCATAATGTTTAGAATAACATTGCATGTGAAGAAAGGAAAGAAAAGAAATTTCACCTTAGACCAAGAGATTGGTGCCTTCATCATGGGATTGATATGAGCAAGATGTGCTGGAACCTCCTCCACAACATGGACATCCTCCCGCAGTGACTCCACAAAATGATGCACATCAAAAATATCTCCAAACTCACTGTAACCAGAAATCAACTTTCAGCTTCTTCCATTCAAGGGAAAATATAGTTTGGTGGTGTGTGTCATAACCCTTTGTTTACCAACAATAACAAACAAAATCATTTTGATTTATCCAAACTCCCTGAACTGAAATTTGGACATATCGTGCAGCTGACTATGGGCCAACCTGGGATCAGCCCAGAAAGAGCTGTGATCAAGAGTTGGAACCACGAGTGTAGCGTTCATCAGCTTTGCCACCGCAACCATATCACAAATCTGAAAACCACAACTCAATGGTTACCAAACAGGATAACGAAAAGTTGACCTTGGTTAGCTATCCTACCACAAGGCTTGACTGCAATCCATATTCGCAACCATTTTGAAAGATCTATCAACAGATGATTTTGCACTCATCTCACATGCATCTCTGGTGGACTACTTGTCAGTTCATCATAAAAAAAATTCTCATGGCTGCTGCAACTTCTCCTACTAACACCCATACACAGAAAGAAAGATGAAGGCCTATGACGACTGGAAATGCAATCTTGACCATAACCTAGATGTGCCGCCCCAAGTGACAAGATGGAGTTTGAATATCTACGAACCCCTGCTCGCATTTGATTTAGGCCACCATTGGCATTGACTAAAAGGTACCCATTTGTACCATTTTCAGGACCTGCAGGAAAAGACCGAAACAATTCAGACAGAGCAGACCTTGATGGAATCTGCTTTCAAGTGCAAGTTTATCAAATTTGTTGAAAAGACAGACAACCACTGATTTGCAAAATTTGATAAATAACACTTACGGCTGTTGGCTTTGCTCCGAACTACACACTGCTCAAGATTTTGACTCATTGGCTTTGCCCACAGTTCACTTGTCTCAAACACAGCAGTCTGCATAAGATGCACATGACAGTGAATACATAATTCCTCGGACCATAAGCAGCTGCTCAACCCTGGTGCAGAAGTTAATGTCAAAGCAAAAGTCAAAATTAACAAATCAATGATCATCATGGAAGACTCCTGTTGGCATGCCCATGTTGTTGGCAGGATCCACTTATGTGTTTGTACATGGGAGGAGTAGGGAGGGAGTTGCAAGAGCCACTTGACTATGAATTCAGAAACCATTCAAGACTTTTGGTTTGCACATCAGGTGATGAATCAGAGATCAGCCAAAGATAAAACCCTATTTGTTTGCCATTGAACATCATGAACATGGCATACCAAGACCTAGACCCAGCTGTAAACAAGCTACAAAAGCACAGCAGGTGCAAAGAAGCAACAGCATGTGATGAACTTATGGACTGGTTTTACCTTCTGATAACCTTCACCATGCTCATTGTGTTCGTCAGATGATAGTACCAATATTGAACCATCCTTGAATACTTGCGTTACAAACTCTTTGTGTGCCTCACTGGACTCGACCTTCACCGCTTGAAGAACCAGCCTCTCTTCCAGTACCTAATAAAACAAATCAAAAGTTGCAACTGAAAAAAATTTAAAAACTGATAAAAAAACTCTTTCTCCCAGCTTATGCTTGTAATGCAACAACAGATATTGCTAATGTTTAGTGAAACCTCGTGAATTGGGGAAACCTAGCTTCCTTGCCCACCACAGCTTCCCAGCTTCCCGGCTTCACAGAAGACTTTTTCAGGGTTTTGGGAAGAAGGAAGGAGGAGGGTGGGGCAGGGGGGTTAAGGTCCCTCACAAAACTGAGACTAAATCCTTGCTCACTTATCTCTTTGGCCTGAACAAGTACTTACATGAAGACATTGCAATCACTGATAAGAATACTGTAGAGGACTATGAAGTAGAAAAGAAAGGCAGGAGGAGGAGATGAATCCCACCTTAGTAGCCGAATAGTTCTGAGACTCCACTCTTAGTAACCCAACCGATGTGATCTTCACGAACAGGAAAGTGAGCACCAGAAGGGCAAAAACATAGAAGCTTGACTGCAGATAGCTCCTCTTTTTGCTGAACATTTGAGAGACAACTGACGAGTTGCGAACCAAGAAATGACCTAAATCGCTTACAAAACCTGCCTGCTCCATTCCTTGCAGCTTGCTGTTGGTGTTGTGGTGGGAAACTTTAAGCAAGCATACATCACTACTGTCCACCATCCCCACCGCACTCTCCTTGCCCCCCTCAAGCTGGTCAGCTGTGAGATACTGGTAAATCTTGAATGGGTCATTGATCTCCTCCCCACATTTGGGATTTGGAAACCGCTTCTTAGGGCTCATGGTGCCTTTTGTCAGTGGGCTAAGAACCACATTAGTCACATCTCTTCCCCCTCCTCCCATCCCCATGGCTGATCCTACTACTACTACATCTGGCCCTGGGCCTGTTGAATCCCACTGACCCATTTCTTTCTTGTTGAGTCCCCAGTGTCCCAAGTAGGACTCTCTCTCTCTCTCTCTCTCTCTCTCTCTCTCTCTCTCTCTCTCTCAAATTCCCGCGGGTGGATGACGGGCTCAGAGACACACAAGTCTTGTCCTTTCCAAATCCTAAAGAATACTTCTCCCTTAGACGGATCTTACTGATTCTCCTAACAGCCACATCTCCACCTTCAGTACTTTTTTGCTGCTGCTGAAGGTCTCTGAAGACATGGGTCCTGCTGCAGTCGACGGCACCATCAGGGAATGGGAGCAAAGAGAAGTGGCAAGCCCAAATTCTCAAGCATCTAATAAGTTCACGCGGATTTTCAAACGGATCTCAGAATGGAGAACTGGGTGGCAATCGCTAGAGGAATCATGCGGAGAACGCAAAATGCCGCTCTTCTCAAGTCGTCCATCAGTCCCGGGGTGCTGCTGGGTGGAATCCCGCGCCCCCGCAGTTAGTTCCTGGCACCCTTTCAACAAGCCTGGAGAAGATCCCACCTACCCAACTCCCAATTCCTCTCACCAGAAGCAGCAATCTCACGTTCCTGGCCCTGATCTCCAACTCAGTCTCACGGCTTCCGCGACATCAACAACAGAAAGACCACACTCGCATTCTGTCCACAGTCCAGCTCTATATAGACAGACCTCGTTGAACCTGTGAATCCACAAAAAAGAAGTTACGAAAGCTCCGGAAAGCGCAAACAAAATCAAACAACCCCACCCCTCCCCCCCAAAATAAGTCCAAACCAAACCAAAACAAAACAAACTAGCAAGCAAGCAAGAAACCCACAACACTTTCTAACTCCTAGAGGGAAACAGAAAGGGGGGGGGAAACAAAGAATCCACAAAACAAGTCTCCAAACTGTTCAACCCAAAGAGCACCAACCATGTGCCAGCAGAATGTAGTCTCTCTCACAACTGTACAAGTGAATAAACAAATCAAGGAAGGGGAGAACAATAACGCCAGCAGGTGAAACACGAATGCAAACAATAAACTGCCAGCTTTAAACTCCGCTTACTCTCGTGTTGTGTACCTATTTTAGTTGGAAATGTATGATGCTTTTGGACTGGAGTGGAGTGGACTGGGCTCTTCTTCCTCATCGACGACTGCACTGCACTGCACTGCACTGCAGAGCAGCAGACGATCAATCAAAGCTACAAAGCTTGCCCGAGTCAAGAGGATTCAACAAAGAAAGCAAGTAAGCAAGCGCGCCCGCGTTCATGTGTGTGTACAACGTAGCTCTACGTTCCTGGTGTGCACCGAATACTTACACGAAATGAAAAGAAAGAACGAAAGAAAGAAAGAAGAGCAGGAAGAGCAAGCAAGCAAGAAAGAAAGAATGCCAATTCTTATTAGAATGCCACCAAAAGAAGAAAAAAGAAAAAGAAAAAGCAAGAGTTAGTTAGTTGGGAAAGAGCAAACCTCGGAAAAGAATTCCCCCAACTTACAACTAGGTAGGTACTAGGTAGGTAGGTAGGTAGGTAGGTACTAGGTACTAGGTACCTGTCTCCAGGCCCATGGGAATCCATTCATTTATTCAGGAATCAGAATCTCAGAGTTTTTTTTTCTTAAAAAGGATTTTGTGATGTAGCTAAAATGGGCATCATCCAAAAAATAGTTTAGCCAAATTTGGCTACATAGTATATACCAAAGTAGGGGAAATTCTAATTTTTAATTTGGCAATTTGGAGTAAAAAAAATCATCAAAATCTGGCAAATTTGGGCCATTTCTTTCCATGAAAAATCATTCATATAGGTTGAAATCACATTTTTCATATAGAAATTTGGTGACGCCAATATAAATAAATAAAAATCCAATGGGGATGATGCTACCATAGTAGTACCACTGTGGTTGCGGCGGCGCCTGGGGTACAAATTATATTCTATTTTTTTAGGAATACTGAAATTTTCAAAATAAAAATAAATATATCAAAAGAAAAAATATTTCGGTGAAGAAAAAAACTGAAGAATTATTAGGATTTTTTTTAATAGTTTATTTTATTTTCAAAATGGAAGAATCTTCAAACTTGATTCATTCTTCCACATAGCTACATGTTGTGATGATGCTACCCCTTCTTCTTCTTCTTCTACTACTACTACTACTACTACTACTACTACTACTAGGGCAATTGGTTCAATGGAGGTTGTTGTAAGTAATTGGTTCAATGGAGGTTGTCGTAAAGTAATTGGTTCAATCCATTGGATGGATGAAATTTTTAAAAAGGATGAATGGAAAGCTAAATTAGGTAGCTACCTAATATTATAAGGCATGCATGCACACAAAAGGGATGATTGATTTATGAGTACACATTGCATGGAAAGGGTTTATGGGGGAAAAGGGGATGCCGATTTTGCAAAGTTCAATAGGGAAGTAGGTAACTAACTTAACTACAATGGAAAGGATGTTGGGCTGACATGAAAAAATGGGACATGGGTAATCATCATATGAAAGGACTACTACTACTACTACTACCCCACTTATGGCACATGTGGAGCATCCGGGCAGCGGGCAGACCAAGGGAGGGCAGGACAGGTCTCTGTAAAGGACCAATTTTAGGTCTACTTATTCTTACCCCTTTTTCACATGGGAAACTGTTGGCTTGCGTGCTTTTTGTTGACACGTGCTTTTTTTCGTTTTTTTTGGGGGGTTTCTCGTTATTTACTTTGAGTATCCAATTTTCAGAAGAGAGAGGAAAATAAATAAATAATAAATAAATATAAATAAATAAAAACAAGCAGCTCATTGCCCTAATGGATGATGCCTCT
>Ga0209611_10010964_pt1 | contig 13204 bp, 9 predicted proteins | sample S1TSphgellanicum_3_FD_187693 | JGI IMG/M metagenome (GOLD analysis project Ga0209611, IMG submission 187693) | Host-associated microbial communities from peat moss isolated from Minnesota, USA - S1T2_Fc - Sphagnum magellanicum MG (SPAdes) (version 2) | ecosystem: Host-associated > Plants > Peat... | reverse complement strand
CACCTGAATTTTTCTTCTTCTTCTTTCAAATTAACAACATGTCTAACCCTGGTCAAAAGAAATAATAAATTAATTTTTGAGAAATGAAAAACAAAAACTTGTATAACTTGAGTTTTAGGGCCAATTCCAGTTTTGGGTCTGGTTCTAGCTGAAGGCCAATTCCCAATTCCAATTTTGAGACCAATCCCAATTCTGATTCCAAATTTGAATTTTTTTTCAAAATTTAAAACTGATGATTTATGGAATTAGTAACCAACCTAGAATTGGGCAACATTAGTAAAAACCTTCTTTGAGAACTTTTCAAGTTTTATTGCTAATTTTTAACCACAAAATGAGTAGTTTTCTAATGAGAAAGAGGAGATGGTTTAAAAATTGTTTTGTTAATGAGTTTGATGTGCTTGTGCTTTTCCTCTTCTTGAAGTTGTTGTTGTTGTTGTGTTTGATGAAGCTCTCATTTCTCCTTTCAATGTTGTTGTGTTAATGGTCAATGGAGCTCCCATTCCTCTCAATGATGCTTTTTCTTTTCCTTTTTGGTGTTGTTGTCACTCCTCTTAATGCTCCTCCTCCTTCCTCTTGGCATCACTGTTGTTTTTTCAATGCAACTCCTCTTTCCTCTTGATGTTGTTGTTTTTTTCAATGCAACTCCTTTTTGGCGTGGTTGTTCTTGCTCCTCTTTTCTCTTCAACATTATTCCTTCTCCTTTTCGGCATCACTGTTGCTTTTCAATGGCACTCCTCCTCCTATTTTTCATCAACATTGTTCCTATTCCTCTTCGACATTGTTCTTCCTCTTGCTTTTCCTTGATGTTATTCATGTTCTTCCTCGACACCGCTCCTCCTCGACAACATTTTTGTTCTTCAACGACGTTCCTCCCCTTGCGTTTTCTTGACACAACTCTTGTTCCTTTTCAACATCATTCCTACTTTTGTTGTTTGACGTCACTCCTCCTCTTACTTTTCTTCAACACTTCTCCTTCTCCTCTTCAATGCCACTCCTACTCCTCCTTGACACCAATCTTGTTCCTCCTATTGCAAGTACCTCTCTACTCCCCCTCCATGTTGTTTTTTCTTTCAACGATGTTGTCGTTCCTCTTATTTTATATTAGTACTTCCCCCCTTCATGTTTTTGTAAGTGTGGGAAGAGCAAACTTTCCAAATTTGACTTGCCTTTTTCAAACCAACTTTGAAGGTGAATTTGTTTTCTTTTTTTCAAATGTTTGTTTCTTGATGATTTTGTTCCTTGTTTTGATTGTCTATGTTTTTTTTTTGGATAATGTTTGTCGCAACCCTAACCTTGGGCTCGCGACAAAGGCTTGTAAGAGGGCGAGACAAGAAGGAAACCCAGGAGACACACCTTATATCCTAGAAGTGCAAGAGAATGTGAGGGTATGAACCCTCACACTCCCAAGGCAACTCCCACTTGGAGAGTTGGAGTCCCGAAGGATTCTCGAATTTTCATTGAGCAATCGTAGGGGTCAAAACCCATTGGTTTGAAAGGTTCTTTATATCATTGAAAAACTATTGAAACATAGATGTCTAAAATGGGCTCGCATCACCCATTTGGACATCTGAAACACAAGTTATGGCCAAAAGAAAGGCCAGGAGTCAAATTGGCAGTTTGACTCCCGACCACTAAAAGTCGAGAATCGACCCGATTTCCTTGTGTGCAGGTGGCGTGCGACATATCATTGGAAAGCTCTCAATGAGGGTTACAACTTTATTTCAGACCTCATTTTAATCAGACGTCTGCACACAAAAGGTATGGGAACCTAAAGTCGCGGGAGTCCCAACTTTGGCAATTTCGGGACTCCCATTTGGGAATCCCAAGACAAAAAGCCATTTGGATGTGGGTCTTGTGGAAAAGCACAGAATATACTATAAGAGGGAAGGTGGTGGCTTCCCCCAAGTCCGAACCGTGGTGAGTCTCGTGAGTTCGAGTTGCCCGTGGTTCGTCTTAACACCAAAAGTGCTCCAATTATGCATTAACCACCTTGTGTTGGTTTTGTGCAAGTCCGTGTGAGTAGTTGATGCTTGTCACTCTTTTTAGTCCCATCCCGGAGCTCCAACACACTTTTTTACCCCTCAAAGTGCTATGAGTTAAGGAACGTGCCTTGACTCGTTACTTTTCCGTTATCTTTAGTTTGGACTCACATTTGAATCCATTAAGGAGTTTAGGGGTAGGTCAATGTTGATTAACAATTTTTGTTTGTTGTGTGGAGAAATTATTTAGACATTATACATTTAATTTTACACATTACATTACACTTGCACATTTGCATTGTGTATCTTTTCAAAACATTGCATTTTAAAATATATATATTTTAATTTCTTGTAAATGTTTATGTTGATTTTCATAACATGGATAATTAGATTCTTTGTTTTGGAAAAATATATATTATTTCTAATTTCTCTTTCAAGGTAGGTAATATTATGGTGGAAAATGGAGGGGTCAAATCAAAATGAAAATCTAATTTTGATTGAAGATGGAAATGAAACTAATTGAAATGAAATGAAAATTAAAAAAATACGTGGAAATAGTAGAAAATGGAAATGTGCAAACAAAAAATGGCAAGGTTGAAAAAATCATGGAATTAATAATTTTTTTTGGGTAGGATTTACATGTTCAAAGAAAAATTTATAGAAGCCATGATAGAAACAATTTATGTCTTCCCTTCTAGAGAGTAGTTTTCTCAAGAAATATTGATTAACTTGGTGGAGAAAACAAAATAAGTATCTGTTTTGTCAAAATTAACACATTGTATTTTTGTGATAATAAGCTTTGACTTATGGATGTTCAAGGGGGCGCATGATATATTTGCTATTGTTATTAACTTTTTGGGTTTTGATTAACAACCAAAACAAGTAACTATTGGTTTGTTTGAAACAACAAAAACTATTCGACAAACATTGGCCAGCAATCTAACAAAATTGTTTGATTAACATGGGTTAATAAACTAGATCATTGCCTATATTAAGGATGAAGGTTCAAATTTAAATATTATGACAATTGTTTTGAGATTTGTTATGAAATGTGAAGTCCTTGGTTTGGATGAAAGTTTTCAAGGTATTTGTTTTAGCCATCCCTTTTTTAAAGCATGTCAATGTGTTAATATTAGGGAAAAGTTTGCAAAATCTCAAGTTTTTTAAAATTAAGATTACATAGTCAAATTTGCAAAAATGTATAAATTGGCATAAAACATCTAGGAAAGGTACCAAGAATGGAACAAGGGTTGTTCAAATTCTAATCTTCCCCCAAGAAAATTATATATTCTAGTGAAGACAAGGTGATTATTTAATCTATTGCATTTTTTGTCTTTATAATAATTTTCCACAATTATTGTCTTCTTTGTATTTTATTAAATTTTTTTAGTTAAACACTTTAACATTGCATTTTAAAATCTGATTGTAGATTTACCAACAAAATCATTATGTTTCAAAAAGCCTTGTAATTCAAAGATGTTATAATCGTATGTTATAGTAGGTAAAATATTGTCATAATAAGTGGAAGAATGTTTTTAATTCTTACTTTTTACATATTTTTAAATAATTGAGGTCTCATGTTGTGATTGTTTATGTTTTGAACCAATCTAGTGGCCATTGGTTGCTTTTTAATGCATTACAATCTACCATTATTATGTGTTTAAAACTTGAGGAAGAAATTAGAAACCCATTTGCCCTAGTCAATTTGATTGGTGATGATTCTAGGATTACTTTTGGGTTTTTTTTATTTACTTCCAATATCAAATGGAAGTTTGTGGTGTTTTGGATTATTTCCTTTCTTTTCAAAGAAAATATGAAGAAAGAAAAACTCACAACATGTTTTTTATGCTACACCTTAAAGCCTTCATCTTGTATTTTCTTTTGTTGGCCGAAAAGAAAGTGGAAATATATATTGTGAATGAATATGATAGAAGAACCTTGTATCCTATGATTTTGAAATGTTATCATCATTTGCATCCAATGACAAAATATGTTGGATGTGTAAATCAAATAATTGATGAAGATTATAATTTGCATATTTTCCAACAAATTGCATCCACAAGTGAACCAACAAAAGAACTTGTCACCTTTGAATTATTGATTTTTAGACATTACCAAATGGATCCCAAAGACATTAAGTGTCTTTTTCAATGGTGGGGAAAATATGAAGCCATGTTTCCTACAATTGTTTTTTTGGCCAATTAAATCTTAAACATCATAGGATCACAAATTGAAACTAAAATAATTTTTTCTTTAGCAGGCATACTTACAAACCAAAAAGATGTTATTTACAATTAAACAATTTAATTTTTTTGATTTTTGTGAGCAAAAATTCGTCAAGTGACCTTAGAGTTGGTTGTTAACCACCTTCCAATTTTGTGGAGTTAATTCAAATATATTTAGATTTTGAAAAGGATTTAGAAGAATTTGAAAATTCATTTGAACACGATGAAATAATGGACATATAAAATGTTGAAAGAAATTTCAAAAAAAAAATTGTGCAATTTTTTATTTTAAAAATGAAAAGTTGATATTTGAAATGATAGATTTTGTAATAATTGGTATGTGAAAACCACCTTTTAGAATCGACTAGTATAGGATGTGTGAAAATTAGCATTGGAAAATTGAAGGAAATTATTTTTTACAAACTTTTGAAACCTTGGCTAGGTCTTTAAAAGATGAAAAAGAAAAGAAAAAAAAGAACCAAGTTAGGTTTTTGAATCCATTCTAATACTTGGACTTGATGGTTCTCAAAAAAACTAATAAATCGCCCAACACTGGCTTGGACTTCACATCATATATCATTTTGTTAATACTCTCCTTATGAATTTGTTTTTTTGTTTTATTTTCTTAGCTTTTTCATTCATCGAATATTTTTTTTCACACATCGTTTGTGTTCTCTTGCTCCTTGCTTGTTGCATTTTCTTATATTATTCAATGTTTTTTTCTCCTTGTTTGATGTTCTTTCACTCCTTGCTTGGCTTTCATAGTTTTTGCGCACAATTTTAGCATGTAGGTGAGCACATCAAAAAACACCTATTGTAAATATAACAACCAGAAATTACAAACATTCACATCTTCACCAATTTCAATTGCTAAGTGGGTATCACGAAGCAAGTTGTATACCTAGCCAATTTTCAATTTGTTTCTCTTATTGAAAACCAATAGTTTTCTAACAAGTGAAAACCAACTCACTTGAAAATTGGTTACGGTATCAATTGGACCCAACCCTAATACCAAGGCAAATAAAAAGGTAATTCAAGCCTAATTTTCAAACCTAGTAAAAACTATAATAGAGTCATTAATAGGTAGGTTACTCAATTCAAAATTGAACCTAAAACCTTTTGAATGTTGACATAAGCCTTAACCACTAGGTTTCATTTTCACTTGAATGTAAAGAATGTTGAAACTTATTTAAGTTCAAAATTTACACAAGCTAATGGCTTTAACGTTAAAGTCATTGGCACATGTAAACTTTCAATAAAAAAGTTCCAAAATAATTTTTGTTGTAAAATTTTATGGCCCACTAGTTTGGGTTCATGTCTCTCTAAAAAGGATATTGGGTCAAATTTCATTAGCATTGATTTTTTTAAAATTTGAAAACTACTTATTCTATTTTTGGGTAATTAAAAGAATGATAAAAATATTAAATTTTTGGAAAAAAATTCAAGAATGGAGTTGGTTTGTCAAAACCCTTGTAAGAATTGGCCCCAAAAGTTCTTTTTAAAAGTTAAAAATTGCCAGACAATGATCTTCATTTTACATAACAATGATTAAGTCGATGTTAACCTTGTTTTCTTCATTCATGATTATGGGATATGGAAAGAGATTCACCATGTTGGTTGCAAGCATGTATTTGCACTAAATGTCATCTTTAATGCTTTAGCTTAGAACTTATTGATGTTAATCTTAACTTCCATGTTTCTAGATTGGGGTGTAGGATTTGCAAATTAGGTGCAATTAATTATTACAAATATCCTTTGTGTTTCCATCTCCACTTTTTTTTAAAGTATTTTCCATACAACCCAAAGTGTTATAACATTCAAAGAATCTTCATCTTTTTGACATCCATCATGTGCAAAAACCATGACCATTTGACAAGACCAATTGGTGTTTGATGTAGTTGTTAGTTTATGCATTTATATATTTTACCTTTGCAAAATTCTTGAAGTATAAACATTAATTTTATTAAATTGTTATACCACAACAATGGTGAATAGAAATTAAAGCAAACTTAAGGTGAAAGTGCACTACATGTAAATCACTTTTGTCCCAAAAATGTGATGCATAACAAGTATCATAATATGTAATAAGTTAAAATTTGATGACATTCTTTAACAATCTTAATCATAAGCAAAAAACTTTAAAAATGTGCATGACAACATTATGAAACTCAAAGTTCACTATGAATCAAATTTAATTGTGATCTAACAATTAGATGAAGAAGATTGGATAAAATCAACATTGTACAACTTTAGTTTTGAAATATATATATGCAAATTTCCAAATTTTATGACATGTATTATTTTGTGACAAATATAGTCATACATTCAAATTCTTCAATGTTTGTTGGATTTCTTGAAGGAATTAACTAGTTAAAATCTACTTGGGTAATCAAATATATTTTTTAAAAATGAAAATAATCCAAGATGTGATGTTTTTACATTGCAAAAAATATAATTGCAAAAAGATTATACATGTGATTACAAGCTGAAAGGTGGGTGACGAGGGGACGGGGCATGTAGTGTGCTTTCACCCAAAAACATTATCTCATTGTTCATGTATATTGCAATTATGTTTCAATAAATTATGTTTCATAAATATAATGTTGTAACTATTCATCCTTGTGTTGTGGATTGGTTCACATAACATTTAAAAAGCAATTTCTCCAATAAGTTCTCAATCAAGTTTTATCTCTTTTGATTTTGATCTAATTGTGAAAGTTAGATTTAATTAAATCTTGGTATTTGTTCAATTTACAACATTGAGTTGATCACAAAATATTTGTTTGTATTTGAGCAATGTAATTATATTGTTATTTGTTTTGGCCAATGGAATTTTATTTTCAAGTCCATTATAATTCTTATGTATTCGAATTAAAAGATGCATTCGTTTAAAAACAATTATTTTAAAAAGTTAACTTTGAGAATTGGTTCTAGATATTCAACCATTTCAAAAGATTAAGAATTGATCACCAAAAATGAAAAATTGGATACCTTAGTTGAGTATTTGAAACTTAATATTATTTTTTTGGAAGTAGTATGTCAATTCTGAGTTTTTAAAATGAATTGGACTAGCCATTTTTTTTAAAAGTGATAATTTTCCAACACTAAAGTTAAAGGTAGAAATTTGAAAATTTGAACTTTTCCAAGTTCGGTATTGATTAGACTACCAAATTGAAATGTCTTTGAAGTAATATTTTAGTTAGAAATCAAAACAATGACCTCTTGAAGAGTCATAAGAGGTTCAGCAAGGGTACTAACAAGCTTCATGCCTTATCATTATGTTTAGCAAAACTAACATTTTTTATGGTGATAACCAAAGGTATAACCTTTTTATTTGACATCAAAAAGTGAAAAGAAGGAAAATGTTTTGGTAAATATGGCTTTAGCAATTATTATTAGAATCAAAGTACTTAAGAATGTGACTTTCAAGGATAAGAAGCCATTCAAATCCATTGAAGTTACCAATTAAGCTATAAAAAAGAAATTACAAAAATTTCTTGAAGTTATCATATGAAACATGTAGAAACATGACCCTCTATTCAACTAAAGCATTTAGTGATTAAGGAGAATGGTTTCAATAATACAATATTTACCTAAACATCATCTATTGAAAGGAGGAATGTTGAAGTTGACAAGGAGAAAGATATAACCGTTTTACAAAAAATTGGAAAACAACCTATGGAGAACAAATACATCTTGATTTCGAAATAACTTTTCCATTTGGCACCAAATCTCAAGAAGTATGTTCTTTCGAAACTTTCTTATGAAGTTTATTGAACTACTTAAATTTAACTTTAAAATCTAACTTTTGTAGCCATAAATCACCACATGGTAGCCATTGACTTGTACAAGTTGGAAAGAATATTGTAAACGATGTTTGTTAAATGGAGGTTTTAGAATAAACATCATTACTAAAAAACCAAGGGAAAAGTAATTACTAATTCCCAACCAACTTCTTACAAACTTAGAATGTTATATCAAACAACTATTAAACAAGTAGGATTGGTCAATGATCTTAAAATCCACATTGAATTTCATACATTTTAAATTTTATTGTTGTTGATAATAGTGTGACAAATGTAAACTTTTATATGTTGTTAGCTTTGGGGGGACATTATCAAAAAAAGTAAAATATACATGAGTAATAATATAAGGTGCAATATATTGGTTGTAAGGTAAAAATATAAGTTAATTAGTTCAAAAATAGGGTTATGTATATTTTTAAAATAAAATTATAATTAATATAGGGTATTTGTAAATCTTCAATATTAAATTTTTTTAATAAAAAAATAGCATGTGCATTAAAGATTTAAGATATTAGTTGTTAGTAGGTTCAATTATTGTGAAATAACATTTTGATTAATTTGTGACTAATAAAAGTTTTTTAATTTCAATTTTTTTCATTTGAATTACATCCCATGTTGTTATTTTTTTTTGCTTTCATTTTCTTAGCTCCAAATTTTCTAAAACAAAAAATTTAAATAGGGTATTGAAATTGGATGCCAAAAATAAAATAAAAATAAAAATAAAGGTGGCTAAAATATGTGTATATTAAAAAATTAGATAATAATAAAATGGGGGAAAATATAAATCCAAAACTTAATATCCCCCAAAAATAATTGTTTGATGCACATAGGTCACAAAAATAACACCTCCTAAGGTTGTTCGATAAACCATGATTCATGAATGCAAAGGTTTTTCATGAATGGGGCACGAATTTGTTCATCATTAAAGGAAATGGCGCAACAAAAACAATTGTTGTCACAAAAAGATTAGACGAAACATCAAAAAGACATGAACTTATACTTTGCTATGATTTCCTCAATGAAGTGACAAAAGAAAAGGAGGACAACTTATTTACAACATATCCAAATCTATTGACAATTTAGATAACACCCTTGCCATTGGATCTACACCATTTGGTGTGATTTTCAAGTCTTAGCACTACCAAACTTGGAAAGTAGTTTCAAAATACCAAAGGTTTTATTTCAATAAATATAATTCTAGCCAAAGTTTGAGTTCAAGATCTATAAATTTTTAGTTGGACATTTTCAAAATGTGTAGATACAAGCTCTAAATTTTAATAGCTAAGAAGAGTCACATGAATTAATAAAAACCATCACCAATTTGGATTTGAAATTAGTAGCAAATGCAAATCAATTTTTGAAGGAATACTTGTAAGATGTTTTTACTTGGACCTATGAAGATTTGAAGGTGATTCTACCTTCACTACAACAAAAGGTGTCCCGTGTACGCCAAATGATTTCACTGGATTTTGAATGAATTCACTGGTTGTAATGAACCGGGACTAGTGAAGAAATAGTGAATTCATTGGTCTAGTGAACATGGACAAGTGAATTGCACCCACATTTTGTAATAACTTATATCACTGAACACCAAATTGAACTTTGGATACTTCAATTCCCCCAATTCATCAAACTAGGTATTGAATGAATCCAAACTATGTAGTCATGATTAAATAAGTTTTAGACAAAATACTCATTGTTAGATTCATAAAGCCAATAGAGTAAAATACTTTGCTATCATTAATTGTGATGGTATTGAAGAAGAATGGAAAATTGTGCATTATGAGATTGTGATAAATTGTGATTGGTTGGTTAATCACAATGAAAGGTGAAAAATTGGACATGCAAAATTGGGTGAAATTATGAAAGACCTAAGAAATGAAGAGATAGAAAGCACATGTCCTTGTGAGCTTGGGAGTTCTTTCTCTAAATATGGTGGAAAGGACTCGTTCAAACACTAAAAACACTTATGCAAACATTGACAAGGAGTTGCAAAGTGAGGACAAATATGTGTGCAAAAGATTTAAAGATTGTTGAAATGTTTGAGAATTGATCATCCATATCCAAATAACATGCAACTTTAAATTGTCACTAGCAACAACCATGCAAAGATAAATTTCAACCCTATTTTTGATCACTTGTTTAAGTGATGTGTTCCTCACACTCTAGCAACATCTTGTTGTGTGACATGCAAAGACTTGTAGTGGTCCCAATAGAAATGTCAACCACATATATAAAAAATTATAATCATTAATATTGTTCACATGTCCATGTCCAATTAATGTGGTGAAGACTTATGTAATATAATAGTGTGGTCTGTGCCGTTGGCCCAAGTGTGAACACGTCCTCAACTGGTTTTTCCTTCCAAAACCTGGTTTTTTGGAATTTATTTGAATTTTCAGTGGCAGAAATCACTTCAAAATCAATATTTCCCACATTCTGAATCCAAATCTTACCAAATAAATTCCATTAAATCCTGCTCATCAAGATCTTTCCACTAACACCAAAGGCACATTCCAATTCCTCCAAGATTTCAACTATGATTTAATTTAATTTTCAGTGAAGAAATCATTCAATATTTAAGAACTTCTACACCAAAAGTCCAAACGCCATGAAACAAAGCCAATGCACTCTCCTCCTCGAGAGCTTTCCAAAGAGACCAAGAACGTGACCTAAAGCATCCCGGTTCAGTGGATCTCATAAGTACAAACAAAACAAACAAACAACCTTACTTCATAGATAGATTGTCTGTGATTATCAAAGCTATAGCTTATAGATTCACCAAACATAAACATGGAGCTTGAAAATCTCCTTTGGGTGTTCCACTTTCCAAAATGTTGGGTGAAATTTTTTTCCATGATACCCACAGGATACCCATCAAGTGTCATGAAAAAACAAACAATTTTTTTGTACCAATAGATAATCAACCTCCAGAGAAAAGAGGCAGGAAGCATCATAGCATAGGGAAATGCATAATAGTCAGGGCTACAAACCATCACTTTTAAGATACATTTGATGAAATTTCTTATATTAGGTTTGTTTGGTTGACTACCTAGAAGCCCAGGGCCCCAAGTTGTCCCTTCCAATATAAACAATTATGTTCAGCAGGTTATGCAAGTTGTACAAGTTGCAAACAGAAATTGGTTGTTGTTAGACACGGTAAAATGGTATAGTAAACACGGACAATTTTGAATCCTTTGATTTTGGTCTTACACTCATTGCACAGAGTTGTTGTGTGACAAATCTGATCCCCAGTCCTTCACTGACCCCACCAACCTACACACTAGGTACATCAAATCCATGTTAAAAATTCAACACTTTTTAACACAACTATAACTGCTTTCTTTCATAGCCTTTTCCTCTGACATTTAGCCCTTCCTCAGTGCCTCTAGTGACAACAAAAACCTCTGCAATGGTCACTTGAAGCCTACACCTAGGATGACAAGTACTTGGAATGAATCAATTATGATCTGCACTTGAAAGCCTTGTAGCCTCTAGTATTTTGAGTGCTTTCCCCCCCTATTTTTATTTTTATTTTGATAATGGTGGGTGGAAGGGCACATGATTCTCCCCAACAAATCTGAAAGTGTTAGATATGCTTATGAACTTGGAGTTGGACGTGTTGCAAATAGTTGCCCGGTGTTGATCCAATATTCATTCCTTATAGGTCCTTGAAGTGCTCATCTTACCATTGAACAATTGGATATACCTACTATTGTTGGACATGGTGCTGTTGAACCTGTTGCACACAGCAAATAACCCTAGTGCATGTTTTGATCTCTTGGTTCCTTTTGCAGTAATTCCATACATTTTGGTGTTTTTGGCATGTGAAAAATCAAATGAAGTTTTTACAGGCACATAGAGCAGTGATTTTCCAACAAATTTTGTCTCTTTATGGGGAAAAGTTTGCCAAAATTTTGATATCACAAAATTGGAAGAAAAAAAGAACTGGTGAAAAAAAACTAGGTTCTTCAGCCAGCCCTTCCCCTAGAACACATATATGCCAGCTTATGATTTGTACACTATGACTGCCTAGTAGCAGACTGACCACCACAGTAAATCTTGGACATGGTTGAATGCTGGATTTGTCATACTATCTGATTACCTGGTGTTTAACATTGTTAGCATTATAGATGGTTAGACATAGTTAAGGATTGCAATCAGGTGTTGGAATTGTTTCACAACTGTCATTGAACAATGCTTATTGTTCAACATGCTCAAGTGACCATTGAGTTTGGGCAAATTATGGCAAAAGACTTGATCTGCTTTGAGACTTGGGTCCATGGTCCAATGTCTTCTGTTCTGCCTTGTCAGATGTTGGACATGCATCAGTTGGTGGACATTTTGGACACATCTGTGTCAAATTAAAATGTATAAATATATATATATGTTGAAGTTAGCAATATCCATAAGTGTTATACATGTAATACATAAGTTGTAAGTGTTAGACATGTCTTTTGTTAATACACTTTGTTAGTGTGTTGCTATACATATTGCATTTAGTTGTAAATGACTGTTGTTCCCAATATTATTTTCCTCAGAATTAGTGTGTACTTAATGAGTATGTTATACATTTTGCACACAGTTTTGAAGAATGTTAGACATGTTAATTTTTTCATACATGTTGCACACACTCAAGTGTCCACCAACAATGCATATTCAGCTTTCAAGAACTTTCTTTGCTTCTTCTAAAACAGCAAGCTTGGCAGATAAGTCCCTTCCTTATAAATAAGCAGGCAATCGCCATACCATCACCTGCATTTGATGTTCTTGAGTAGTATCAATTTGAGCAGATCAATCCAACAAGTTCACAGGAATTTCATCTTATTTTCCTACACCATCTAGCTTGCAACAAAATTCAGAAATAACAGGAGATGGGTTGTCCATTATCATTCATGGATGCAGTTGCAGAGCCACCCACCTTAGTGGGATCACAGACACTCACTGTTGCATCAGGTGTTTTGTCTATTGATATATAATTTGGGTCTTAAAGGTGCTGCCTTTCTTTGATGCTGTCACCATGGTGGTTTGCACCATTTATAGAGTCAGCTTGTGGAGGTCAATTGCATCTGCCTCCCCAAATCCTGATAATCCAGTGCCTTCTTCATCACCAGGAACCAATCAGCCTCTAGGTATGAAGCCAATAACCATTTTGAGCTACTTTTTTATTTCCTTGTCTTGTGTCTAGATTTTG
>Ga0209611_10010963_pt1 | contig 13205 bp, 7 predicted proteins | sample S1TSphgellanicum_3_FD_187693 | JGI IMG/M metagenome (GOLD analysis project Ga0209611, IMG submission 187693) | Host-associated microbial communities from peat moss isolated from Minnesota, USA - S1T2_Fc - Sphagnum magellanicum MG (SPAdes) (version 2) | ecosystem: Host-associated > Plants > Peat... | reverse complement strand
CCCCCCCCTTCTACAAAGCACACCACAGGGAACGGGCAGTGACTGGAAGAATTTTCCAGGCACTGCCCACACAGACAGACACCACTGTTGCTTTAATATATAAGATTGCCTACAATATGTAAGGGTGCTTAAGATTTTCAACGTTCATATTGTGAATATTGGCAAGTTTGGCTAAATACATTTATGGATGATCCACATTTGAATAACATTACAAAATTGGTTCTACAAGAAAGTTACTACATAAATTTAATATTGGTACTAGGTTAGTTTCAAACTTGAACTATGTATACTAACCTATATTAACTTATACTAACCTATAAAATATTAATATAGGTAGAATCACACTACTTCCTTACCCAATTGGGTGTGAAATTCTCTTACAAAGAATCAAAACTTGAATTTTAAATTTTTTGTAGAACCTTTTTGAGAACCACATAAAAGGTCCTATCAAATGTATAAACTATAAACATCCTTGAAATTCTCCTTGTTGTTTTATACCTTTGTACATTTTCCGAATATGAGGGGTGTGTTTCCATTAAAAAAAAAATTTGTAAGGTTTCGATAAACTTACTTGGAAACTAAACTAAAATGTTCATGTGAAATTAAATCTACATTAAAACAAATGATATAAGTGTTGGATATGTAAACACATGAAAGATGAATCCAAAGTAACTTACACCTTACCATTAGGTCAGTTTTGTCATTAAATAATCCTCAAAATAGGGAAATGAAATTTTGTGAAACAAGGGGTGTGTCACACTATGGCCTTGCCATTTACTTTTAAAACTATCTTAAGGGAAAAGAAGAATTATGGAAATTCAAATATTTCACGATGCAAAAACTGTAATCTTCAAAAAAATCCTCTAAGAAAACCAAACTTTTAAAGATGTCATAACTCTATAACTAATCTCAAGTTTCAACACAAGCCAAAATATCATCTTTCAAAAATCTTCATATAAAAATAGACTTGCTACTTAGGGCCAAAATCCCTTAAGCTATTATACTCTATGATGAATCTAAACACAATATCCTAGGTAAGGCCAACAAAAAAAACACAACAAAAAAATGAATGGTCAATCTTAAACGGATTAAAATAAGAATTATGCTAGTTCATTTGAATATAAATATGCAACTTTTAATCTAACAACATGTTTGTAAAATGTTTAACAATGTTATAAATTTCCCTAAAATACATGTTGATTTTGTAGATGAAGTGATATTTTGTATTCATAAACTATTGGTTGATGTATCCAAAGAAAATTTTAATTTTGCTAACTATTTTAATAGTTGGAACATTAACAACATCTTGATGAAATGTCCCTTGACAACAACAAATACAAATCTAATATTTTATACACATTTAATTCATTTTGTGTTTCCATCTAGATTCCATTCCAAGTTATTTTAGTTGGCCAACATGTGTTTGTTAGATTAAAATTTCAATGTGGCAAATGTGGAATTCGACGCACTAATACTCATTGCAAAAATAAATAAATAAATCGTGGTCCAATTGGCAATGCATTCATAGAAGTTATAATTAATGACCCACTAATTGATCCACATCACCTTCATCATTATGAGTTGACCATATACATGATCAATGGGAGTTTAGGGCATATGATTGGATGAAAGTAATCAAGGAATCATTTATAAATGGTCATGAGCCTTGAATGTGATTTATGATAAATAAGTAAAATTACTGAACAAAATGACCCAAACCTTAAGAAATTCATCACAATGATTGTCAAAAGTAAACCAAATAATCTTTAACCTTTAAGTTTGTTGTAATTAAAACAACAAAATATGCAAACCTTAACAATGAGGATGGATGAACCTCAATTGAGTTAGTATATGTTTTCAGAATGGTAATTAGATGTGTAAGAAATAGGTTACATATAAAGGTAAATAGGTAAGAAAACATATAACTACTAGGTAAGTAGATGGTCTATACATAGGGAAGGGTTATTTTTACTTATTACCTCCTAACAACCTACTTGTGGGTTATTAGTAGGTAGGTAGGGGGAAAAAAACAACTAAGTCAACCACCATGGTTAGCTAGGGAATTGGAACCCAACAAGAAATTGTATCATGAACACTTTAAATCCATCTATCAAGGTGCACTAGTGGGTGTAGGTTCACCATGGCTGAGTTTAGGGTTGGTAACCCTAAACCCATTTTTATTCATTTACCTTATTAAGGTTTCAAAAGGAGTTGCTTGGGACAACAACTCCCTATGTTGTTTCTTTGTTTTGTGCCATTTCCAATTGTGCTTGAGAGGCATCTTCATCAACCACTTTAGGCGACCACTTTAGGTGAGCAAGACACTCCCCCCACCAGTGTTTTTTCCCCCCCCCCTTAAGATGTTGTTTGAGTTTCTACTTATTGGTGGTTCTTTTCCATTGAGTTGTTGGCACTTCTTATTATTCTTCTTCTTTTATTATTACCGCATCATATTTTTCGTTTGTTTGTAAGAATTTGGTTTTTAATACGAGAAGGTGGAAAGGGGGTGAGGGGAGCATGTGAAGGTGCCATAGCCAAAGGTGGAGGGTAATTGGCTCCTCCTATAACGACCACTTCTATTCAACTAACGTTGCCTACAACCTCCACCATGTGGGTAAGTCATTCTCAAAATTGTCTCACACTCTGTTGTCCATCCTAAAACCTTAAAGATCAAAGTCATGGTCCCCTAGACAATTGAGGACTTTGAGGAGGAGGGCACAATAATGTTGTCTATGCATTCTACTACTATTTGTTTGTTTACATTTGTTGCAACAACAAGAATGATTTTAAAGGTGAATCACCACCTTCATATATGGGCTCGAAGCATTAAAGTTGTTTGCAAATTTGGAATCAGAAGCTTACCTTCTCTTTGTGGCAACCTCAAATTGTATTCCACTCTTCCTATCTCTAGTGGGCTCCCATGTACATGTCTTTTTCTGCATCTTTCGTCTTTGCAATTACAATTATTCTTTTCAGAATCTATGTTTCTACTTTGGGTCTTCTTTTGTCAACAAAACTCCCCACCTCCTTGCACTATTGTTTGTTCTTTGTTTGACATTATTGGTGGTGTTTTTGTCATACATCAACCTTATTTTCTCCACATCACAAACTTCTTCAAAAGCTTGAAAGACAGGGTTGAACCTATACTCCAAGAAATCCAAGTTTCCCCTGATGTCCATTGTCGCAACACTTATATCTTTAAAACCTACTTCAACTTCCTCCTTTTATCTATTATTTTGGTCTGAAAGGAGCTATTTGAACTTTTTTCCCTTGATGAGTTTAGTTGTGAGGAATTGTTTTTGTTGCTCTCCTTTTTTTTAACATTGGTGTTATTTGGCATTTGTTTTTGCTTAATCGTTTTCATTTGTCAAGTGGGAGCTATATGAACCTTTCCCTCCTTTGTTAGTTTACCCATGGGGAATTATTTGGTTGGCTTTCCTCTTTTAAGGATTAGTGTTCTTTGGCTTATGTTTTTTGAAGAACTTAATGGTTTTCATTTGTTAAGAAGGAACTATCTTAATTTTCGCCCCTTACTGAGTTCAACCGTGGGGAATTATTTTGATCGCTTTCCTTTTTTTTAACATTGGTGTTCTTTGGCTCATGGTTTTTAGAGAGTTTTCTGGTTTTCATTTGTTAAGAGGGAGTTGTGTGAACCTTTCCCCCTTGTTAAGTCCAACTATGGGGAATTGTTTGGATTTTTTTCCTCTATCAAGAATTGGTGTTCTTTGGCATATTTTTTTGGAGATCTTTATGGTTTTCATTTGTCAAAAAAGAGTTGTTTGAACCTTTCCTGCTTGCTAAATTTAGTCACCAAGAATTGTTTTGATTGTTTTCCCCTTTGTGAAATTGATGTTATTTGGCATATGTTTTTTAGAGACCTGCATGGTTTTCATTTGTCAGGAAGGAATTTTTTGAACCTTTCCCTACTTGCTAAGTTGTTGACTACAGTCATCTCCTCATCTGTACCGAGCCATTCGATTAAAGTGTATTGTTGGTGCAGCTACTCCTCTTGGTAGCTTTTTCAATGGAGATCTCTCCCATTCTTGACTCTATATTTTTTGGGTTTCGAATTGTATTCAATAACAATAGAAACAAATATATAGTGTTGAACTGATGGTTTCATTATGTGACTTTGCTAGTTCCCACAGTGGTGGAAACTAATCTAACAACATAGAAGACGGTTAAATATGGGATGCCCTTTTTCTATTTACTAGATTTGACAAAAGTTATGCATAAACTGACATGATCCTAAAAAGACTTCTGAGACTGTTAGAAAGAAAGAAGATAGATGGGCACTCCCAAGCTTTTGTGTAACTTGTAATTGTATCCTACTTTGCTATTATTTAGGGTTTTCATGATAAGAGGCAAGAATCCATTTACCTTATTCATGTGTAACAAGATGCAAAACAATAGGCTGGTAAAGACCATGGCTCTTACCTTTTCTTCATTGGGTCCTTACATAAGAAGTCTTTATTGCTTCATTGCATTGTATGAAATAAGAAACTACAAACATGAATATCAAGTGTGAGAATCCACGGGAAAAAAACCTCGTTTGTCCACTTTTGTCGACAACACTTATCATGAACTTCATGATGTAGAAAATACTAAAAATTTATGTATAATTCTTCAAAAAATAGATTCAACCACTCAATTATAGCATTGCGTATGGCTTAAACTCCCACCATCCATTTATTACCAAAATCAAATTTTAGCATTTGTGATTTGCTAACTATTGCAAATGGACACTTAAACCTTCTATTGGAATGTTTTCATGGGCCAAACTGGCTATAACTATACATAATGTCAAGTAATGAATAATTTTAATAATCAATATCTAATCATATCCTTGATAATCTTAACATTTACACAATTATTTTTCATTGCCCATAATTCTAGTGTAGAGCATATGCAATAATGTATAAATTTTATAGAACAAATTTTGATTATGTTTTGGGTTCCATTTTAAAAAGTAAATGAGGTGTAATATTTTTGTTGCAATGATGTGCACATTTGTATTGCATTGATGTGACATATGTAATTTTGTGTGATAATGGCTGCATATAATGTAATGTCACATTGCTAATTGAGTTCGATTGTTATAAAAATTGTGTTAACATGTCCGTCTCCATATAATTAAAATTTACTATATGATAAATTTAAGGACAATAACACGATTGGAGAAGTGCCTTGTCATTGGATTGACAATAAATATTTTTAAGCAAAGGTGAGTAGTCTATTTATGGACATTTGATGTACTTTATGATGGCAAATTGATTTTGGAATTTTAAGCAGTGATCCAACTAACCCTATTTTAAATAGACAATAATCAAACATGCAATAGGAAGAAACATGGTCTCAAATTAAAAATTACGCATTTGATTTAAATATTTGATAACTCAAAAATGATGTTGTCCGTAATTTATATGAACACACTTCATTTCATATAATGTTTTTTCACCAAGCTTTTTGAGGTATTCATCAACTCTCCCTACATTTTTTTTGTCAATTCCATTGCTCTATTCCAAACAATACACATTATGGCCTCTTTGTTAAAGATGTTTGCTTTCCATGTTTTAAGGTTTATGTTTGACCATTTTATTGCTTATTCTGTCACAATTCTATTACTTCTTGTTCATAATTCTATTTTCTGGTTTGGGCATTTAAAAAAAAAAAGGTGAAATCTACTTATTATATTATCCTATTTGGTTGCTTACAAGGTTATGTTCGAGGACTTCCAAGATGAATGGACCTTATCCTTGTAGGATTCCAATAGACATGGATGAATACCCAATTGTAAAACATGGATTCATGGTGAGAGTGTAGCCAAAGTTCAAAGTAGTCATTGGTAGGTGGACATCCCACATGGGGTGCAAGACCACAAGACCTATGCAACAATCATTTCCATGTTAATACCCGAGTTTTTGGGTAGTTTTCCACAACCTCTTTACAACGATCCATGGCCTGCATTCCCAACAAATCGAAATTATGGGACTCGTTTTTTAAAACAATGTGATTACTTGGTGGGTTTCTTAACTAAATGTGATTTTTTTCATTGAATGTGAGGTAGGTTGAAATTGGCCCAATATTGAATCAAATCTTACAAATGATGCATATGAAATGTTAGTCTTTAAATATAATGGAAAGAATGATGTGCTTGTGCCAGAAGTGAAAAAGGACACACCTTGATCATCAATACCACCCTCCTCCCCCAATTGCATCAAAACTGGTGTGCGAAAATATGAACACATGTAAAAATGATTAGTTATAGTGGACGATGTGTGCATTTTCACAAGCTTGACATTTGAACAATATATTGGCCATGGACTCCAACTGTTTTGAGGCCATAACACACTATGGAAAATAATCCAAACCATGCAAATCAACAATTGATTGGGCTAATGAATGGTTCATTACATAGACCATTGCAATATCTTTTCTTCTTTCAATCACTTAACCTTTTTGGTTGCTTGCCTTGGTTCTTGGGAGTGATTTTCCCTTAAACAATGGCTTGATACTGATATCATGTGGTTTTTTTCTTAAACATGGACAAAAGATCGAGAAAAACTTAACAAGAGCAATTGAAAGAAAATACCAACAAATAAGCAAAGTTTTGTTTAGTTTAGCCAAGATTAGTTAAATGGAAATCAAGTTGATGTTAGTTCAACCCAGTTGAACATATAAAAAGAAGCGAATTTTTAAAAAAAATTTGGCAATAAACCTAGATAGATGAATGATATATAAATGAATGTAATTATAAAGATGGATGGATGTTGAACATCCCCCCAAGTTACCAAAAGGTAGAAAAGAAAAATTACAAATAGTAGAAAAACAAAAAAAAGAAGAAAAAGGTTGAAAAAAATTATTTGCCATTACACTCAAATTGCCTGCCACTACACTAAGTTTTTTGGGTTAAAACTATTTTTTGCCTATGTCCCTATGAGTGTAGTGGCAACATCATATGCATAGACCTAAACAAGTGACTTGATTCCTATTCCCATTTTTGTGTGGAATTGGAACCAACCTTTTTGGATAAAACAAAAAGAGGAAAACAAAGACTGTAGAACCAGGGACTAACTAATAAATAACTATCAAGTTTTAATCTATACCTTACCACCTTTGTCAATTGACCATAAATTAAATTATTTTTAAAAATGATGAAAATTTCAAAAAATTATTTGTTCCAAATCATAAGGTGTTGGTAGAGATGTTGGCATGGCTTTCAGGTTAACTATTTGTGCCTTTCACATTTAGAAGGGCACAAATTCTTGAGTGAAACTTGTAGACCTTAGATTGCCATTTACCTTCAAGTTGTTTCACACAAACCTATCCATTTCAATTATTTTCTTCAATAATGCGGATGCATGCATTTGCCATTCACGCAAAGTTGTTGATGGAGCACTTCAAGGCTTTGGCAACCATCCATCTGGCAAATTTTCAATCGCTCAAAATGTCTTTAAGTGAAGGGCATGGCCTTTTCCGTGCATGGAAAGTACTTGTGCCACATAGCCCAAATGAAAATTTGATAACGTTCACCTTGAAGCTAACCCCCACACTCAATGACGCACCCCCAAACTCCTTGATTGATTTAAATGCAAATCCCAAAGTGAAAACAACGGAAAAAGGAGTTAGGGTACGCTCGCTTGGTCGCAACACTTTTGGGGTAGAATGGTGTGTTAGAGCTCTGGGATGGGGACTAGGACAAGTGACAAACATGTCAATTATTCATATTGATCTACACAAACCAAATAACAAGTTGGTTAGTGCATAGTTGGAACACTTTTGGTGCACGGATGAGCCATGGGCATACATGGATTTGTAAGACTCATCACGGCCCAAACTTGGGGGAAGCCACCACTTTCCCCCTTATAGTATTTTATGTGATTGGCCACATGGGCTACACTTAAATGTTGTTTTTTCCCAAGACTCCCAAGTTAGGAGTCCCAAAATTCTCGAAATTAAGACTCTTGCCACTTTGGATGTTTATAACTTCTTCTGTAGACCTCCAATTGAGGTGAGGTCTATAAAATAGTTATAGCCCTTGTCAAAAAATTTCCAAATATATGTGGCACCCCCCCTATAAACATGTAATTCAGGGCGATTTTTGACTTTTAGTGGTTAAGAGTCAAATTGACACTTTGACTCCCGGCCATTCTTTTGGTCATAACTTGTGTTCTAAGTACTCAAATGGATAATGCAAGCCCATTTTAGACATCTATGTCTCAAGAAATTTTCAATAATATAAGGAACTCTTCAATCTAATGATTTTTGACCCCTCAAATTGCTTTATGAAGATTTGGGAGTCCATCGAAACTCCAACTCCCAAGGTGGGAGCCCACTTGGGAGTGTGTGGGCTCATTCCCTTGCACTCTCTCGCATTCTTAAAAGTGAATGTGACTCCTAGGTTGCATTCTTGGCCTGCACCTTTCCATGCCCCTTGTTTTGGTCGTGAGCCCAAGGTTAGGGTCGTAACATTTGATGTTGTATTTCCCTTCATGTAACGAGATGTTACCCAATGTTTGGCCATTGTGCAACAAATGGCAAGTGAGGCAATTTTTCTGTGACAGTGGAATGAAGTTTGGACAATCCACCCGTGAATGTTGTCCAAGCCATTTGAAGCATTGACGGGCTTGTGATAATATTTGATAATGTTAGTTTAGGTGAGCACTATTTTCCTTTGGATTGAAAAAACAGCACATGAAACAGTTTGGTTCATTAGGGGCAGTGAATAATCTAATGTTGATCAACAACAACTAATATTTAGTCATGGATGAAGTTATTAATGACGTGCTCCCAAGTCCCTAATTAGCCCCAAGTTGAGACTAAGTTATTCAATGACGCACTCCCAACTCCTTAAAGGACTCAAATGTGAGCCCAAGTAGAAAATAGTGGAAGAGGGAGGAGTCGGAGCACGCTCCCTAGCTCACAACACTTTGAGGGGTAGAGGGACGTGTTGGAGCTCCGGGATGGGACTAGGAAGAGTTGACAAGCTTCACTCACTCACACGGGCGTGCACACAACCCACACAAAGTGGTTAGTGCATAGTTAGAGCACCCTTGGTGCTAAAACGCGCCACGAGCAACACGGACACACAAGATTCACCACGGCCCGGACTTGGGGGAAGCCACCACCTTCCCCCTTATAGTATACTCTATGGCTGGCCACAGAGCCTACATCCAAATGGCTTTTCTCTCCCAGGACTCCCGAGTGGGAGTCTTGAAATCCCGCTAGCTGGGACTCCTGCAACTTTGGAGCCCCATAACTTTGTGAGCAAACCTTTGATTGAGGTGCAGTCCAAAGCAAAGTTGTAGCTTTTGTCAAGAGCTTTCCAATGGTATGTTGCATGTCATCGGCAGACAGATAAATCGGGTTGATTCCCGACTTTTTCTAGTTGGGAGTCAAATTGGCAGTTTGATTCCCGACCCTTCTTTTGGCCATAACTTGTGTTTAAGATGTCTGAATGAGCAATGCGAACCCATTTTAGACATCTATGTTTCAAGAGCTTTCCAACGATATAAAGAACGCCACAAGCCATTGAGTTTTAACCCCTCAAATCGCTTTCTGAAGTTTCGGGACTCCACCGGGACTCCATTTCCCAAAGTGGGAGTTGCCTTGGGAGTGTGAGTGTTCACTCCCTCACACTCCCTCACACTTTCTTACACTCCTGGGAGTATGTGATGTGACTCCTCGGCTTCCTCTTGGCCCGCACCTTTACAATGCATTTGCCCTGACTCTCGGGCTTCCTTCCTCTTGGCCCACAACCTTACAACCCTTTGCCTTGGTCGCGAGCCCAAAGCTAAGGTTACGACATTCAAGTTACAGAATTGTGGGGGATTCGGGGCACGCTCTCAGCTTTCAGCACAAAAAAGGGTAAAGGGGCATGCTGAAGCTTCGGGATGGGACTAAGAAAAATGACAAGCTATTCACTTACTCGAACCTGCATCAAACTAACCAACAAGTTGGTTAGTTCACATTTTAGAACACCCTTGGTGCTAGGACAAGTCACGGGCAACTTTGGACTCACTTGACCCACAACGGTTTGGACTCGAGGGAAGCCACCACCTTCCCCCATATAGTATATTTTGTGCCTCTCCGCAGCACCCACATCTAAATGACTTTTTGTTTCGGGACTCCCAAGGAGGAGCCTCGAAACTATCTTGGTTTGGACTCCTAGGACTTTGAGCAATCATAACTCTTTGCTCAAAGCTCCAATTGGGCTGAGGTTTGAAGCAAACTTGTAGCTCTCCTCAAAAGCTTTCTAACAATGTGTCGCACTTCACCTGCACGCACCAGGGTCTTTTTATGCCAGTGGCAGGTGCTCCATAACTTGTGCTCCATATGTCCAAATGGCCCATGCGAGCCCATTTTCGACATCTACATTTCAATAGTTTTCCAATGATATAAAGAACACCCCAATGCGAGGTGTTTTGACCCTTACAATCGAGCTCTAAAGTTTCAAGAGTCCCGGAAGACTTCCAAGTCCCTATAATTTTGGAGTTGTACAAAACACAACAAATTTTATTTTATTTTTTAAAAACCTTTATTTCATAACATTTTTCCATTTTTAAAAAAACATTTAAACTTCATTTTACTTTTGTGAAATGACTAAAAAAACATTTAGCCCAAGTAAATCTTCAATGCAAGAACATTTTTAAACCTTAAAAAATCATAATCATAATCATCAACATTATCATTCCATAATGTATTAATTTATTAATTAACATTTTTAAAATCATCTAATCTAAATTCCATGACCTTAAGAAAAATTGAAAACTTTAATGGGAGAGATTTTTTTTTGTGGCTTCTTTTATGTATGTGTAAATTTTCATGGAAAATTTATCATTAAATGTAGTACTTTTTAATTTTTTTTTGGAATTGCAAAAATGTGACAAGGCTCTACAAATCAAAATAATATTGTATTGGATTATTATATCATTCATATGTGTATTGATTTCACAGCATAATGTTAAATTGGAACATAAACCATCATCTATTACAAAATTTTAGTGAAAATTATTTTCCAAATTTCCACCATGATGCATGAAACTTGGATAGGTATTGAAAATTGTCAAATTGGGATAATTTTTTCTATACACCGTAACATGCATTCACCTTTTTGAGGATTTAATATCCTACATAAAGGGCTATTGCCGCAACCCCACTTTGAAGGAAGTGTCAGGTCGCCACTCACACTCCCGAAAATGGGACTTGGGAGTCCTCCGGGACTCCCAAAAATTCAAAACTCGATTGCAAAGGTTAAAACACCTCGCATTAAGGTGTTTTTTATACCGTTGGAAAGGTGTCAGAGTGTAGATGTCCAAGATGGCCTTGCATGAACCATTTAAACATCTACAAAACAAGTTATAGGCGAAAGAAGGGCCGGGAGTCAAATTGGCAATTTGACTCCCAACCACTAAAAGTCGGGAATCAACCCGATTCCGGTGTGTGCAGGTGAAGTGTGACATACCGTTGGAAAGTTCTCAAGGAGGGCTACAAGTTTGCTTTAAACCTCGTCCCAATCAGAGGTTGGAGCGAAAAGTTATGAATGCCCAAAGTCTTGAGAGTCCAAACCGGGACAGTTTCGAGACTTCACTTTGGGAGTCCCGGGAAAAAGTGCCATTCGGATGCAAGTGCGGCGGAGAGATGCAGAGAATACTATATGAGGGAAGGTGGTGGCTTCCCTCGAGTCTGAGCCGTGGTGAGTCAAGTGAGTCCAAGGTTGCCCGTGGCTCGTCCCAACACCCAGAGTGTGTAAAATGAATTATAATCAACTTGTTGGTTGGTTTTGGATGCAGGACTGAATAACAAAAAAACTTATCCCTCTCCCTAGTCTAATCCCAAAGCTTTCAACACGCCCCTTGTGAGGTGACTTTCCGTCCCTCTACTCCCGGTTCTACAAGGTGATTATGCTTGGTAGCACAAATGCTACTAATGACGAAAAAATACAAATGTCATTCTAGATGTTAGATTGCGTTTGTAGTTGAAATTAAGTAGCCCGCCTTCTATGCATAATTTATGATTAGGATTGATGGATACATATTTCCAAGTTCACACATTACACATCCTAGGACTTCATGTCAAATTATCATTCAATCAACCAATGTTTAAGGACTCAACATCATGTCCAACATAACTGCAGACTACTAGTCACTTAAAATGTTATTTCTCACACATGGATTGTTCAAATTTGGCTTGCTATAGTTCTTTGGAAAGCTAACAACAAGGCGCACTAACCCACCAAATCTTAAGATCTGCAGCTACGACAGTAAGGAGTTATACTTCCAAACCCGAAAGGGTTTTACAAAGATGATAATTAAACCTTGCTGCAGACCACTAGTCACTTAAACTATTGTTTCTCACACATGGATTATTCAAATCTGGCTTGCTATAGCTCTCTAAAAAGCTAACAACAAGGTGCACCAACCCACCAAATCTTAAGATCTGCAGCTACGACAATAAGGAGTTATACTACCAAACCCGAGAGGGTTTTACAAAGATGATAATTAAACCTTGCTGTAGACCACTAGTCACTTGAACTATTGTTTCTCACACATGGATTGTTCAAATCTAGCTTGCTATAGCTCTTTGGAAAGCTTACAACAAGGCGCACCAACCTACTAAATCTTAAGATCTGCAGCTATGACAGTAAAAAGTTATGCTATGAAACCCGAGAGGGTTTCTGAGATTTATCTAGAGTCCCAACCTTCCAACACTATCACTAGATTTTCATTCTCCTTTTCTTCCTTCTTCCCTCCACCAAGACTAAACATTATTTCCCTCTTCAAGAAGCTTGTCAAACAAGTGCTCAAAGATTGCATGAAAATTATCCTCGAGGCCAAGAGAGCCTCTCCACGATCCGAGTCCGCCTTTTAAAGAGAAGGAGAAGGGAGGTGAAGGTGGATCCAAAGCTTGGTGGCCAATGGAAGGATCCAAAGCTTGGTGGCCAATGGAAGGATCCAAAGCTTGGTGGCCAATGGAAAGATCCAAAGCTTGGTGGCCAATGGAAAGATCCAAAGCTTGGTGGCCAATGGAAGGTTCCAAAGCTTGGTGGCCAATGGAAGGTTCCAAAGCTTGGTGGCCAATGGAAGGTTCCAAAGTTTGGTGGCCAATGGAAGGTTCCAAAGCTTGGTGGCCAATGGAAGGTTCCAAGCTTGGTGGCCATTGGAAGGATCCAAAGCTTGGTGGCCTATTGGAATGTGAAGGATAAA
>Ga0209611_10010962_pt1 | contig 13205 bp, 13 predicted proteins | sample S1TSphgellanicum_3_FD_187693 | JGI IMG/M metagenome (GOLD analysis project Ga0209611, IMG submission 187693) | Host-associated microbial communities from peat moss isolated from Minnesota, USA - S1T2_Fc - Sphagnum magellanicum MG (SPAdes) (version 2) | ecosystem: Host-associated > Plants > Peat... | reverse complement strand
GTGAGTAAGGATCGAAGTCGTAGAACGAAGAAGTTTGGGAAATGCATAGGATAGACAGCTTGAGTGGTTTGCTTCTGGGGAAAGCTCGATCGTAGACAGAATAGTTGTCAGATCATTGTTCAACGTTTTGGAAAAGTGGACGTTTGTGTTATCGAGGACCTTTCTGTGCAATCTGAATTATGCATTCTTATCCTAGAAGTTCTGAGTAGGAGTTGTGTCTGCAGAGGTTCGAGCGAGTCTGTTGTGCTCCAGTGATGAATCCCTCGTGTGGGTATGGATTAATGATGTTGTTGTGCTGTTCTCTTGATGTGTGAATACCCGATGCTCGCTCTGTCAGAAACAAGCAGAGCTAGAGGGGTCTGGTTGTTGTGTGGTCCCTCTCTTTTTGGTATCAGAGCAGGTTGGATCCAGAGGGATTTGGTGTAACATATGGGAACCCAGGTGTGATGATAGTTAGGGAAACATGTCCTCGACTGGTGCAAATGATATAGAGGTGGAAGAACTAGTGTAGGAGACTCGTGAGCAAGGAATCGTCCGTAGGTTCGACTTTTACACTACTCGGGGTGTAGTGCCACCGAGAGGGGCTGTGGTATTGCGTTCCTTGGGATTTGGTGTAATAACTATTGTAGGAATAGACCCCGATCAGGCCAGAGTAGGAGATATAGCGATCGAAATAGCTCATAGTGGTTTTTACACCCGAGCTGAGGTCTGGGTGAAGGTGAGTAATGGAACCAGGGGGTGGGTGTCCATCTCGCAATTTCAGATGCAATATCACTACACCACCTACCTTGCGTAGAGTGACGCTAGTGCTTGCTGAGAGACGGTGCAATGTGCTTAGACTGGGAGACATCTGGATCCCCAAGTCGACTCCCTCAACTAACCATTTTCCTAGATTCTACATACCTGGTGTGGAGGACTTGTTCTAGGTTAGAGATCGCATAATCCGTGTGGAGCATTTCGAAACAAGGTCCTGTCTCATAAGCTGGCAGGTTTGGCACGATTCCTCATCAAAGTGGCAATTCCAGCTGGAATCCACAGATGAGCAATGTTTCTCCACTTTCCCATCAGATTTTGAACCTTTGACACCCGTAGCTGAGGGTGCTCAGTCTGAGTTCGATCGATGACTCAGGCAAACATTTTCCTTTCAAGAGTTAGAATCACTGCAGGAGCCAAGGGGCTGATCAATCTTGTCTTTGTGTTTTGAAGGTCTGTGTGTTGTGAGGAGTGTTGCATCTTGTTTCTGTTGTTGCTGAAATTTTGAAGGATGACTAGTCCCTAGGGCATGGACGAGTTGTTTTGGGGAAGGGACCATGAAGACGTAGGTGATTGGGCAAAAAGGCTCAGCATGGCTGCTGAGGTGCAAGACCTCAATGCAGACAAGCTTTTTAAGATCGCCAAGCTCAACTTGAGAGGCAGGGCCCGAGAGTGGTTCAGACGATTGCAACTGGCGCCAGCCGATTGGCTGGAGCTGAAGACACTAATCATACAGAAGTACGGAAACATAGATGCTGATGACATCCGAATGAGGATGGACACCATCAAACAAGAGCCCAAAGAAAGGGTTCAGAAATATTTTGAATGCCTGGACAAGTTATTTCGGAAGGGCAAATTACCGGACGTAGAGCAGAGGAGGAGGTTCTTGGCCAGACTAAGGCCAGAGATTCGAAAGCTCTGCGTGGTAAGGACGTTCACAGACATCGAAGAACTGGTCGGAGCTACAACAGAGGTAGAAAGAGTTCTGGGTGAACTCGGGGAAACACCATATGAGTCTCTTCTAGAGGAACAGGAAGAAGAGGCGCCGGAGAGCAATGTAGAGAAGCAGGTTGCTACGTTGAACAACACAATCATCCATTTATTCAAGGGGAATTCGCATGATCCAAAATCATCATCCTCTTTCGTTGTCTTTAGAGCATGTCAGCTCTGTCAAGGTGGGGACCATATGGCCACTGCCTGTCCGAAGCTAAATGAAGCACGGTCGAAATGTGCAAAGTGCCATATGCCGCATAGGACAGAGAACTGTGGAATCAAATGTACCTTCTGTGCGGGACTGGGGCACTCTGAAAACAAATGCTGGAAGAAGCCCAAAGATGGGAAATCGCCAGCTGGAGCTGCGAATTTTTTAGAAGTGTTGCTTAACGATGGAGCGGCGATCGAGTAGCAGCTCAATGAGCTGTGTGGAAATAAAAATTTATTTTCTTACACTCGAGTGCCGAGGAGAAGAACTCCGATTGATGTAGCACCAGGAGGAGTTGTGCCAATCCCGGAAGCTGAAAGAGAGGGAGTTGGTGCGAATAGGGACGCTTCTGTGAGGTCTAAAATTTTGTCACATTTCATAAAAGGAAAGATTCCCCTATCTCCCATGGAAACCATTCTCATTATTCCTAGAGAGCTGGAGCACCTTGAAAGCTTGGTAAAGCTGGCAAGGAGAAGAAGGGATTCGAAGATCACCGAGAATCAAGTGTCAGTGGTCTCTGCATTCCCGTCATTAAGGAAGATCTGCGTCAACAAGACGCATCGGAGCCAAACTCTACATCTGCTTGTGGAGATCAGCAACTGCATTGTTGAAGGATTAGTAGACACAGGAGCATCCATGTCTGTATTGGCTGCTGCTGTAGTAAGAAAATTGGGGATAATGCATCTTGTGACAAGAAATGAGAGTTACAAGACTACATCAAGAGTGATCACTCGGGCATTGGGCCGAGTTGATGAGATCCACGTGAGAATTGGGGGCATACAATGTGCCATGACCTTCATGGTAGTAGACATAGACAGGTACAACGTGCTACTTGGTTTGGACTTTCTGATGAAGATTGGAGCGGTGGTTGATGTGGAACGAGGTCTGATCAAGGTGAGACATGGGCCCGGGACCAATGTGGAGGTATTGCCACTGACTGTGGTGAACTTACTGTAGAGAATGAGTGCGGGTACGATGGTGCGAGAAATGTCGACCACTTGGAAGGACGCACTTGCCCAACAAGATGGTTGCGCAGTACCTGATCAGGTCCGAGAGACGGTCAATGAGGAAGACAATGCATCCACCTCAGATTCTGATGATGACAGTGATACTAGTGAGTACTATGATTCGGAATCTCATCAAATAGAACAAATCGACTCAGAGGATGAATTTGTGGATGCGGAATTCGAGGAGCTGGTCAACTCAGAAGGGCCACATGAGATGTTGCGACTGATGTTACAGGAGCAGGCTAACGGGATCATGACAAAAGAGATCACGGATGGGGATGATTATGCCGACTGGATCAAATGGGTGGCTGATGCGGAGGAGAGCAGGTAGATTATGCATGAATCCACACATAATGTACCTGTTCCATTGTTGCTGCAACAACACTGCCCCCAACACGACTCTACAATTCCGATGATACTCCAAACCATCCAAGTAAAAGGTGGCGACTCTGATTGTGAGCCCAGTGAAAAGTTTATGTCACCTAGTCGTCATGAATCGGGAACCAGATGGAAGGAAATTTGTGAATGGATCAGGATTGACGCCGATTTAGGTGAAATTGGGCAGCAACAACTCTGGGGAATCCTGGAGAGATACCAAGACGTCTTTGCTTGGAACAAGGGCGAACTGGGTTGCTGCACCATTGGTGAGCATAGCATCGACACGCAAGGATTTCCACCTTGCAAAACATCTCCTAGTAGACTGTCTTACTGGGAGGAAACTGAAGTAAAAAAACAAATTGATGCATTGGTAGACTTGGGTAAGATGAAGCCCAGTAATTCCGAATATGCCTGTCGGGTGACTCTGCCAGTAAAGAAGGATGGGAGCAGGCGTTTCTGTGGGGACTATCGGCCTCTCAATACTCAAACGCGCAGAGATATGTTTCCAATGCCACTCGTGGAGGATGTAATTGATCAGCTGGGCAAGTCAACGTGGTTTACAGCTCTAGACCTGCAGTCTGGGTTTTGGCAAATCCGAATGGCTCCAGAAGACATGAAGAAGACAACTCTGATCACCAAGATTGGGTTATACGATTGGACAATGATGCCATTCGGATTCAAGAATGCAACGAGTACATTCACTCGAACCATGTCAGAGGTTTTTAAGGATTTGGGGAGCAGATTCCTGAAGGTGTTCGTTAACGACCTCAATGTGCACAATGAAAGCTGGGGGGAGCACCTTCAACATGTGGATGCGGTGCTCTGCAAACTGAGGGAAGTGAATTTAAAGCTCAACCCAAGCAAGTGTTGCTTTGCTGCTAAGACTATCACCTTTCTGGGTCATGTAGTGAGCAAGGAGGGTATCCGACCCGACCTTGGAAAAATAGAAGCGGTGTTGCATTTCCTAACACCGAAGAATGTCCCAAGTGTCAGATCATTCTTACGTTTGACAGGTTACTACCGCAAGTATGTTAGAGGATACTCGAACTTGGCAGGTCCTTTGTTTGAATTAACGAAGAAGGACGTTGCATTTGTATGGGATATGCGCTGTGAACATGCATACCAGGCGTTGAAAGCAGCATTGGTGGATGTGCCAGTGCTCACACGACCGAATTTCAAGCAAACCTTCTGGCTGGACGTGGATTGGTTGACCAATGGAGTTGGAGCCATTCTGTCACAAAAGGAAGGGAAGTTCAAAAAAGTCATAGCATATGCCAGTAAGAGCCTGACTGAGGCTCAGAGGAAATTCCATCGGATGGAAAGAGAATGCTACGCTCTGATCTGGGGCGTGATGCATTTTAGGTAGTACTTGCACATGAAGCACTTCATCCTACGCACAGACCACAAACCATTAGAGTGGTTAGCAACTGTATCTGATGCACATGGTAGGAGAGGCAGATGGGTCAGCATGCTACAAGACTTTAGTTTCAAGATAGTACACCGACCAGGACTCAGGCACACAAATGTGGATGCCTTGAGCAAGAACCCTGTTGGATCAGCTGCAGATGACGATGATTTTGGTGCAGAGATCCAAGACATTGCAGGTATTCCAACTGATGAGCCTAAGGAAGATGGAGAGCTTCTCTGTGTTAGGGCAGGGGAGGAAACAAACTGGATGTGTGTCGGCAACCATCAGTTGTATATGCTCGACGTTGCATCAACAAAAGATCTATCTGAGGAACCTTTTCCAGAAGAGGGAGCAGTGTCAACGGGAGACAAACCTGAGCAGTGCGGAGGAGTGCGAGCGGCACTGAAGAGAAGAGTGCTTCAGTACTTTGACAAGCGACAGCAATTGGAATTGGCTTTGGTAGCTCAGGAATTGTCTGAGTTTGGGGACCATGAATTGAGTCCTACACAATCCGAAGGTGAGGAAGATCACGAAGTAAGGTCAAGTTGCGTTGACATATGGGAGGACGCAGATTGCTTAATGTTTCTGAAAGAAGGCGTACTGCCTGATGCAGTTGACTATGAAGAAGCCAAAAGGATCAGAAAGAGGGCAAGCAACTATTGCTGGAAAGAGCAGAAGCTTTTCTTCAAAGCACTGCTCGTGCCTAAATCTGAGGAGAGGGTGTCTCTAGTGAGACAGATGCATGAAGACCTGGGGCACTTTGGGGAACAATGGACGTTGGTAGAGGTTCGACGAAGGTACTTCTGGCACAATCAAACTGAAGAAGTAAAGGCGGTGGTCAGAGGGTGCCAATAATGCCAATTGGTGAGAAGCTCAGGCAGCATCCGATCTGGGGATGAACAATTGAAAAGCATTCCTGTTTGTGATTTATTCCATCGAGTTGCACTGGACACTGCAGGGCCATTGCCTGAGACTAAATCGGGCAACAAGTATATTATGGTGGCCATTGACCACTATTCAAAGTGGTGCGAAGCAAAGGCGGTTACTGACCATGGAGCGAAGACGGCAGCCAGGTTCTTGGAGGATGAAATAATTTGTAGGTATGGAGTTCCCAAATTCGTGCTGACTGACAATGGGGGGGAGTGGGCTGCGAAGTTTGATGTAATGTGTAAGGATTATGCCATTCAACACCAACGCACTGCGCCTCAATGGCCTCAATGCAATGGGATGGCTGAGCGCATGATCAAGGCCATCAAGCATGGTATAACTGTGTTTGCTGCTACTCCTGCCAACATGGATTGTTGGGACCAGCAATTGGCCAAGGTTCTGTTTGGGTACCGCTGTGGAATATAAACAAGTACAAAGTTTTCTCCGTTCATGATCCTTACTGGTCGAACACCACGATTGAGGGCAGACAATTACTTGCAGGCCTTGACTGCTGAGACTGACAATGCTGTGGATGTGGAAACTGTTGCAACTCAATTTCTGCAGAAAGTGGAGCTCATTGCGAGTATCCACAACAACGTTCTGCTCAATGTGGAGCAAGCTCAACAACAACAGAAGAAAATATATGCTGCCAGAAGAAGTAAACATTTGTTTGATGGCTTGATTGTAGGCCAGACGATGGTGAAGATGAAGAAGCCAGGGAAGCGAAGGGTTCTGACTGCAAGTTGGGAGGGACCCTACCAATTCATCGAACATTCAGATGGGAAGGGCAGCTTCAATTTTGAGGAAGGTTGTCGATTATGCATCGTACAAAATGCCGATGGTCACCAATGGGAGAGGTCTCGTCGAGACCTCCAAATTTTTTATGCTCCACCAGACTAGATGAAGCTGAGGGACTCAACTGTCTAAGAAGGGAGGGGTGACATATGTAACCGAACATGGGGTGACCGAACAACGTTCCTATTCTGATTCTGATCCTGATTTTGTTTACACCATCACTTGGTTGGCAGCGCATTACTTCTCATCACTAAGATAATGCATGGCAGCTGCGTTGGTTTGATCAAGGAAGCTCACCACTTGAGGAGGACGACACGGGATTATGGCAACGGAGGTGCTGGTCTTTATGGTCTGAGGCGGTGGGAATGCATGGCGGCGCCAAAATTAGCATTCATGGAGGAGGAGAGCGGCAATGGAGGTCTGGTCCGGAGAGTTTGGCAGAGGCTGAAGGTGCTAGGGAGTAGAAAAATAGTACATAGAGGAAGTAGAGAAAAAGGAAAGGAACAGAGAAGAGGAGAGAGACTTTGGAGAATGAGCAGGAACTTAGGAGATTGCTAGTTGTTGATTTCTTCCGCTGCGTTAGTAACTAGGGGATGGCTAGCTCCTGAATTTGGTGAGAGTCTGATTGTGAGTAAGGATCGAAGTCGTAGAACGAAGAAGTTTGGGAAATGCATAGGATAGACAGCTTGAGTGGTTTGCTTCTGGGGAAAGCTCGATCGTAGACAGAATAGTTGTCAGATCATTGTTCAACGTTCTGGAAAAGTGGACGTTTGTGTTATCGAGGACCTTTCTGTGCAATCTGAATTATGCATTCTTATCCTAGAAGTTCTGAGTAAGAGTTGTGTCTGCAGAGGTTCGGGCGAGTCTGTTGTGCTCCAGTGATGAATCCCTCATGTGGGTATGGATCAGTGATGTTGTTGTGCTGTTCTCTTGATGTGTGAATACCTGATGCTCGCTCTGTCAGAAACAAGCAGAGCTAAAGGGGTCTGGTTGTTGTGTGGTCCCTCTCTTTTTTGGTGACATACCCACATATGATTACATGACTAAAATTAGGACATAGTCGCAAACTATACTAGTCATGAAAGATAGGATTTGGCGTTGTGGGGTTTCAAATTGTAAAATAATGAAATCTTAGATAATTTAATAGGGTCAAGGAATTTAAAAGTTTTGATCATTTATAAAAACTTGAGTGAATCAATATTCTTAGGCATCCCTCAATCCTAACAAATTATCTTGAGTATGATTATGAAACTATAAAACAAGATAGTGTTATTTTCATAATTTAATATGCTCAAAAATTTTGAAGTTTTGATCAAGTAACAATTTGCTTGAATCAAGATTCTAATACATCCTTTGAAGGCAATAAATTATAATGAACACATCATAAACTTATTTGAATGTTGGTACTCCACATGAATCCTTGTAATGTCCAACAACTATTAATATTGATAGATTTCTCATAACGACAAAATGAGATATTAGTCTTGTTCATTGTAATGAACCTAAAAGATGAAACCAAAATTCCTATAATCTTATGGATTAATAAAATGACAAAAACCCAAGCTATTCATTTTTAAAATCATTTGACCTGATATCTTTTATATATATATATATATATATATATATAAATTCAACTCTTGTTTCACCTAGTCACATCAATATAAGATTGTAAATAAGTTCCTTTATATCTTAATACATAAAGAATCGGCAAATATATTTACTTCTAGGTCTTTGCTGATTCAATTAAATTCACATATCAACTACCATAGTACCTAGCCTGGGTAGGCACTAATTAATTATTTTTGAAATTGTCAAAAATTTGGAAAAATAAATGCCTACCATGCCAAAAATTTGAATAAAACGTTCAAGCACTTTATCTTCCATTCATTGGGACTAGTAGTTTACATTTCATTTAAATTTTGATCCACCAAAATATAGGAGCCAAATTATTTTCCGTCTTGTCTTGTTCATATGGATTTAATATAATTTTCCCCATTTTGTTTGATTTGTATGGATTCAACTTTTCATCAAAATGAGAAAAAACAATCATCAACCTCGAGCTTGTGACCACTAGAAACTATTTATACAACCAATTTGCTTTCAATGTCATCCCAACAATTTTTTATTATAATTTTTTATTAGCCTTCGTTTATAAATTGATAGAAAATTTTATTAACAATCAATCAAAGTGAAACAATGGATCAAATAAAATGTGTATACATTCTTTAAAAATGTAACAAAATGTTCTGATAATGTGATGATGGAGCCACCATTACTTGTGGTTCGACAAAGGTTTGCCTCATATATTATTGTAGCCTTTAGGTCTGGTGGTTTGTAGGGTGGCTATGTGTTTACGCTCAAATCTATCAATTAGATAGGTATTTGTGAAAGCTACTAAAGATTACATGTAGTTTGAAATGTTTTTTGAAAGGTTGAAATTTTTTCGCATCGGATTTCATGCGAAACAATGGCCTTGTGTGGTGGTGTTGATATCTATGTAATGGGTTGATGTTTTGTTCGACATCTAGATCTTGGCAGTGGGTATGCATGTGATTGTATACACATGGTGTTGTTGTTCATTGGTGAGCCACCTTTTTCCTTTCAACCCTATTGGTTTTGTTGTCGATGGCGAGACATTTGGTTGGGGATGTTGGTAGTGCTATTGCTCGATGCATTACTTTTTTTGTTACTTATGAAGGTTGTGCATCATTATTTTGTAGGTTTTCAAGTAGTTGTTTTGCTTGGTCAAAAGAAAGGTCCGACCATATGGTGGTGTCGGTGATGTTGAACTCAACAAAAAACCAAGCCATCTGGTACAACACTAATGTGTTAGGCATGACCTTGTGGATCAAGCTCATGGTTGTGTACATTATGAGTTCATTTTTTATGTCCGCATATGCGATGTGTAAAGCGTCCATGAGCAACTTCACATGTCTTGGAGTGGAAATAATCAAACAAAAATGAATGCCTAATTGGAAAAAAAATGAATTGATAGATGCAAGGGAAACGAATACTAGGAGTCGACATTTTTTTGTGTTATTATAAAAATTTGGTTTTTTTCACAACATAAATATCCACAAACTAGTTTGCTTCCATGGAAGATGTGAATGCAAGAGGCACATTATATCTTTTGTAACTGCACACATCAAGGAGCCATAATTGGTTGTTGATCGAACAGTAAGTTTGTTGGTCTTTCTTTGGTTCTTTGTTGATTGGTGTAGGGGTGGATTTGGGAGCTCCTTCTTCAGCTTTTTGAACAATGTGCCATAGTTTGTGGTCTTTGGTGGAGCCATGTTTAGTGCTTGCGTCAAGGTTACTTTAAGATGTACACAAAAGAAATAAAAAGAAGTTTTTGAAAATTGCTTCAAATTCTATAAGAGGGAAGATCAGAAGGATGAAGTTGTGAAGGTGACATATGATGGTAAATGTTCTAAAAGAAATTTCTTTGGGTGTTCACAAAAATTTTAGTTAGGGAAAGGTGTCTAAGAGATCAATTACATGGTCTATGTGGAATGATCAATAAGAAAAGAGTGCATGTGCAAGTTGTTAAATTATTTACATTACTATGAAGAGGAAGAAAAAAACAGATCTTGAACATGAAGAATCAACAAGTGTCAAAAGTCAATTGGAGGTGGGTTGGAGGTGAATCAACATGTTGATTATAATGAATGTGAATTAGGGTTTGGAGTTGTGATTCTTTTTTTGCCTACTAAAACACCTAAAGATGGGGAGGTGATGCTTCTTCTTAACATCAGTTGAATTGGTAGCCTTAAAGAGTAGCCTTGAGATGGCTTGTAGGATATGTGGTCATAATGGTCATAATTTTAAAACATGTGTTTTGCATGTTCTATTTTTGTGTGTGTTTTTATCTTCCCATTGAAATGTCAACTTTCAAAATGTTTTAAAGTACTAACATTGTATATTCACTACAAGGAAAGGTCTATACGGTTTTGTGTCTATAAGCATTTAACATCTTTTTTTCCCAAGTGACTTATATTTTTAAACTTGACTAATGCATATGGAATTTTGCATTTCTAGATTTTTTTCATATATTTTGTTGTTGTTGTCTCTATTTTGATGGTTTTTTAGGTGTTAAGGCCATTGCTTTGAAAGTTAGTTTACAAAGCTTGTTTGTTAATTGGCTTTTTTTTTGGTTCATGATGCAAGCCTTCAAGAGTTTTTTTTATGAAGCAATTTGTATCTTTGAGAACATTTCAATGCCATTGTTAGTTTCATCTTGCACAATTTTTTTGAAGTTTGCATTCGCATGTTGGTTTCCATTTTGGAAAATAATGTGAAAATCAAAGGACTTGAAACAAAATAGATTATGCTATCCACATGCATGTGAAGTTGAATTTACTTTATATTTTATTTATTTATATTTATTTATTCCTAGTGGGTGGATTTGAGGTTTATGGGCTAGAAATATTTATTCGGGGAATTGTGGGGTCATTCAAACCTAGTGAGGGATGAATGAATGCCCAAGAATGTGGCATCAAATATTTAGATGAATATTTGAATGAAGCTATGTATTTTGGAACTTCTCTCATTACTAGAATTCATGGTTTATTTGATATGGAAAATTAATAAAAAAGAATCCATTTTGAACAACCACCAACAAGGTCATCTAGTCATTTTGGACCGTTGTTTTGTACATGTCCAACATGACCAAGATGGTTTTTTTGACTAGTCATTTTGACCCGTGACCATTTGTCTGCTATTCAAATTGAACAATTTCATTAATCTAAATCGAGTATTAAAAAATATTTTATTTTATTTCATATATATACATATTTATGTATTTATACGTATTTTGACCAATCAATGCCCATTTAAAAATGAATGAAATGTGTTGATTAGTCAATGGGAAATCAACTAATCAATAGGTAGTGAACAAATCAACACTTGAATTGTTGGGATCATGGTTCAATTCTTGGTGTCCTAAGTGGCACACCAACAACTTTGCCACCCAACCACCACTTTCAAGTTATTACATATGAACCCAAATATTAAACTTATTTGACATTGTATTAATTTGTGCTAAAAATCATCAACTTTGAAATGTGATTTCTTTTTTATATTTTGCTAAAATGAAACAAATTAAATTTCAAATTTGAGTTTTTTCATAAATGTACACATTTGTAATAAATGGAAACCCAAAATTTCAAATCATTTTTATAAAAAAATGTTTGAATGTTATTGTTTAATAACAATTCAAACACAAAATTTCATCCCATATTATGGACATGCAACTATGTATACATATATATGTATTCTTTATAATAAAATTTGGACTAATATTTTTAATCAAAAAAGAATGGTTAACAAAATTTATGACCTTATTTTTTCATAGCTCAATCATTTTATATTAATTCTTCATACAATACATATAATTTTTTCAATAGCATGTCATTAATAATTACAAAGTTGACACCATGTTACATCCTAACATGTATTATATGTATTGGATTATATATATATATAATCATATTGAATACATGTTGAAATGTATGTATATAACAAGTTTAATAATAATAATAATTCATAATGGCTACAAAAATTAACTTTAATTATTTATTTCAATGAAAATTTAATGCTTCAATATTATATAAATTCAATTATAGAGAAAATTTGTGTTTCAATATTTTAGTAATATTACACTAAACTTAAAAAGTTACAAAAAATTATTGTCATTCAACACATTCAATTTTTTTGTAATTTAATAATTTCACCTTTTATTATAATTTCAAAATTATTAAACCTAAATATATTTTGAAATATAATAATAATAATAATAATAATAATAATAATAATAATAATATATTTAATTGCAGAAAATAACATAAATAGATATTTTAAATAAAAATTTAATTTAAAAAATTCACAAAATTCTTATATTTAATTAGTTTCAAGAAAATATTGTAATTAAATCATTATTTTAAATTATTGTAATTAGATTTTTAAAATTGGCGTAATCAATTAATTTTAAAACATTAGGGTAATTAAATAATCATAAAATAATTATAAGTACAAAATTTATTAAAAAAACATAATTATATAAATTTAATATAATTTAATTAAAAAAATTATAAATCATTATAAAATAATTTCAGAAAATTACTATAATGAAATAAACTTTGTAAACTTACGTAATTAAGTACATTAAAAAAAATTGTAACTAATACTTTCGAAAATATCGATCATAAATAACCATGATATTTATAATTAATTAAAATAATCAATTCAAATTCTAAAAAACCTTAACATCACATCAATTGAAGATTTTGAAAAATGATATTTATAACATTTATCCCAAAAAAAATGTTTAAAAAATTATTAATTAAAAATTGGTTTATATAATAATGTAATATGTCATATTGTTACTAATTGATATAAGCACTAAAGGTTATAATAAATAACTTTATAGATGAAAGATTAAAAATATTAACTAACAATTAAATATTAAAAGAATTCAAGATTGAAATTTTAATTTTAATAATATAAAAATAATAAAGATAATATGTTTTAGTATATACCAAAATAAACACTAAAAATGTTTGTTCAAACCATATTTGCATCACAAACTTGCCCCCTCTTTGTATGAGTGCTTTTACAACACCTTAACAATATTTTCAACGTTCAATGTTGATACAATCATTGATATGATGTTAAAGTGACATTGTAACAACATGTCTTGAAATGGCATTGATATAATACTAAAACATTTAACATCTTA